>Ga0208849_1000675_pt1 | contig 29363 bp, 28 predicted proteins | sample NGESurdeep072012_10_FD_184470 | JGI IMG/M metagenome (GOLD analysis project Ga0208849, IMG submission 184470) | Arctic peat soil microbial communities from Barrow, Alaska - NGEE Surface sample 53-3 deep-072012 (SPAdes) | ecosystem: Environmental > Terrestrial > Soil > Wetlands > Peat ... | reverse complement strand
GCCCCTCATCGTCAGGTAAGACGCTCCCATCGTTCCATCCATTGCTGGCACGGCCATGCCGCTCGCCGCAGCGAGCTACCGCGCGAGCGGTTTAGTCCTCTGGCGCTGAGCGGACCTTCGGCCGACTTTGCACGTCGCTGAAGGCCAACAACGATTATCTGGCGGAACACAACAACATCGTCACCCTAAAGCGCCAGATCGCCTTGCTTCTTCAATGCGGATTTGGCCGATTCGGCGCCAGATGGTATGTTCTCTGCAGCTTTAATTGAGAGGGCACGATGGCTGAAGCGAAACTCGCTCCGAACCTGCCGGACTGGATGGTCGAGCATGCGAACCGCTATCTTGCGAGCGGCGGAACCGACGGGCACATGTACAAGGTAACGGTGCCCCAGCGAGGCGAGATTACGGTGCCGTCGCTACTGCTGACCACCACCGGCCGCAAGTCTGGCGACAAGTTCATATTTCCGCTGTTTTACGGAATGGACCGCGATAGTTGCTTCGTAATCGCCTCAAAGGGAGGCGCCCCCCAACATCCAGGCTGGTATCGCAACATTCTTACGAACCCTGACGTTGAAGTACAAGTCGCGACCAAGAAGATGAACGCGCGGGCCAGGACAACGGAGGGCGAGGAACGCCTCCGACTTTGGAAAAAGGCGCTCGAATTTTGGCCGCCCTACGCCGACTATCAGCTCAAGACCGAGCGCGAGATACCGGTGGTCGTGCTGGATCCAGTCCATTAGCGTACGTGGTGGCCGACCGCCGCAGCGACGAAATCTCGCTAATTCGCACGGCTTCGTCCCTTCGGCCGCGCGATAGCGACTCGCACGCACCTTCAACCGGAGGCAATCGACATGAAACTCGGACGCCTTGGTGTGTGGTACAGCACTGATAAACTTAACGGACACCAGCTGCGCGATCCGTGCGCACGGTCGAGAATAATGGTTACTCGAACCTGTGGTACCCGGAATCGCGAGGCTACGAGTCGATGTCGCTGGCGGCTTGGTTGCTGTCGAGCAGCGAGAAGCTGGTGATTGGAAGCTCGATCGCCAACATCTATGCGCGCGATTCCTTTACCGCGCAGCGCGCCATGATTTCGCCGAACGCGCTCTACGGCAACCGGTTCGTTCTCGGTCTCGGCGTCAGCCACATACCGATGGTCGAGGGGCTGCGTGGCCATCGCTACGACAAGCCGTTGGCGGCTATGAGTGCCTATCTCGACGGCATCAACAAGTCTGCGCCCGCCGGTGAACTGCCAGTCGTGGTCGCCGCACTCGGACCGAAGATGCTGGCGCTGAGCGGTGCCAAGTCGCGTGGCGCTGTCCCCTATAATGTGACACCAAGACATACGGCTGAGGCCGCCGCGATCCTCGGGCCTTCGAAGTGGCTCGCGGTGGAGCAGAAGGTAACGCTCGAGACCGATCCCGCGAAGGCGCGGGCGCTCGGGCGCAAGGAGCTGTCGCGCTACATGGCGCTGCCGAACTACCGCAACAGCTGGTTGCGCCAGGGCTTCACCGAGGCTGAACTTGCCGACGGCGGCAGCGACCGGTTCATCGATGCGATGGTGCTGTGGGGCGATGCCGACACGATCAGGCGCGGCCTGCGGGCGCATTTTGCGGCCGGTGCGACGCATGTCTGTCTGCAACCGGTCCACGCCGATGGCGATTTCGCCGCCTGCGACCGGATGTTGGCCGCGCTCGCCGATACCTGAGGCGCCTGTGTGCCGCCCTCAGAGCAGGTCGGCGACGGCATTGCGGTAGCGGCGCATCGCGTTGACATGCTCGGTCATGCTCCGGCCGGCCATGCGCTTGTGGTGGTAGCCGCCGAAGGTGTTGTGCAGCGTGACATGCGTGACGCCGGCCTGCTTCCAGAAGCTGATTTCCTCGCGCCAGTCCTTTTCGGCGCCGGTGCCGGTTGAGGTCCAGACCTCGAGGCCAACCGAAGCCGGATCGCGTCCCTCGGATTCCACCAGGCGGCGCAGCTTGTCGAATTCGGCGACGGCCTTGGGTCCCGGTGGTTCAGACAGCATCATCCAGCCGTCGCCCCACTTTGCGATCCGCTGCAGAGTCACGTCCATATGACCGCCGAACCATAGCGGAATTTTGCGCTGGGGCGGCCGGGGATTGATGCCGGCATCCGGGAGGCGATGCCACTTGCCCTCGAACGTCACGTAGGGATCGGCCCACAGCGCTTTCATCACCTGGACCTGTTCCTCGGACCGCTTGCCCCGATTGTGGAAATTCTCGTTGAGGCCGACGAACTCCATCTCGTTCCAGCCCACGCCGATGCCGAACCGGAAGCGACCGCCGCTGAGTACGTCCAGACTGGCGGCCTGTTTGGCAACCAGCACCGTCTGACGCTGCGCGAGGATCAGCACCTGGGTGGAGAGTTCGACCTTTTTCGTGCAGGCGGCGATGAAACCGAACGCCACGAACGGATCGTGGAACAGGCCGAGCCCGCCCGCACGGCCGCTGGCGGGGTTCGCCGGGTTGCCGCCGAGGACGTGGTCGGCCAGCGTCAGGCCGTCGTAGCCTTCGGCCTCGGCGAGCTCAGCGTATTCGCGCACGATCGGGCCATCGCCACCGATGTCGCCGTAAGGCAGGGCTATTCCGAGATGCATGGTCGCTTCCTCGCTTTGGCTGGTTGCTGGTTTCCCGCTAGTCTATAGATTTCCGCGACGGGTACTACGGCATCGGCATCGCCCGGCGCCAACCAGGAGAAGGCCTGTGGTGATCAAGCTCGGATACAAGACATCGCGGAGCAGTTGGCGCCGGGCAAGTGCTGGGCTTCTCGTGTCTTGCCGAGGAAGCTGTGCGCCGAATCGCTCGAGGCCGCGGCTTCTGCTATCGGTTCGGTCAGCGGCGCGTCGAACCGCGGCCGCGTCGCCTGTCTAGCGGCCTCCGTCATGATCCGTAGTCTCCGTCCGCAGAGGGTCGCATGTCGTCGCGGGACGCGCTTGCCGCCACCCGCTAGAGGCCGCATGGTGTCGCATCGTCGCGAGCAATGCAATGCAATGAAGGACGCAACAAATGCTGATCGGTTTCAACGCACCGACCGCCGGACCCCTGTCGGCCGCGGATAATCTTACGAAGATCGTGGTTGGCGGCGAGGCTATGGGCTTCGACTACGCGACGTTCAGCGACCACGTCGTGATTCCGACCGCGATCGCGGCCGAATATCCCTACAGCGCCTCTGGGGAATTCCCCAGCGGCACCCGCGGCGAGCGGCACGAACAACTGACGGAGATCGCCTGGATCGCCGCGAAAACGACGCATCTGCGTCTCGTGACCTCCGTCATGGTGGTGCCGCATCGACCAGCCGTGCTGACCGCCAAGATTCTCTCGACTATCGACGTTCTCTCGGGTGGCCGGCTGACGCTGGGTATCGGTGCGGGCTGGATGCGCGAGGAGTTCGAGGCCATCGACGCGCCGGACTTCGATGAGCGCGGAACAGTGACCGATGAATATGTGCGCGCCTTTGTTGAACTCTGGACGAGGGATACGCCGACGTTCGACGGCAAGCATGTCCGATTCTCCAATATCGGCTTCGAGCCGAAGCCCGTGCAGAAGCCGTATCCGCCGATCTGGGTCGGAGGCGAGAGCGGTCCGGCGCTGCGACGAACTGCCCGCATCGGCGATGCGTGGTATCCGATCGGTACCAACCCGCAGAATCCGCTCGATAGCTTGACACGTTATAAGATCCAGGTGGCGCGCCTGCACAAGATGACTGCCGAAGCGGGTCGCGATCCTAGGGCGGTCGGCCTGAGCTTGCGATGCACGGTGTTTGGCGACACCGCGCCACCACAGGCCGGTGATGGCGAGCACCGCCTGTTCGCCGGTCCGCCGCCACTCGTCGCCGCCGACATCCGGTCGCTGCGCGACATTGGTGTCGGCTGCATCGATTTCGGATTCGGCGGTTCGACAGCCGACGAAGTCCTCTCGGTTATGGAGAAATTCAGGGCCGAGGTCCTGGCGCTCGTGTAGGAGCGATTCCCGGAAGCGACGAAACTCGCCATCGACACGGGAATTCAGCCTCGCCGAAGCGGACGCAAACGTCCCGAAATGCACATTCATACGTCTCGCCGCTGAAGCGACGAAAAGATGCAATGAGGACTCTCACCGCCGATCACGCGTCGCAATCGGCACCGGTAAAAGTGGCGAAAAATGCCTCAGTCCCCGACTCAGCGACTGAGCTGGCGGATCAACGTCGCCCAGCGGTCGAGTTCCGGCAGGATCGTATCGGGTTTGGCGGAATCGAGGCTGACTACGAGGCGTGAGACGCCGTCGTCGCGGTCGCGCTTGAGCAGGCCGAGGCTCTCCTTGGCGCCCCAGATCGTTATCGGCACCGACGCGGGATCGCGGCCTGCTTCGGCCGCCATCTCGCGGAACTTCGGCAGCAAGGCCTGCACGTCCGCGTACTGGGTGCGAGACCGGTGAGGCATCCAGCCATTGCCGTAGCGCAAGGCCCGCCGCGCGCCGTACGGGAAGGCGCCGCCGACGATGATCGGTGGATGCGGTTTCTGAACCGGCTTCGGCCAAGCCATCATCGGCTCGAAGTTCACGAACTCGCCATGGTACTCGGCCTTTGACTCAGTCCAGATCACCTTCATGGCCTCGACACGCTCGCGCGCCAGCTTGTGGCGGTTCACGAAAGCGGTGCCGTGGTTGGCCATCTCGTCCTCGTTCCAGCCGTTGCCGACGCCGAACAGGAAACGGCCGCCCGAGACTTGATCGATCGAGGCGACCTGCTTGGCGGTCTGGATCGGGTCGCGCTGAGCGATCAGGCAAATGCCGGTTCCGAGCAGCAGCGTTTTGGTCGCCGCCGCGGCCGCACCCAGCACCACGAACGGGTCCATCACGTCGTAATATTTCTTTGGTAGATCGCCGCCGCTAGGGAACGGCGACTTGCGCGTCAACGGAATGTGGGAGTGTTCTGGCACCCAGAGCGAATCGAAGCCGCGCTCCTCCAGCGCCCGCGCAAGTTCGGTCGGCGACATCGAGTAGTCAGTGAAAAACATGGCCCCACCGATGCGCATCGTTCTCTCCCTCGTGGCGTCGCTCGCGGACTAGGTGGCCGGCGATGGATTTCGTGTCGTTATCTGAGCTCTCGTGCTGAGTTATAGCTAAGTGTTGCGAAATTTCAGCGTTGAAGTAAGTCTATATGCAGGGCGTTTTCCACCAGCGGTTCACAGAAGGCGGACTCGACATATTTTCTATACATGTTCTAATTCAGGGATGTCTGATGACCGATCCCCACCATGGCGCATGCCGCCCCTCAAGCAGATGGAAAAACTTTCTCGCCGGAGCCGGCCCCCGCCGAAATGGCAGCGATACATGGCGAGCAGGCTAGTAGCGCATCGGCGCTCGCTGGCCTATACCGGCCGCGATCTCACTTCTCAGGTGATTGCCACTGGCCGGGTCTCCCGACGTCATCCTAGAGAAGATCACCAGTTGTGGGCGATGGCGTCGGCCATTGCGGAGGCCTAATGTTTTCGGCGAACTCCGTCGCCGAAAGGAATGAATAGGTAAATGGTTCGCCACCGGCGTGATGGCAAAGTCAATGCTGGTATGGCCTGATATGAACGATGCGAAGGCGAGGAGAATAGCAATGGAGCGCATGGCGACCAAGGAAACCGCGCGAATCCTCGCCTCGCTGGAGGCGGTGCCGCTGAGCGAACTGTTGCGACAGGCCACCGCGATGCGCCGCGCCGGCCATGGCAACGTCATCAGCCATTCGCGCAAAGTCTTCATTCCCCTGACGCAGCTTTGCCGCGACGTGTGCGGGTATTGCACCTTCGCCAAGACGCCGCGCGAGGTCGAAAAACCTTATCTGTCGCCCGATAACGTGCTTGTCATCGCCCGCGCCGGCGAGAACGCCGGCTGCCGCGAGGCGCTGTTCACCCTCGGTGACAAGCCGGAACTGCGCTACGGCGCAGCGCGCGAGGCCTTGAACCGGCTCGGCTTCGACACCACCGTCGACTATCTGGAGGCGGTCTGCGCCCTGGTGTTGAAGAAGACCGGCCTGCTGCCGCACGTTAATGCCGGGGTGATGGACGAGCAGGACATCGCGCGGCTGCGCAAGGTCAGCGTTTCCCAGGGCATCATGCTGGAGACCGCGTCGGCGCGGCTCAGCGAGCGAGGCGGCGCGCATTTCGGTTCTCCCGACAAGGATCCGCAGCTTCGCCTGGCGATGATCGCGGCGGCCGGCCGGCTGCGTGTGCCGTTTACCTCGGGCATCCTGATCGGGATCGGCGAGACCCGCGTCGAGCGCATCGAATCGCTGCTGGCGTTGAGAGCGCTTCACGACGCGCACGGCCATCTGCAAGAAATCATCGTGCAGAATTTCCGCGCCAAGGCCGGCACGCGTTTTGCGGGCTGCGAGGAGCCGGATCTCGACGACCTGCTGTGGACCGCGGCTGCGGCGCGACTGCTTTTCGGCCCACACATGAACATCCAGGTGCCGCCGAACCTGAGCTACGCGGCGTTTCCGCGATTGCTAGATTCCGGCATCAACGATTGGGGTGGAATTTCCCCGGTGACCGCCGACCACGTCAATCCGGAAGCGCCATGGCCCGATCTCGTCAAGCTTCAATCAGCGACTGAACAGGCGGGAATGACCCTGCAGCAGCGGCTCGCGATCTATCCCGGCTATGTCGCAAATCCATCGATCTGGCTCGACCGTTCGCTTGCAACCCCAGTGCTGCGGGCCGCCGACGCCGACGGGTTCGCCCGCGAGGACAACTGGACGCCGGGCTCGCGCGAGCCTCTGCCGGTGGCGACGCTGCGCTCGCGCACCGATCACGGCTTCGACGCCCTGCTGCGGACCGCAATGGCGGGCGCGCGGCTGTCGGAAGTCGAGGTGACGTCGCTGTTCAAGGCGCGCGGCGGCGAGGTCGACACGATCTGCGCCGCGGCCGACGAGTTGCGCGCGCAGGCCAGCGGCGATGTAGTGCGTTACGTCGTCAACCGCAACATCAACTACACCAATGTCTGCAGCTACAAATGTAGCTTCTGCGCCTTCTCTAAAGGCAAGGCCCATGATGCGCTGCGCGGCAAGCCCTACGATCTGGCGCTTGAGGAAGTGGCGCGCCGGGCGCGCGAAGCGTGGGAGCGTGGCGCCACGGAAGTCTGCATGCAGGGCGGCATCAATCCGCGCTACACCGGCGCCACCTATCTCGAACTGCTGCGGGCGGTGAAGGACGAAGTGCCGGAAATGCATGTCCATGCCTTCTCGCCGCTGGAGGTGGCGCAGGGCGCCGCGACGCTGGATATCCCGGTCCGCCGCTTTCTCGAAATGCTGCGCGACGCCGGCCTGGGTTCGCTGCCCGGCACTGCCGCCGAAATTCTCGATGACGAGGTGCGGGCGGTGATATGCCCGGACAAGCTCTCCACCGCGCAATGGCTCGACGTCATCGGCACCGCGCACCAAATTGGCTTGCGGACTACCTCGACCATCATGTTCGGCCATGTCGAGCCGCCGTCGAGCTGGGCGAAGCACCTGCTGCAGCTGCGCGATCTGCAGGCGCGCACGGGCGGCATCACCGAATTCGTGCCGCTGCCCTTCGTCCACATGGAAGCGCCGATGTCGCTGCGCGGCCAGTCGCGCCTCGGGCCGACCTGGCGCGAGGTCCGGCTGATGCATGCGGCGGCGCGGCTGGTGCTGCATCCCCTGATTCCCAACATCCAGGCGTCGTGGGTGAAGCTCGGCGCGGCTGGCATCGCCGCGCTGCTCAAGGGCGGCGTCAACGATCTCGGCGGCACGCTGATGAACGAAAGCATCTCGCGCGCCGCCGGCACCGAGCACGGCCAGGAATTCGCGCCCGAGCAGATGGAAGCCGTGATTGCGGCGGCGAGCCGCAGGCCGGAGCAGCGCACCACGTTGTATCAACCGGTGCTGGCCGAGCGTCGCGCGGCGAGTTTTAATGCGACGGCGCTAGCCGATCTGGTCATGACGCCGTTCAGCAAAGTCGTTGCCGGCGCGCACGCAGCTGCGCGGGGATAATCCCGGTGGAAATCGGCTGGTGGAACCTTGATGCCAACGCTCATTGACCGTGGACTGGCGGGCGGTCATGTTCCGCGGATGAGGAAGTGGAGTGTCTATGCTGAAGATCGGTTACAAGGCGTCTGCTGAACAATTTACGCCCTCCAAACTGCTGGAGTTTTCCTGCCTTGCGGAAGATGTCGGATTCGATTCGGTATTTGTCAGCGATCATTTCCAGCCATGGCGTCACACCGGCGGCCACGCGCCGTATTCCTTCGCCTGGATGGGCGCCGTGGGGGCCCGCACCAGCCGGATCAAGATCGGCACTAGCGTGGTCACGCCGACCTTCCGCTATCACCCCTCGGTGGTGGCGCAGGCGATGGGAACACTGGGAGCGATGTTTCCAGACCGAATGATCCTGGGCGTCGGCACCGGTGAATCGCTCAATGAGGTCCCGGCGATCGGCATTAAATGGCCCGGCTTCAAAGAACGCTTCGGCCGGCTCAAGGAGTCGATCGTGCTGATGAACCGGCTGTGGCGCGAGGAGAGGGTGACTTTCGAGGGCCAGTATTACAAGACCGAGAACGCCACCATCTACGACCGGCCCGAAAATCCCATTCCGATCTATATCGCCGCGGCTGGCCCCACGGCCGCCACGCTGGCCGGCGAGGTCGCAGATGGATTCATCTGCACCAGCGGCAAGCCTGCTGAACTCTATCGCGAGACGCTGCTGCCGAACGTCGCGGCGGGACTGGCGTCGGCCGGCCGTCCGTCCGACGGCCTCGACCGCATGATCGAGCTCAAGGTTTCGTTCGATACCAACAAGCAGACGGCGACGGCCGATACGCGGTACTGGGCCGCGCTGGCCCTGTCGGCCGAGGAAAAGACCAGCGTCGAGGATCCGCTGCAGATGGAGAAGCTCGCCGACGCGCTGCCCCTGGAACGGGTGGCCAGCCGCTGGATCGTTTCGACCGATCCGGACGAGCAGGTGGAGCGGATCCGGCCCTATGTCGAGCTGGGATTCCGCCACCTCGTCTTTCACGCGCCCGGGCCGGATCAGGCGCGGTTTCTCCGCCTGTATTCCGAGCAGGTGATCCCCAAGCTGCGCGCCGCGTTCGGATGATTGCTGCGTTCAGGCTTCCGGCGCGATGTCGAGGCGCGGGAAGCGTGGCAGGGTCCGGCCGCCGTCGAGAACGATGGACCGGCCGGTCATGAAATCGAATTCGGGCTCGCAGAGTCGCGCGACCAGCTTTGCGATCTCGGTTTCGGTCACCAGCCGTCCCAGCGGCGTGCCGGCGATGGCGGCGCGCTTGTAGTCCTGCAGCGTGTCGGTGCGAGCGCTGGCGATCTGGCTGGGGACCACCGCGTTTACCGTCACCGCGGGCGCCAGCTCCAGCGCAAGGCTCTCGGTCAGGTGAAGCAAGGCGGCCTTCGCTAAGCCATAGATCGAGTGCGATCGGACCAGTGCCGAGGTGGCGCCGATATTGATCACCCGGCCCCAGCCCTGCTGCATCATGGCCGGCGCAATCTCCTGAACGAGCAGGAACGGAGCCTTCAGATTCGCGGCCAGCACCGCGTCCCACTCGTGCTCCTTCAGTTCGAGAAACGGCGTTCCCGCGAACGGGCCCGCATTGTTGACCAGGATCGATACCGCGCCGAGTTGCCGGCTAACCTCGGCGGCGAGACCGCGGGTCTCCGCCGCGATGCCCAGATTGGCGCGGAACGCGGTTGCGGACTGGCCTTCACGGCGGATCTCCGCCGCCACCTGCTCGGCGGCTGCAAGGTTCGACCTGCAATGCACGGCCACGTGGGCGCCCATTCGTCCGAGTTCGCGAGCGATCTCCACCCCGGCGCCGGAGGATGACCCGGTAACGAGAGCGACCTTGCCTTTGATCCGGGAATCGTCGGCGCTCATGGTTCGATGCGCTCGGACCACACGGAGACCGTCTTAGATTTGTCGAGGTATTTTTCGTAGAGCTCGCTGATCAATTCCTTGCCGGCGGCGGCGAGCTCCGCCTCGTAGGCGGCGCGATCGGTGACTTCGATCCGCTCGACATAATCCCACGGCCCGCCCGATAGCCTGGCGCCGAGTTCGGTGATGCGATGAGTCCGATAGCTGACGATGGTCTTCAATTTTTCCGAGACGGCGTAGTCCACCTCTCGTTCGAAACGCTCATAGTCCGCGGCATCGACTCCCGGCTTCAGGGCAGCGAACACGAATCGAACAATGGCCATGGGGGAGCTCCTAAGGTGTAAGAAAGAACGAGGCGTCAGTGCCTCGCTCAGGCGAGATGACAGGCGACGAGCCGGCCCGGGGCAATTTCCCTGAGCGGCACCGGTTGTGCACACACGGCCTGCGCCAGCGGGCACCGGCCGCGCAGCCGGCATCCGACGACGTTATCGATCGGACTGGGAATGTCACCCGCCAGCGCGAACGGATCGCGTCTGGCATCCGGATCCGGCACCGGCACCGAAGCCAGCAAGGCGCGGGTGTAGGGATGCAGCGGCTTGGCGAACAACTCACGCGTTGCACCTACTTCCACAATGCTGCCCAGATACATGACGGCAACCCGGCCGGCGAGGTACTTCACCGTCGCCAGATCGTGCGAGATGAACAGGTATGAGAGTCCAAGGCGGTCGCGCAGTTTCTCCAGCAGCAGGATCGCGCGTGACCGCAGCGAGACGTCGAGAGCTGAGGTCGGCTCGTCGAGCACGACGAAGCGGGGATTGGTGGCGATCGCCCGCGCGATGTTGACGCGCTGGCGCTGTCCGCCAGAGAGCTCATGGGGATAGCGGTCGCCGAGGCCACGGCCGAGATCGACTTCGGCGAGCAGTTCGTCGACACGCTCGCGTCGCTCGGCTGCGCAGAGCCCGGTGTGCAGCTTCAGCCCTTCCTCAACCATCCGTCGCGCCGATAGTTGTGGATTGAGCGAAGCGGTGGGATCCTGAAACACCATCTGAATGTCGCGCCGAAACGCTACAAAGGCGCTGGCGTCTAGCGTAGCGATTTCGGCTCCGTTGTATCGGATTGATCCCGCGGTCGGATCCAGCAGACGCAGCAGGCAGCGGGCCACGGTGGACTTGCCGCAGCCGGACTCGCCGACCAGCGCCAGCGTCTCGCCCGAGGCGACGTCGAACGAGACCGACTCGACGGCGCGCACCACCGGCTCCGGCCGGCCGCGCAAGCGGGAGAGCAGGCCGCCCAGCCCGCCGAGCGGAAAGTGCATCTGCAGATCGCGGACCTCAACAAGCGCCACGGCGTTCCTCATATCCGTAACATGCGACGAGATGATCGGCTGCAACCTCGTTCAGCGGCGGCCGCGACTGCCGGCACCGCTCACTGGCCCAGTCGCAGCGCTCGACGTAGCGGCATCCCGATGGCGGATTGAGCAGCGACGGCACCGAACCCGGAATCGGCTCCATCGCGACGTCGCGATCAATCCGCGGAATCGATCGCACCAGCGCCCGAGTATAGGGATGGGCTGGGTTATTGAACAGCGTGCGCACCGGCGCGCTTTCGACCACCTGACCGGCATGCATCACCACGACGCGGTCGCAAATCTCGGCGACCACGCCGAGATCGTGGGTGATGAACAGGATGGCGGCTCCGGTCCTGGCGCCGAGTTCACGCAGCAGGTCGAGAATCTTGGCGGCGATCGAGACGTCGAGGCCCGTGGTCGGCTCGTCGGCGAGCAGCAGTTGCGGCGAGGTGGCGAGCGCCATTCCGATCATGACCCGCTGGCACATTCCCCCGGAGAGCTGGTGGGCGTATTGCTTGGCGCGTTTCTCCGCATCCGGAATGCGCACCAGAGCGAGCATCTCCAGCATGCGTTTCTTGGCCTGCTCGGCCGACAGTCCAGCGTGCAGCTGGAACAGCCGGGAAATCTGCCGCCCGACGGGAATGACCGGGTTGAGCGCGGTCCGGGGACTCTGCGAAACCAGTGCGATCTTGGCGCCGCGTACCTGCCGCATTTCTTCCTCGGTAAGCGACGCGAGATCGACGCCGTCGAACGTGATGGTTCCGGACGTGACCCGACCGGGACGGCGGATCAGCCGCAGGATCGCAACGGACGTCACCGACTTTCCGGACCCCGACTCGCCGACCAGGCCGACCACCTCACCGCGGCGGATCGTCAAATTGATGTGGTCGACGGCTTTGATGTCGCCTGCGTCGCTTTCGAACTGGACGGCCAGATCCCGTATCTCAAGGAGCTCGATCATCGGATCCCCCGCATGCGGGGATCGAGAAAGTCGCGAAGACCGTCGCCGACAAGATTGAAGGCCAGAACCGTGATCATGATCGCGAGACCCGGGAACAGGAACAGCCACCACTCTCCGGTCACGATCTGCGATGCTCCTTCCGCCGTCATCACGCCCCATTCGCTTTGCGGAGGCTGGATGCCAAGACCGATGAAGGACAGCGAGGCCATGGTGAGAAGTGCAAAACCCATGGCCAGCGTCGCCTGCACGATCAGCGGCGGCAAGCAGTTCGGCAGCAAGTGAATGAGCACGATCCGCCACGCCGGATTGCCGACGGTGCGCGCCGCGTCGGCATATTCCATTTCGCGCACCCGCATCATCTCGCCGCGGATCAGGCGCAGATAGGCCGGGATCTGCGTTATCGAAATCGCAAGCGCCACATTGCCCGTCGAATTGCCCATCGCCGCGGTGATGCCCATGGCGAGCACGAAGGCCGGGAAGGCCATCACGGAGTCCACGGCGCGCATCGCCACGTTGTCGACCCAGCCGCCGCGATAGCCGACGACGGCACCGAGCAGGGCGCCGACTGCAACAGCGGCGGCGGTGGCCGCAAAAGCCACCGACAGATCGACACGCGCGGCGTAGATGATGCGGGAGAGCTGATCGCGGCCATAGAGATCGGTGCCGAGCCAATGCTGCCAGGATACCGATTGCAACGTCGAGCCGGCGTCGGTCGCATCGGGTGGATAGGGCGCGACCAGCGGGGCGAATAGCGCGATCAGTGCGATGCCAACGATGACGCAGAGCGCCGTGAACGACAGCGGATTGCGGCGGATCCGGCGCCAGACCAGGGATGGCGGTGCGCTGACCGGCGCTGCGGGGGGAGCGATCGGAAGCGTCGACATCAGCGCAGCCTGATTCTGGGGTCGGCGAGGCCATACGCCAGGTCGACAAGCAGATTGACCGCGACATACATCAGGGCGACGAACAGCACAAAGGACTGGATCGGGCCGGAATCCTTGGTCATCAACGCGGTGACCGCGTAGTTGCCGATACCCGGCCAGGCAAACACACTTTCGACCACCGCATTTCCGGCCATCAGAAATCCGAACACGATGCCCAGGATCGTGATTACGGGGATCATCGCATTGCGCAGGGCGTCGCCGTAGATCACCGTGTGGCGCGGCAATCCCGCGGCCCACGCCGCCTTGATGTAATCGGACTCAAGGATTTCGAGCATGGTGGAGCGCACCATGCGCGCCACCGGCGCCATGACGCTGATACCTAGGGTCGCCGCCGGCAGCATAAGTTGATACAGGCTGGAGCGAAGCGCGATCCAGTTGCCGGTCATCAGCGAATCCACGACGTAGAGTCCGGTGATGTGCGTCGGCGGCGTGATGCCGGATCCAAGGCGGCCGAGCGGCGGCGGCGCGAGGTTGAGAAGATAGAAGAAGACATAGACGAAGAGCAGCCCGGTCCAGAAGCTCGGCATCGCCACGCCGGTGATGCCGACCACCCGGCCGACATGGTCGATGAAGGTGTCGCGGTGGACGGCCGACAGGACACCAAGCGGAATCCCGATCACGATCGCGATCAGCAGGGCGGCAAGATTCAATTCCAGCGTCGCGGGGAGACGCTGGATGAAGTCCTGGGATACCGGCCGCCCGGTCGACGAACTCTCGCCGAGGTCGCCATGGAACAGACCGGTGACGTATCGGAAATATTGCTCCGGCACCGAACGGTCCAGCCCCATCTGGTGTTCCATTTCGGCCAGATGCTCAGCCGTCGCGAACGGGCCCGCCTTCACCATCGCTGGATTGCCCGGCAGCATGTAGGTCAGGAAGAAACAGATCAGGCTGACACCGAACAGAGTCGGCAGCACAAGCGCCAGCCGACGGACGAGGTAGTTCAAAAAGCCCATCCGTCAGCTACTCCGTTCGCACAATTGTCGCTCGCTCAGGCGAGCTTCATGTTGAAGTAACGCTCGAACGTATCCCAGCGTTTTTCGATGCCAACAAGGTCGGTTCGCATGACCCGCGTCCAGTTGTCGTACCAGAGGAGTCCCCACACCGCGTCGCCGATCAGGAGTTCCTGGAGGCTCTTGACCGCGGCCATGCGCTTGGTCTTGTCGGTCTCGTGCATGTTTTCGTCGATGAGCTTGTCGACCGCCGGATTGGAATAGAACGCGGTGTTGGTGCCCTTGGCGGCGCTGTGGAAGTTGAAGAACAGGTGATAGAGCGGATCGTTGATCCAAGACTGCCAGGACTCTATAGACAGCTGGTGGCCGCCTTTCGAAGCGACCTGGCGGAATGTGGCGTCGGTCTCCTTGGTGATGTTCACCTTGAAGCCGATCTTCTCCAGCTCGGTCTGGATCCAGACTGCGGCCTGCTCATGCGGCTGCCATCCCACTCGCACCGCCAGGTCGACGTTGATCGGGGTCTTTCCGAACCCAGCCTCGCTCATCAGTGCCTTGGCCTTTTCGATGTTATACTTGTAGGGCGACAGTGAGGCGTCGTAGCCGGGCGTCAGGCTCGGCACCGGGCTCTTCATCTCGCTGCCGTAGCCGTACAGCACGCTCGGGATGATGGCCTGGATCGGGATCGCATAGTTGATCGCCTGGCGGACCTTGACGTTGTTGAAGGGCTCCTTCTGCGAATTCATGCAGAGCCAGTGACATGTGGTGTCCGGCACGGTGACGATCTTCAGCCCGGCCTCGTTTTCCAGGCTCTTGACGTTGCGCGGCGACAGACCCGGCCGGCCGACGACTATATCGACCGCCTTGCGTTTGAGCAGCAGCACACGGTCGGCCTCGTTGGGGACGAACTTGAAGACCACGCGCTCGAAGAACGGGGCCGGGCGCCAGTGTCCGCTTTGCGCGTCGATCACGATCTCGACACCCGGCTCGTTCTTCACCAGCTTGTATGGACCTAGACCGGCGGTATTGCGCTTCAGCCAAGCCGTCGCCCACGGATCCTCAGGCGTGGCGTTCGCCTTCACCTCGTCGGGATCGAGCAGGGCATTGTTGATCAGCGCCATGGTGTCCAGCGTCATCGGACTCGGCGCCGGCATGTTGATGGCTAACGTGAACTCATCGCGCACCTCGAACTGTTCCGGCTTGGTGACGCGCAGCAGGCGCGGAAACAGGATCCGCATGTAGCCCGGCGACTGCAGGCCGCGATCAAACAAATATTTCACCGCGGTCGCGTTGACCGGCTTGCCACTCGGGAATTTCACGGCCTTGCGGATGCTCAGCACCAATGTCGCGTCGTCCTTTTCGAACGCGTAGGATTCGGCGATGCCGCCTTCCATCTCGCCGGGCTTCGACTGCGAAAGGCCCGGCTTTCCGACCACCGGCTCCACCCTCCACATCAGCGGGCTGTCGTAGATGTTGGCCTGAATGGTGTAGCCGCCGATCGACTTGAACGAGGCCGGATCGAGGGTGTCGATGTCGGTGTCCCACGCCACGGTCAGCGTGCGTTTTTCCTCCGCGCCGGCCGGGACAGGCAATGCGCCCAGCGTCAGGGTCGCTGCACCTGCAGCGGTAAGCTTCAGGAAATCCCGTCGATCCGAATAATTTTCCATGACTGCCCTTCGTCGATGTTGAGAGGAGGCTACGGTGGCTTGATCTCTTGATGGCGGCTGTCCCCAAGCCGCCGGCTTGCCAAATTGCTGCCTTGCAGTATTGATCATGTCCCAGTATTGTCAACCAATGTTTCACCTAATGGAACAGGTCAAAAGTTGAGCACGCTCGGAAACGCCGCATCCATCCTTCGTCTGTTCACGCCGGACCGGCTCGAGATCTCCGTGACGGACGTCTCCAGGATGGTGGGCATTCCCAAGAGCTCCGCATCGCGTCTGCTCAAGGCCATGCTGCAAGAGGGGCTGCTGGCCCGGCACGAAAACTCGCCGCGCTACAAGGTCGGCAATCTGCTGTTCGAGGTGTCGCAGCTCTACCGGCTGAATTCCTCGCTGATCGAACTGACCGATGACGTACTCAAGACGATCTGCGGGGAAACCGGACATACCGGCTACCTTTCCATTCTCGACGGCGCCGACGTGCTGGTGATCCGGATGCATCAGGGCTCTCACGCCCTGCGCGTCTTCACGCCGCTCGGGCAGCGCGCGCCGGCATTCGCAACCGCAAATGGCCGTACCCTGCTGGCGCGGCTTTCGGACGACGACGTGAGGGCCATCCATGCCGATGGCCTCGGCATGCCGTCGCCCAACTCGCCGCAGAGCATCGACGAACTGCTCGCCGCCTTGGTCGAAGTCCGCCGCAAAGGCTGGGAGGAAGCGGATGACGAAGCGATCCCCGGCGTGGGATCGATCTCCGTCAGCGTGGTCGACCCGAAGCTGCGCGAATCGATCGGTTTCTGCATTTCCTATTCGGCATCCAACATCGGCACCGAGGAAAAGAATCGCATCATCGCGCTGCTGACGGCGGCGGCTCACCGTATTGCCGCGCGGTTCGATGACCCGTTCTTTTCGCATCTCATGCATGTCGTTCCCGCTGCCGGATCGGTCGCAGCGTGAAGCTCGTTCCGCAAGTCGTGGACGTCGGCGTCTTTCCTTTTGTTCGGTCCGGGTATCTTTGATGAGACAATTGAGTTCAGAGGATATCGAAGCACTTGCGGTCGGCGCCTGGATTCTGGGGACCGGAGGCGGCGGCAGCCCCTATCACGCCCTGCTGAATCTGCGTCGTCTTTATGCGGACGGCTCGCGGGTCGACCTGATCGACATCGACGAGTTGCACGATGACGATGCCGTCGCGGTCGTATCGGTGATGGGTGCGCCGCTCGTCATCCTGGAACGGACGGTCGACAGCCGGCTGATTGCGCGCGCCGTCGCGGCGATGGAAGAGCACCTCGGCAGCAAGTTCAAGGCGGTGATGGCGGTCGAGATCGGCGGCGGCAACGGCATGCAGCCGCTCCTGGCGGCGGCGCATCTCGGGATTCCGGTGGTCGATGCCGACGCCATGGGCCGGGCGTATCCCGAGGCGCAGATGACGAGCTTTGCCGTCGGCGATCTTTCGCCGTCTCCGCTGACATCGATCGATCCGCGCGGCAACGAGGTTGTGATCAGCCGGTCGGCGACGTGGAAGTGGATGGAGCGCGTCAGCCGCAAGGTCTGCACCGAGTTCGGGTCGATCGCCGCTACCTGCAAAGCTCCCCGGACCGGCGCAGAAGTAAAGAAATGGAGCATTCCTCGCACCACGACCAAGGCGATCAACTTGGGGCATGCGGTCAATGAGGCCAATCGGCGCCACGCTGACCCGATCGCAGCAATCCTCAAGGCCGAGTCCGGGCGGCGGCTGTTCGGCGGCAAGGTGGTCGAGGTGGAGCGCCGCACCACCGAAGGTTTTCTGCGCGGGCGCACGGTGATTGAGGGGCTGGGCGACGATCGCGCCGCCAGGATTGAGATCGATTTCCAGAACGAATGGGTGGTGGTCTGGCGGGACGGCCGGCCGGTAGTGTCGACGCCGGATCTGATCTGCGTGCTCGACAGCGAGTCCGGAGAAGCCATTGGAACCGAAACCATCCGCTATGGCCAGCGCACCGCGGTGATCGCGCTACCCGCCGCGCCGGTTTTCCTGACGCCGCGCGGACTGGACCATGTCGGTCCCCGCGCTTTTGGATATGACCTCGACTTCAACTCGGTGTTCCAATCATGAAGCGTATCGGAATCGACGTTGGCGGTACCAATACCGATGCCGTCTTGCTTGCCGACGGCAAAGTCGTTCAGGGTGTCAAGACCGCAACGACGGCCGACGTGACCGGCGGCATCGTCGCCGCGTTCGAGGCGCTGAAGGCGGTCGCCGATTTCGGGTCGGGCATCGATGCGCTGATGGTCGGAACGACCCATTTCGTCAATGCCGTGGTGCAGCGGCGCCATCTAACCAAGGTTGCGGCGATTCGCGTCGCGCTGCCGGCCGCCGCCGCGCTGCCGCCGTTCACGGGTTGGCCGGACGATCTCGCCGAGCTTGCCAATGGCGGTGTCTGGGAGATCGAAGGCGGCCATGACTACGATGGACGGCGGTTCATGCCGCTGGACGTGGCAACGGCGCGCACCATTGCGCGTCAAATCCGCGAGCGGGGGCTGAAATACGTCGTCGTCACCGCGATGTTTTCACCGATGGACGGCTCCGACGAGGAAACCACCGCGTCGATCCTGCGCGAAGAAATTCCGGGCGTCTCGGTCACCTGCTCGCATCTTCTCGGCGGCATCGGCATGCTCGAGCGCGAGAATGCCGCGATCCTGAACGCGTCGCTGATCGCGTTGGCCGAGGAGACCATCCGCGGATTCGAACACGCCAAAAAAAGGATTGGGTTGTCAGCGCCACTCTTCGTCACCCAGAACGACGGAACCGTCGCGGAGGCCTCCCGGGCTGCGGCGTTTCCGGTCTACAGCTTTGCATCGGGTCCCACCAACTCGATGCGCGGCGCCGCCTATCTCTCCGGAATCCAGGAAGCCATCGTAGTTGACGTCGGCGGTACCACGGCGGATTTCGGCCATCTTCGGCTGGGTTTTCCCCGCGAGGCCAATGCGGTCGTGCATGTCGGCGGCGTCAGAACGCTGTTCCGGATGCCCGACCTGCTTTCGATCGGGCTCGGCGGCGGCAGTCGCGTCGATCTGGCGAACAATACCATCGGTCCTGGCAGCGTCGGCTACCGCCTGACGGAACAGGCACTGGTGTTCGGTGGTGATACGCTGACGATGACAGATATCGGGGTGGCTGCCGGGCTGATCGATCTCGGCGACCCCAAACGCGTGGTCGGTCTGCGCGCCGGCGAGGTCAAAGCCGTTCTCGAGCGTGCCAAGGAGATGATCGAAGAAAACGTCGACCGCGTGAAGGCCGACGCCGGTGACGTCACGTTGATCGCGGTTGGTGGAGGCGCGTTCCTGGTGCCCGAACGCCTGCAGGGAGTGGCCAGCGTCAAGCGGGTCGATCATGGCGGTTGCGCCAACGCCGTCGGCGCGGCCATCGCGCAGGTCAGCGGCGAAATCGACCAGATCTTCCAAGGCTCGACGCGCAGCGAGGCTATTGCGGCTGCGCGCAAGATGGCCGATGGCCGCGCCATTGAGGCAGGCGCAGGCCCCGAAACGCTGGTCATGGTCGAAGCGGAGGACACCCCGATCGCCTATCTGCCGGGAAATGCCATGCGCGTCAGGGTCAAGGTGGTCGGCGACATCAAATCGAAATCACCGGTCGACGCGATAACAGCATAGGAGAGATCGTGATGCCCGTTCGCTTTTTGATAAGCACACTCAAGCCGGGCGTTGATCCGGCCGACTACGAAGCTTGGGTGCGCGACCGCGATTACGCCCTGGTACGCAGCCTGCCAAATTATGTCAGCTACAAGGTGCATCGCATCCGGCCGCCGATCCAGGGCGCTCCGGACTCGGGCTGGCAATATATCGAGCGGATCGAGGTCAAGAGTCTCGACCAGCACGACAAGGACCTTGCTTCTCCAGCCGGAGCGCAACTGCGCGAGGAACTCTACGGCAAGTTTCTCGATCGCGCCAAGAACATCTATTTCGTCAGCGACGAGATCGAATAGGCCGATCGACGTCAGCAAGCCCCATTGCCCAGGATGTAGTTCGAAAGGGATCCGAAATGTCGATTGATCTACTGATTCTCGGTAATGCGCCGATTGAACGCATGCTTGAGCGGGTCAAGCTCGCCGAGGACAACGGCTACGATACGGTCTGGCTCGCCGACGAGAGATTCTACCGCGAGGTCTATTCCTGCCTGACGTATTTCGCCCAGCACACGTCGCGGGTGAAACTCGGGCCCTGCGTCACGGATCCGTATGCGCGGCATCCAGCGCTGACCGCCATGGCCATCGCCACCCTCGACGAGATATCGAACCAGCGCGCCATTCTCGGCATCGGCGCGGGAATCTCCGGGTTCGCCGAACTTGGCATCGACCGCAAAAAGCCCGCGCGGGCGATCCGCGAAGCCATCGAACTGATCCGCATGCTGCTGCGCGGAGAAATGGTCACCTACAAGGGCGAGGTCATCCAGTTCAGCGAAGGCAAGCTCAGCTTCGCGCCGGTCCGCTCCGAAATCCCCATCTACGTCGCCAGCAATGGACCAATCGGACAAAAAACCGCCGGCGCCGTGGCCGATGGTGCGATCATGGAAGCCTGCGGCAACGTGCAGGAGGTGAAGGCGTTTCGCGCGGTGCTGGATGCCGGCGCCAAGCAGGCTGGTCGGGATCCCAAGGCGGTCCGGCTGATCGCCCGGTTGAACACCTGCATCGCGGCGGACGGCAAGTCAGCGCGCGACGCGTTGCGGCCCACCGTGGCCCGTCTGCTGGGCGCCGCCAGGCTGAAGTTTCTGACCGCGGAAGAGCAGGGCCTGGCCTTGCCGTCGGACCTGGTCGCCTCGGTCGCGGGCGCGGCGTACGCGTCGGGTTTCGCCCCATACCTGCCGCTGCTTCCGCACGTCACCGACCGCCACGTGACGTCCTTTACGCTGGCGGGCAACGTCGCCGAAGTGACGGCGCAGGTAATTGAACTACGTCGTGCCGGAGTCGATGACGTTACCGTCATGCCGTTTGCCGCCGAGAGTAGCACCATCGAGGACACCATCACTAAGTTCGGTTTCGAGGTGTGGCCCGCGGTCCAGGCGGCCGAGAAGGCGCGCGCATGAGCTTCGATCTGCACAGACCAGCGAGCATTTCCGAGGCCGTCGTTCTGGCAACGCGGCTTGCACCGGCTGCGCGGTACATCGCCGGCGGCACCGATCTCATCATCCAGATCAACCGCAAAAAGGTGTTTCCGGATCATCTGATCGATCTCGGGCAGTTGCCCGGCCTTGTGGGCGTTGCGGAGACCGCCGACGGCTATTCGCTCGGCGCGCTGACCAACTACCGCTCGATCGAACTGCATCCGGCTTTCCAAGGCAATTTGTCCGGCCTGATTGAGGCGGCGCGGGTGGTCGGTGGTCATCAGGTGCGCAACGTCGCGACCGTCGGCGGCAACATCGTCAATGCCTCTCCGGCCGCCGACTTCGTGCCGGCGTTGCTGGTGCTAGACGCCGACCTTGACATCGCCGGTCCGGTGGGAAACCGCACCATGGCCTTGCGTGAGTTCGTCCTCGGCCCCGGAAAGACGGCGCTTGGGCCCGCGGAGATCGTCACCTCGATTCGTTTTGCGCGGCTGCCCGACCGATCTGCAACCGCGTTTCTCAAGGAGGGCCGCCGCAAGGCGATGGAGATTTCCGTGGTCTGCGTTGCCGCGTGCCTGACGCTCGACGAGAGCGGCTCCAGGTGCCTGTCGGCGCGGCTGGCGGTCGGCGCGGCTGCCCCGAAGGCGATTCGGCCGCAGCATGCAGAAGCGTATCTCATCCACCAGCCGCCCGGGCGCGCCAGTTTTGCCGAGGCCGGAAGACTGGCGGCGGAAACAGCCGCGCCGATCTCCGACGTGCGCGCCTCGGCAGAGCATCGTCGTCACCTGGTGGCCGTCATGGTCGAGCGCGCGCTGACTTTGTGTCACCGGCGGATCGCGGAGGAGAGCAGATGAGCCGAACCAATCTCGACATCCTCATCAACGGCGAGCGCCATCAAATCCTGATCGAGCCGCACTGGACCTTGCTGCACGTGCTGCGCAACGTCATCGGCATGATGGGTACCAAGGAAAACTGCCTGGAAGCGGAATGCGGTGTCTGCACCGTGCTGCTCGACGGCAAGTCGGTGAATTCCTGCATCCTCCTGGCGGCCCAGGCCGCGGGGCGCTCGGTGACGACCATCGAGGGCATCGGAAATCCGGAGCATCTGCATCCGCTGCAGGCCGCGTTCATCGAATGCGGCGCCGTTCAGTGCGGATACTGCATTCCCGGCATGATCCTGACGGCGAAATCCTTTCTCGACGAAAATCCGGGACGGCGGCCGAGCCGCGACGAAATTCGCGAGGCGATCGCGGGCACCCTGTGCCGGTGCACCGGCTATCGCAAGATCGTGGACGCGGTGGCGCTCGCTGCCGAGCGCATGTCGGTCGAAGGAGCGATCCCATGAACGCACCAACACATCGTGTCGCCGGCCAGCGCCTGCCCCGCCTGGATGGCATCGGCAAGGTCACCGGAAAGCACGTCTACGCTGCGGACTTCACGCTGCCCGGCATGCTGTTCGGAAAGGTGCTGCGCAGCCACCGGCCGCACGCCCTGATCCGCAAGCTCGATGTCTCCCGCGCGGCCGCGATCCCGGGCGTGCGCGGCATCATCACCGCCGCCGATATACCGGCGGTACGTTTCGGGCAGGCGGTGCGCGACACCAGCGTATTTGCGCTGGACCGCGTCCTGTTCGCCGGGCATCCGGTCGCCGCCGTTGCCGCGACCTCGCTGGAAATCGCCGAGCAGGCGATCGCTGCGATCAACGTTGAGTTCGAAGACTTGCCGACGTTATTCGATCCGGAAGCCGCGCTGGACAGCAACATCCGGATTCATCCGGATTGGGAGACCTACAAGGCTTTGCCCATCATCGCGCGGAGCGGTAATGTCTCGGGTCGCGCGCGCATCCACGCTGGCGACGTCAATCAGGTCTTTGCTTCCGCTTATCGTGTCTATGAGCATCGCTTTACCACGCCTCTGGTGCACCCGGGTTATACCGAGCCGCGAACCGCCGTCGCCGACTGGGACGCCAACAGCAACGTGACGGTGTGGAGCAACACGCAACTGCCGTTCGACACCCAGAACACCCTTGCCGAGATTCTCGACATGCCGGCTGCTCGGATCCGGGTGATCGTACCGGGGATCGGCGGTGGCTTCGGCGGTAAGCTGCGGATCGGCGTCGAACACTTCGCCGCGCTGCTGGCCCGCAAGACGGCCCGCCCGGTCAAGGTGATGACGACCAGCGAGGAAGAACTGACATCAGCGTATCCGCGTCAGGCCACCGTCGTCACGCTGAAGACCGCGGTCGATCGCGATGGACATCTCCTGGCGAGGGAAGGCAGGATCGTTGTCGACTGCGGCGCCTTTGCCGGCTCGGGCCCCGGCACCGCCGCCATCTCGCTACAGATCATGGCCGGTCCCTACAAGACTCCGGCGCTCGCCCTCGAAGGTATCGCCGCCTATACCAACAAGGTGCCGTCGGGTTCGTTTCGGGCTCCGGCAGGGCCGATGGCGAACTTCGCCGTCGAAAGCCAGATGGACATGATCGCCAAGGATCTCGGCATCGATCCGCTTGAAATTCGCTTGCGCAACATTGTGAAGGAAGGCGATCTCGGTCCGTCGGGTGAAGTCCACAAGTCGGTCAGTATCGAGGAATGCCTTCGCCGGGCGGCAGCCGCCATCGGGTGGGAGAATCGCAGCCCGGAGCCGGGCCGCGGTAAGGGCATCGCCTGCAGCTGGTGGATGACCACCGGTGGTTCGTCCGGCGTCTACGTCAAGATCAACCCGGACGGAACGGCCACGCTGGTGAGCGGAGCGGTTGAAATCGGCAGCGGCGCCATCACCGGCGCCGCTCAGGTGCTGGCGGAGGAGTTGTCGCTCGACCTCGCAGATATCAACGTTGCCGGCGTGGATACGCAGACCGCGCCGTTTGATTACGGCGCGCAGGGCAGTCGAACCGCGTTCTCGGTCGGCAACGCCTGCATCGCCGCGGCCCGTGATCTGCGCCGGCAAATGTTCAACCTGGCCGCCGGACAACTGGGCGCCGAGGTCGACGCCATGGCGTTGCGCGACAAGCACGTTGTGGCCGGCGAAAAGTCCATTTCGATTGCGGAACTCGCCCGGATCTCCCGTCTGACCGGCGGAGGTTTGATCGCCCACGGTACGGCCATTTCGCCGTCGCCCGCCTACGATCCCACCCGCCTGCAGAACCACCCACTGCCGGCGTGGAATACGCCGAGCTATCATGCCCATGCCGTCGACCTGTCGGTCGATCCGGAAACCGGGAGCGTGAGCATCAATCGCTACGTTGTCGCCCAGGATGTGGGATTTGCCATCAATCCAACCTATATCGAGGGACAGATCGAGGGCGGCGTGGCGCAGGGAATCGGCCAGGCGCTGTCAGAAGAGATCGTCTACGGCGAAGGAACGGTCATGAACGCCAATCTGACCGACTACAAGATGCCGACGGCGCAGGATATGCCGGATGTCGAATGCATTCTCGTCGAATGCGCCTCCGCGGCGGGCCCTTATGGCGCTAAGGGCGTCGGCGAGCCGCCTTGCATCCAGCCGCCGGCGGCGATCAACAATGCCATCGCGGCGGCCACCGGTTTCTGGCTGAATTCGCTGCCGATGACCGCCGAAAAGATCGTGAAGCAGCGCAGAGTAGGGCAGGGATGATCCGGGTCGAAGTCCACATGCACGGCAACCTCCGGCGATTTCTGCCGGACGGCGTTTCGTGCGTGGAGCTCGATTTGCCGGACGGCACCCGTGTCTGCGACGTCATCGAGCGATTGAGGGCGGTAGACGAGATTTGGCTGGCATCGATCGGCGAAGACGTCGTATCAGTGTCGGCGCAATTGAGCGACAGGGCTTCGCTCAATCTGTTTCCGATCCTCGAAGGTGGCTGAACCCCCGTGGTTTTCTGACAGGACTGCTGCATGGTTCGCCGAATGATGCTGACCGCGCTGGAGGGGATTCCCTCGGTCATGCCGGGCGACGATCTGGCCGTCCTGGTGGTCGAAGCCTGCTTGCGATCGGATCTGGCGCTCGAGGATGGGGACGTCATCGTGCTGGCGCAAAAGATCGTGTCCAAGACCGAAGGGCGTTCCGTCAATCTGCGCGATGTTGTTCCCTCACGGAGAGCTCTGGAACTGGCCGGGGCGGCGCAGAAAGACGCGCGGGTCGTTGAATTGATTCTGCGGGAGTCGACCTCCGTGCTTCGCTGCCGGCCCGGCGTGATCATTGTCGAACATCGTTCCGGCCTGGTAATGGCGAATGCGGGCATCGACGCCTCGAATGTCGACGGAATGGATGGCGACGACCGCGTGCTCTTGCTGCCAGAAGACGCAGACCGCAGCGCCTTGGTCTTGCGTGACACCTTCAGAAGCCGTCTCGGCCGGGACATCGGCATTGTGATCAATGACAGTTTTGGACGGGCCTGGCGCAACGGCACGGTCGGCACTGCGATCGGTGTGGCGGGGCCGCCCGGACTATGGGATATGCGCGGTCTTCCGGACCGCAACGGTCGTGTGCTGAGGGCGACCGAAGTCGGCATCGCCGACGAACTGGCCGCCGCGGCCTCGTTGCTAATGGGCCAGGGGAGCGAAGGTCTGCCCGCTGTCCACGTGCGCGGTTTCCCGCTTGCGTTTCGGCCAGGCAGCGTCAGAGAGTTGATCCGGAACCGGGATATTGACCTGTTCCGCTAGTAGGGAAAAGCAATGATCGTTGCGTTGGCGGGCGGAGTCGGGGGGGCCAAACTCGCGCGCGGATTGGCCCAGATCGCTGGCGCCGATCTGTCAGTGATCGTCAACACCGGAGATGACTTCGATCATTTCGACCTACGAATCTGTCCGGATGTGGACACCGTCACTTACACGCTGGCCGGAAAGGCCAATCCCGTTACGGGGTGGGGACTGGAGGGAGAGACCTGGAGTTTCATGGCCCAGACTAAGGCGCTTGGGGGTGAAGACTGGTTCCAGCTTGGCGATCGCGACCTTGCGACCCACGTGCTGCGCAGTCAGTGGCTGCGCCGGGGCGAATCCCTTACGCAGGTGACCGGGAAGATCGCGGCAGCGCTAGGCGTGAAAGCCGCGGTGCTTCCGATGTCGGACGCCCCAGTCCGCACCCGCGTGCAAACCGCGTCCGGTGTCCTGGACTTTCAGGATTATTTCGTCCGGTTGAAGTGCGACGTTCCCATTACTGGGCTGCGCTTCGACGGTGCGGCGGATGCTGAGCCGACAGAGGCAGTCGAACATGCGCTCGATGCCGCCGAACTGGTCATCTTCTGTCCGTCCAATCCCTTCGTCAGCATCGATCCAATTCTGGCCATAACCGGCATTCATCGTCGGCTGAAAGCGACGCGCGTTGCGCGCGTTGCCGTCTCGCCGATCATCGGGGGCAAGGCTGTCAAGGGCCCCGCCGCCAAGATGATGGCGGAGCTTGGCTATCACGTGTCCAGTCTCGCCGTCGCCGAGAAATATTGCGGACTGATCGACGGCATCGTAATCGATATGGCCGATGCTGATCTGGCCGAGGATATCAGGGCACTCGGTATGGCCGTCAAAACGACACAGACCCTTATGTTAAATGCCGCGGATAGCGCCAGGCTGGCCGCTGAAACCGTGGAGTTCGCGCGCGAGCTCCGCTGCGGGTAAATCGATGCAGCCGTTGATACTAATTCCCTGCAAGTCATTTGCTACTGGAAAGAGCCGGCTCTCCTCAGTCCTGTCGCCGGATCGCCGCGGCCGGCTCTGCCGCTGCTTTCTCGTGAACACGGTCTATCTCGCCGCCGGCCTCGTGGCGAGAGGACAAATCCATGTCGTGAGTTCGGATGGCGAAGTTGCCGCCCTGGCGTCCGAGCTTGGAGTCGGTTGCGAAGGCGAAGGTGACATCGACCTGAATTCTGCCTTGACCTGCTCGGTCGCCATGATTTTGGCGCGCGAGCCGGAAAACTCATCGCGCGACGTCCTTATCTTGCCGATCGATCTGACCAGGAGCACCGCGGCTGCGATCACGGTCGTCATCGCGGCGCAGGCTGATGCGGTAGTCGTGCCGGATCGATCGGAGCAGGGGACAAACCTGCTGCGGTTGCGAGGAGATGCTGCACTTAAATTCAGGTTCCAATACGGCGATGACAGCTTTTCAAAGCATCGGACCGAAGCTGATAGCCTCGGATTAAAGACAGAGATTTTAAGAGATCCCTTGCTGTGCTTTGACGTCGATACCGCCGATGATTACGCTGTGTGGTTGGAAGATTTAGCAGATCCACAGAGATACTGTTCGCGCGAAGGGAGGCAAAAGCCCCCGTTTTGATGGTTGTGAGCCTGATCCCCGTTGGCAGGGCTCAGGTCCGGGTTGGGTCATCAACGGATCTCTGGCCGTTCAAACGACGTCCGCTTCTGCCCCGAACAACGGGAGTCACGGATTCTCGGATTTTTTATTTCGCGGGCCTCGTATCGAAACCCGGGCGCTCAGCTCGTTTTCATTTCTGAGGCTGCTGCAGCTTTCGGGTGCTTCGCGAGACTCGGATCATCCCGTATGGCCACGCGCTTCACCTTCTTCACGTCCGATGCCGCGTGTTTGGAGCCGCGGTTGTGCGCGGCGTATTCCTGGCCGTCCACCGGTGCGACGTGCGGCGGGTCCCTGCCGAGATATGGGCGGCCGATTCCGAACTCCTTCCCGTGCACATCAACCCACTTCCAGAGTTTTTCAGAGGAAGACCATCGCTGGTCGCGCGTTTCGCCCTGGACACTCACGATATCGGCCGCCAGCCCATGCCCATAGCCACCGCGGAAGCTCCCGCCATGATACGACCTGTTGCTCGCCGCCTTGAGGCCGCTTGCGATCGACTGGCGGTAGTCATCGCGGAACCCGCTGGTGATCCCGGGCGAAAGGCCCGCCGCCTCCGCCGCGTGAAGGATGTGAAACAGTTTTAGCTTGAAGCTCCGATCCATGCCTCCGATCACGTAATCCATCATCGGCATGCCGGCTCGTTCCGCAGCCCTCGGATCCTTCCACCCAAAATCTTCATCGACGAGCTTGGTGAAGCTTCTGGCGACGGTCACCATCTTGCCCTTCCGCTTGACCGTGACGTTCCTCCGTTCAAGCTCCTTGATGGAGTCCTCCTTGGGCGTCCGTTGATAAAGCGCCCACAAATATCGATCGACGCAGATGTCCACGACCAGGCACTCGTCAACGATCTCGATGGAGCTCGCGGCTTCGGTGGAGCTCACGGCGGTGCCGGCGTCGCGAGGTTCGAGATCCGACGGATTCGCCATTGCGATTTGCACAGGCGCTGGTTCGGTTGGCGGCACATCCGGCGAATTGGTCGAGGCCGTTTCGACAACCGACTCCGGTTTGTGCCGAGCGATTGATGCGTTGGCAATTGCTCCCGCAAGCGATAGCTCGGCCATCGCTACATCGGTTTGACCGAGATCGTCGTTGAGCATCGAGCTTGGCTGCGGTGCCCCGGCGAGTTCCTGCAGGGTGGAGAGAGACGGAGCGCTGATGTCCTTGCGTGGCGCCGCGCCGGTGTTCTGAATTCCTGCAGGCGCGAAGGCAGCGAGCACGCCGACAACGCCGGTCGCGAAAATAACCGATCGCAACAATGGTGCCGGCACTGGTGAAAGTCGCCGCGGATTCATCATCCCAGCCTCCAACGGCTGCATCGGAACCGGATTGCACAGCCAAGCATGCGGACGCTGCAGATTGTTCGGGATAGGGCGATAGCCGCGCAATGGCGCAAACGAGCAGGTTCTTTGCTTTTCCCGGAAGTGTTGCCTGTGTGCAACGGCAGGCCGCAGGCCTGCCAACGCCCGCTCGATGGCTTACGATCATCATAAAGGGTGAGCACACCCATGCGAGCCACCCTTCCTCCTGAGCAGGCTGTCGTATATGAGAGAATTGCTGCCGGAACGTGCCGATAGCCCCAGGAGCGAGTTGGCGTGGATGGTGTGGCGGCCGTTAGTTATTCCAAAACCGCGATCTGACACTTGATCGACGCAAGCGCGGAGAGGCATCTCGACCGGGGATAGATGGTGAATCGATTTATGACGGCGCAATCCACCGTGGCAATGCGGCGCTGGGGACCTCCTGCCATTGCGACGCTCGCGGCGATGGCCGCACTGACGGCGCTGAACGCCGACGCCGCGGCGAGACAGACGCGCCCCGCGGCCCCCACCGAGGCGACGGCGCCGCGCGATGCCGGCGAGCCGATCATGGCGATCGTATCGATCAAGACCCAGCAGGTCACTTTCTACGACGCCGACGGCTGGATCCTGCGCGCGCCGGTATCGACCGGCACCACGGGACGCGAGACGCCAGCCGGCGTCTTCGCCGTCATCGAGAAGGATAAGGATCACCACTCCACCATGTATGACGATGCCTGGATGCCGAATATGCAGCGCATCACCTGGAACGGCATCGCGCTGCACGGCGGGCCGCTGCCCGGATATGCGGCCTCGCACGGCTGCGTGCGGATGCCCTACGGATTTGCGGAGAAGCTGTTCGACAAGACGTGGATCGGGATGCGGGTGATCATTTCGCCGAACGACGCGGCCCCGGTCGAATTCTCCCA
>Ga0208849_1000673_pt1 | contig 29416 bp, 28 predicted proteins | sample NGESurdeep072012_10_FD_184470 | JGI IMG/M metagenome (GOLD analysis project Ga0208849, IMG submission 184470) | Arctic peat soil microbial communities from Barrow, Alaska - NGEE Surface sample 53-3 deep-072012 (SPAdes) | ecosystem: Environmental > Terrestrial > Soil > Wetlands > Peat ... | reverse complement strand
CCTTGGAGTCTTCTGCATCGAGCCGGGCCGCTGGACTGAAAGTTCGTCCACATTTGGCGCCGCAGGCAAGTCAGCCGCAAAGGGCTTCATGGTGCAGCCCGAGGTGCGCGAGCGCGCTATGGTCGACCAGGACCAGCAGCGGGTGTGGGATTCGGTGCATGGCGCGATCTCGCAGATGGAAGTTGAAGCAGCTCCACCGCCAGCCTCAGGTGGATTGGCCCCCGCGGGCTCATATCGCCGCAGCCTCGGCACCAGCAGCTACGCCAAGGCCATGCAGGACTCGGACGTGAGCCAGAAAGTGGATGAAGCCGCCGCGCCCGTGATGAATGCTCGCGAGCAGGTGCTCGCCCAACTCCGCGATGAGCATGCGGTCGGCGTAGTGGTGGCCGTTCGCGGCGAGATCATCTGGGCCGACCTGTTCGCGAATACCGATTTGCTCTCCCGCTATTGGACCAAGCTGGTCCGCTCCTACGCGGCGGAGAGCCTGACGGAAGGCGAAGACCACGCCGCGGCCACGCTGGCTGACGCTCAGCGCTTTCTCGATGCTCCCGCTGGCGGAACGGAGAACAGTGAGGGCGAGGTCGGCATCTATCGCTATCGCGAGCTCAAGAGCAGCGGTACGGAAACTTTCGTCCTGGAATCTTTGCTTCCCGGCACCGGCTACGATGTGCACCTGAGCAAGATGAAGCTGCGAGGCGAGGAGAGTCGAAACGCAAGGCCGCATCCGATTAGCCAGCCGATCTTTCGGCCGGACTTCTATCGCCCGGGCACTATCCAGTAACTGGCACGCTTAGCTCGCGCGCTCTCGCTTTACCATTCCGCGCCAATAAGACTCAGGCGCGGAATGGTGACGCCGAGAACACTTCACCGCTCCAACGCAATGGTTTCGATTCCGCTGCCCGAGGCGATACCATGAATCTTGGAGTGAAGAGTGGCGGATTGAAGAATGGCGGAGCGAAGAATGCCAAAGGTTCTCGACGGTGCGGCCATTGCGGCTGCGATCAAACAGGAAGTGGCCCAAGAGGTTCGCGAGCTTGCTGCTCGCGGTATTAAACCGGGCCTCGCCGCTGTGCTCGTGGGCCATGTGCCCGCTTCGGAGATCTACGTCCGCAGCAAGGTGCAGGCCTGTGCCGAGCTCGGTCTCTACAGCGACCTCATAACGCCGCCCGACACCGTCACCACGAATGAAATGCTCTCGCTTGTCGCCCAGCTCAACGCTCGCGACGACGTGGACGGAATTCTCATCCAGCTGCCGCTCCCAGCGCAGGTCGATTCGAAGGCTCTGCTCGACGCCGTCGATCCCGCGAAAGATGTAGACGGCTTTCATCCCGTAAACGCAGGCCGCCTGCTGGCCGGCCGTCCGGCGCTCGCGCCTTGCACCCCCGCCGGCGTGATTGAGATTCTGAAGCGCAGCGATATTCCCATGGCCGGACAGCACGCCGTCGTTGTTGGACGAAGCGACATTGTTGGCAAGCCCGTTGCCATGCTTCTGCTGCACCAGAACGCGACCGTGACGATTTGCCATTCGAAGACGCGCGACCTGCCGGCAATCACGCGGCAGGCGGACATTCTTGTCGCGGCCATCGGCCGTCCGGGGTTCATCACGCCTGACATGGTCAAGCCCGGCGCGACGCTTGTCGATGTAGGCATCAACCGCGTTACCACGCGCGAGGAGTTCGATCGCTTTTTCAAGGGCAATGAAAAACGCGAAGCAGCATTTGCCAAGCGCGGGTCTGTAGTCATCGGCGACATCGATCCGAAAGCCTTCGAGCTTGCCGGCGCTTACACGCCAGTGCCCGGCGGCGTGGGCCTGCTGACGATTGCGATGTTGATGTCGAACACGGTGCGCGCCGCCAAAATAAGACGTGAATCGTCGCGGCGGGAGCTGTAGACCGTGCTCCGCGTAGGCCTTACCGGCAGTCTGGGCAGCGGCAAAAGCACTGTCGCCGCGATGCTGCGCGAGCTTGGCGCTCAGGTCATCGAAGCTGACGCTCTGGGCCGCGAGGTGATGGAGCCGGGCCACGAAGTTTACGACCAGATCATCGCGCGTTTTGGTCGTGAGGTTGTGAATCCCGAAGGCCATCTTAATCGCGGCCGCCTCGCCGATCTTGCCTTTCGTCACGGCCGTCTTCAAGAGCTGAATGCCATCGTGCATCCGCCAGTAATCGAGGCACAGCGCCGCTGGATGGACGAGGTCTTTGCTCGCGATCCTGCCGCCGTCGCGATTCTCGAATCGGCGCTGATCTTTGAAGTTGCGCGGGACGCGTTAGCTCGAGGTGACGGAGACAGCATTCTTGCCGACTGGCGCCGCCGCATCGATCGCGTCATCGTGGTGACTGCGCCGGACGATCTTAAGATCTTGCGCTACGCCGCCCGCGTCCTATCGTCTGGGATCGCAGATGGGTCCGGCAGTGGCGCAATCAAAGCCGATGCGCGCAATCGCCTGGCGCACCAGGTTCCGGATAACGAAAAGGCCGCCCAGGCCGATTATGTACTTGATAATTCGGGCGATATCGCTGCCCTCCACGCGCAGGTCGTAGCCCTATGGCCGCAGCTTCTGGCCGAGAGCAACAAATCCGGCCAGAAGTTGTCACTAGAATAGGAGAGGCGGTTGTGCTTGACGCATGGGAACTCTGCTCCGGCCCATCCGTAACAACGTCAGGAGGGTCTTTTAGAGCATTTTCGGAATCCCCGTGGACTTCTTGAGTGCATTGAAAGGTGGCTTTTGCTTCCACCCCAGCGGCCAGGACCTGCCGCCGGGGGCCCCGTTTGAGGAAAAAGCCACTTGAGTGTGTGCTTTCGGTCTACCGCAATTCCGAGAATGCTATAGGTCGACTAACTATGAGACTGACCCGGATTTTTATCATTGTTTTGCTTTTATTGGGCGGATTCTGGTTCATCACCACGCGCCTCGACCATCGTTTTTTCGGACCTCGCCGTGCGCTGATCGGGTCCGGCGGGTCAAACTTGCCGGGCTCGAGCTCGCCGCTGGAGTTGACTGAGGCTCACGCCGCGCCCGCATACGATGCGGAAGAGCAGAACAATATCGCCATTTACAAGAAGGTCCTGCCCTCGGTGGTCAACATTACTTCTACCGCGCTGGTCTTCGACTTCTTTTATGGGAACGTTCCGCAGCAGGGCCAGGGCTCGGGCTTCATCCTCGATAAGGCCGGGCACATTCTCACCAACTTTCACGTCGTCGATGGGGCGAATCGCGGCATCGAGGTGATGCTCTCGAACAAGCGCCGCTATCCGGCCCGCGTGGTGGGCACGGACAAGGTCCACGACCTTGCGCTGCTCCAGATCGACGCGCCGGACCTGCAAGCGGTTACGCTGGCTGACTCCTCGCAGCTCAACGTGGGGCAGAAGGTCTATGCCATCGGCAATCCATTTGGCCTGAGCGGGACGATGACGCGCGGCATCATCAGCTCCATCCGGTCGATCCGAAACCAGGATGGCGCGCCGATTGAAGACGCCATCCAGACCGACGCGGCTATCAATCCGGGTAACTCCGGCGGGCCGCTGCTCAACTCCTCGGGTGAAGTTATCGGCATCAACACCATGATTGCCTCGAACGGCGCGGATCAGAGTTCGGGAATTGGCTTCGCCATCCCTATCAATACCGCCAAGGCGGTGCTTGCCGATCTGCTGCGCTACGGGCGCGTCAAGCGGCGCTCGCTGGGCATCGTGTCGTATGCGATTGGTCCCGATCTCGCGTCGCAGATGGGCCTCTCGGCAGATTCCGGCGTACTCATTCAGCGCGTCGTTCCCGGCGGAGCGGCGGAGCGCGCGGGCTTGCGTGGCGGCAATGAGCAGGCCTACGTGGGCAACACGCCCATCGTGCTTGGCGGCGACCTCATTGTTGCTGTCGATGGCCAGCAGGTCACTGATCCGGGAGACATCAGCGCCATTATGGACAAGCACCAGGCGGGCGACACCGTTAGCGTGACGATTGTACGCGGCAAGAAACAGATGACTCTCAAGTTGATTTTGGGAGAAGCGAAGGACACAAACATTTAGCAGCGGACATCCCTCAGGGGTTAAAACCCCGTATACCCGCAGCCTCTTTCGGCCCGGCTAAAGCCGTGCCCTTGTTACAAAGTCGTTCCCCGGTTACAAAGCCGTTCCTCGGTTGCGAAGCTATCTCCTTGTTGCATAGTTATTTTTTGAAACACACCTAGTGATTTCTTGGGCCGCTCCTTGATTGAAGCGGCCCGTTTTGCGGTTCGTTGTTTTGCTAGAAGCCGGCGCTCATCTCTGCCTGTGCGGCCTGCGCCACCTGTAGGCGCGCCACTGAAACTGGCTCCCCGTAGTGCGCGGCGACAATTTGCGCCGAGCGGTCCTGATTCCAATACGGCTCAATTGCGGCAAGCTTTACGCCGGACCGGTCTGTCATCTGCGCTACCTGCGCTTTACTTGAGATGGTCTGCACCAGAGACAGAATCGCAACGACAATCGTGCCCACTCCCTGAATGGCGGCAAGCGCGTGTTGCTGGCTGTTTACATTCATAATTTTCGCCGCCTGCAACAAAGCCGTGTTCACCTGCTGCTGGAAGGTTACGATCTGGTTCTGCAATTGCGCGAGCACGCTGGCCGAGGGGTTGGCCAAGTAGGCCCTGGCCTGGGCGACTAACAGGTTGCTCGCAGCGTCGAAGCCGATGGTTGCCGCGGCAAAGATCGGCGCATCGGCCGGCGTGAGCAGTGCGGCGGTCGAGTCGACAGTGGCCACGGCGCTTTGCAGCGGCGGCGTCCAGTTCACGATATTCTCGGCCACGCTTGTGGCCGTGCAGCCCTGCATCCAAGGCAGCGGGATTACGAGCGCGATCAGCATCCACGCGCCCAACTTGGCCTGCTGGCTGGCTGGTGCGGCCGATGCAGCCGATTGGCTTGTTGCGGGACTGGATGCCGAAGCGGGATCTTTCGCAAGCAGCCCCAGCAGCGCAGTGGCCAGCGCGCTCGCCAGCGACACGACGGTTCCGGTTCCCACATTGCCCAGCGAAACGCCTTGCTGCGACAACACTCCGGCAACGCTCGCGACCGCGATGAGCAGCCCCGCCGCCGATGTTTTTGGATGATTCCAGATATTCTTGAAGTTCATTTTTGACAACACTCCTTTGTGCCGCTGCTTTCACTGCGGCGTGCGGGTTTCATTTGAGTCGGTAAACTTGTGCCTCAGCATTTCCTGCACAGGACCGGCGTTGCTCGCGCACGCGATTGAACGCCGGCCTTGCACAGGCTCCCGGAGCAGCCCGCATGTTTTGGATACTTCCGTGGTTCCGGCCCAGCATCCAAAAGCGGGCTGACCTCGACAGACAAGAACGGTTCCGTGCCCCGGCGCCATCCGCGCACGCAGTCCGCCAGCAGTCCCGTTGATGTCCCTGCTGAAGCCGCAGAAGGGACACGGGTGCTGGAGAACCGCGCCAGGGAGGGCGTAAACATTCGCCCGGCTCGGTATGTCCGTAGCTTGTCTGGTTATTTTTAAGGTTAGGCTATTTGCTGTAAATTATCGGCAAACTTGGGCCCGCTGTGAGTTGCTGAAAAATAATGGAGTTACAACAAATATCGATGTAGGCCCCCTTGACAACATTCGATGGGTAGCAAGATTTTCGTCAATCGGCTTCCCTGCTGGTGTTCTCGGCGAGGCGGCAAGGGCGGCCGGACGATATCTTTCTCGTGCACGAAATCGCGAAAAGACCGGGCAGTTTATTGCCGTTTTATTACGCAATATCGATCAAATTTTGACCACGATTTTGAGGGAGGCTTGTTGATCACAAAAGGCGACTGTGACTAAAAATGCACCGAAGACAGGGCGGTTGTTTTTCCTAATTAATTAAGGGGCTGTCCTAGATAACTAGAGAAGAGCTAGTGTTTCCAGGACAGCCCCAAACTAATTATGTGGCTGGGAGATCTCGACGAACTGTCACAGCGAGACCTGCTGATGCTTGCAGCACACAACGCAGAATCCGATCACGACATCGGGTCTGAATTTACGAGGGCCAGATCGAAGCTCAATTCACTAAGGTTTCGCAAGAGAAGCGAATTATCCGCGCACAAAACAGATTTGCAGAGGATCTTGCAAGGCAATTTGGAGTTCTGCGCCTCTTGAGGATGAACATGGAGTCAGTCGAACTCCTGGCCGGTTTATGGAGTATCTTCCGGGGCATGGTCGAGAATCTCAACATCGCGGCTCAGAAACACAGCCAGGGCGCGCGAGTAACGCGTGACCGACCCGTTATTCGCCGCGCGGTGCCAAAGTTGATGAACAACAATCGTAGAGGTTGCGAGTTTCTCTTCACGGTGAGTAGCCTCGGCGAACCGCGCGCACGCCTTACTTGATTTTCCGTTGATCAGCGCAATGCAGACGTCAGCATCGAGCAGATAGCTCACTTGAAGTACTCGCGAATCGGCGCCAGATTCTGCTTGCGCCCCCTCGGGAAAGATCGGATCGCCTCCCATGGCATCCATCCGCGGAAACCACTCTTCGACCGTCTCATTTTGAACCTTGGCGATCGGCTCAATCAGCACTCCCGCGCCCATCCGCGTTACCCGTACCCGGTCGCCTTCAAATCGGAACTCCTTGGGCAGCCGCACAGCCTGGCTCCGGCCGTTCCAGAACAGCTTCGCATCGGCGGACTTCAGTCTGTCTTCTGTCTTTGCAGGAATAAGAGCCTCCAGATGATATATACCATTTCTCTTCTTCTTGCTGTCCCTACGCGCACTTTGCCTCACGGATTGGCAGGATCAGCCGCCTTCGCCTTCCGCGACCACAGCATATAAACCGGCACTCCAAGCACAACCAGAATCAGTCCCGGCCACGTGTACTGCGGCTTGTAGCGTAGCAGTGCCGCGCAGATCACCGTCGCCATCACGATATACAGCGCCGGCAACACCGGATATCCGAATGCCTTGTACGGCCGCGGCGCATCAGGCTGTTTGAAGCGCAGCACAAAAAGTCCCACTAGCGTCAGAATGTAGAACACCAGCACCGCGAAGATAATGTAGTCCAGAAGTTGGCTATACGATCCCGACACGCACAGGAACGTCGTCCAGATCGCCTGCACAATCAGCCCCGCCGCCGGTGTGCGGTAGCGCGGATGCAACTTGCCGACGGATTTGAAGAAGAGCCCGTCGCGCGCCATCGCATAATATGCGCGCGCGCCCGACAGCGAAATGCCGTTCGCACAGCCAAAAGTCGACACCATGATCGCCGCTGCCATCAGGTAGCCGCCGATATGCGGGAAAATCTGCTCCAGCACTGCGGCGCCGATTCGATCCTCCGCTGCATACTGCACTCCACGCGCGAAGATTGTCGCTCCGTGCGGATTGCCATGTAACGGCAGCACCATAATGTAAGCCGCGCTGGCCAGGATATAGCAGACCAGCACAAATCCCGTTCCCATCGCCAGGGAAAGCGGAACGTTCCGCCGCGGATGCTTGATCTCTCCCGCGGTGAATGTCACGTTATTCCATGCGTCGGCGGAAAAAAGCGAGCCCACCTGCACCACCGCCAGAATCGCAATCAGGTTCACCATCACCAGCGGCCCCTGCGCGCCCACCTGTACCGGATGCAGCGAGCTCCAGCCTGCGTTGCGCCAGAATTGGCTCCAATGGTTGCCGAAGTTTGCCGCGATGGCCGCGCTGTTGCGACCCACCGTGAATCCCAGGATAATCAGCCCGGTCAGCGACAAAGCCTTGGCCACCGTAAAGACGTTTTGCACCAGCGCGCCAAACTTCATGCCGAAGATGTTGACGGCAGCGAGCAAGATCACGACTACGATCCCCGCCAGATTCGCAGTACTGATGCCGATCTCCATGTTGCCCAGCACCATCGGCCCTACCGGAATCGCCGGAACATGCGCAATGTGCCACAGCCAGTGCGTGCTTGAGACCGTCGGGAAAAAGACGCCGAGGAACTTGCCGAAAGCCACGCAAACAGCGGCGATCGTTCCCGTCTCGATTACAAGAAAGAGCGTCCAGCCGTAGAGAAATCCCCACAGCGGCCCCAGCGATTCGCGCAGGTAAACATACTGCCCGCCTGCCTTCGGCATCATGGCTGCAAGCTCGCCGTAGCTCAGCGCGCAAATCATCGTCATCACCGCGGTCACGACCCACGCGGCAAGGTAGAGCGCCGGCGAGTCCGTGAGGCGCGCAATATCGCAGTCGACCAGAAAAATGCCGCTGCCGATCATCGAGCCGACAACCAGCGTCGTCGCGCTGAACAGCCCGAGGCTCTGCACCATCTGCGGGCCGCCGCCGGGGCCCCCTCCGAAATTTGGCATATCCGATTCCAGCTGAGCTGCAGAAGTCGTCATCGAGATGGTTCCACCGGTCCTTCCTTCAGCTCGGGATGGGTGCCCATGATGCTGTTTAATGGTTTGGATCCTTGGTGCCCAGAGGGGGACTTGAACCCCCACGGCCGGTTAAGGCCTGCGGATTTTAAGTCCGCTGCGTCTGCCAATTTCGCCATCCGGGCACGCCTTTATATTATGAGACCGCTCTGCCCCTCCCCGCGCGCCAGCCCACTTCCCCGTTGCTCTTTTAGCAACCTGCCCGAGCCCGATATTGCCGACCTTCGGTAGCGGGTCAGCTTGAAGGGTACGGGCTTTAGCCCGTGCATAAGCCGGGCAAAGTAAATGTGGGCTTTAGTCCCTGAGCGATAGTTTTTCTTGAAACTAACCCGCCGGCCCCGCCTTTCCACAGCTTGCCCCGGTGCGCCACCGCCTCGTATCATCCCGCAAGAGCAAAAATCATGACAGAAACGGAAAGCAATGCCGGACTGCGTGTGAAGGGGCGGCTCATGTCCGCCTCCGAAATTGAGCGCACCCTCGTGCGGCTGGCTCACGAAATCGTCGAGAAGAGCAACGGCAGCGGAGATCTGGCCCTGGTCGGCATCAAACGCCGCGGCGTTCCATTGGCCCAAAGGCTCGGCAAGCTCATCTCCACCATCGAAAAGCACCCCGTCGATACCGGCGTGCTCGACATTCAGTTCTATCGCGACGATCTGACCACGGCGGGCGTTCGCCCAGTCGTCACCCCTGGAGCCGTAGGTTTCAACGTCGACGGCCGCGACATCGTGATCTGCGACGACGTGCTTTACACCGGCCGCACCATCCGCGCCGCGCTCGACGCGCTCTTTGACTATGGCCGCCCGCGCCGCGTGCAGTTGGCAGTGCTCATCGATCGCGGCCACCGCGAGTTGCCCATCGAGGCCACTTACGTCGGGAAGCATGTTCCAACCAGCAGTCGCGAAATTATTGAAGTCAAGTTCCAGGAAGTCGATTCAACTGAACAAGTCCTGCTGGTGGAGAAAACCAGCTAAGGTACATCCTTCCAACCGCGGGCTCTGGCCTTTAGGGCAGCACGCCAAACGGTTGGAAGCTCGCAACAGCAATGCGCCTCTTCAACCCGATCGTGGCCCCATGCTCCGATCCTGATGCCCGGTATAGGCCAGCGATGAATCCAGCCGCACCCGCGATCCGCCGCGCACTCACAACTCCGCCTGTGCCCGCGTCGGCATTTCCTTACAACCCGGGTTCGCTGCTTTCCGTTCTCGATCTTTCTGTTGATGAAGTAAGCCGTATGCTTGTCCGCGCCACCGAGCTTGAGAATGAGGATCCCATCACTCGCGATCGCATCCTCGCCAAACGGCGCATCGCGCTGCTGTTCTACGAGTCGTCCACGCGCACCCGAACCAGCTTTGAGCTGGCCGCGAAGGCGTTGGGCGCAGACACCACGCTGGTTTCTAGTTTGAGCTCCAGTATCGAAAAGGGCGAATCGCTGAAGGATACCGGGCTTACGCTTCGGGCGCTGGGCGCGGAGGCCATTATCCTCCGCCACAACTACTCCGGCGCGGCATGGCTGCTGGAGGAAACAACGCGGCTTCCGGTCGTCAACGCGGGCGACGGCATGCACGAGCATCCCACGCAGGCCCTGCTCGATCTGCGAACGATCCTCACGCATCTTCGTCCCGGACTAACCGGCGTAAAGCCCGACACGCTCGCCGGAGTAACGGTAATGATCGTCGGCGACATCCTGCACAGCCGCGTTGCGCGCTCCAATATGCAGTTGTTGCCTCGCGTTGGCGCACGCGTTTTGCTCTGCGGGCCAAAAGAACTGTTACCTGAACAGGCCGCGCGCTCCGGCCCCGGCATTGAGATCGAGCGCGACTTCGAGGCCGCGCTCAAACAGTCGCATGCCGTTATGATGCTTCGCATTCAGGCTGAGCGGCTCGCGGGCATGCAACTCGATCTGGAAGATTACAAGGCCAGCTATCAACTCACGGGCCAGCGGCTGGCGGCTCTCGCGCCACAAGCAGTAGTGCTCCATCCCGGTCCAATCATCCGCGGCATGGAGATTACGGCCGGCGTGGCCGATGGCGCGCAGTCGGCAATCCTTGAGCAGGTCACCAACGGCCTCGCCATTCGCATGGCCGTGATGGAGCGCGCGCTTAAGGGCGACAATGGAGCGTCCGCATGAAGAGGTTATCGCGCGCTGCAAATCTTCGCATCATCGCTGTACTTCGTGTTCTGCTGGGCCTCATGGCATTGAGATTTTGGTACATGGGCGACCATGTCAGCGGAATCGTTTTGGCTGCCCTCTTCTTTCACGGCGTGGTGGGAGTTTCCTTACGTTTTCTGCGGCGGCGAGAGCCGCCTCGCGAGCTTAAATTGCGAGATGTATACAACATGCTCGCCGGTTCCGCTGTCAATGTCGCGATTTTCTGGTTTGTTGCAATAAGGAGCTGGAAGCAGGATGGCTCTCCCTTCTGGTCGACCGTATGCGGCCTAATCGGTCTGGCGATTGCATTCGTAAGTTCATTTGGATTCATAATGTATTTCCGATTCCGGAGCAAAAACGGCCCACGAGGGACTCAAGCAGTTCAATCTAATCCGGCCACTGAGTCTGGAGGCCGCGCATGACTTCATTAGCCATTTGCGGCGGGCGCCTCGTAGATCCAGCGGCAGGAATCGACGAACTGAAGGACATTCTGCTCATCGACGGCCGCGTGGCCGAGATTGCCGGCCCGGGAAAGCTGAAGGGCAAGAACGGCGCCCAGGTCCTCGACGCAAAAGGTCTGGTCGTTGCGCCGGGACTGATCGACATTCACGTCCATCTGCGCGAACCGGGCCAAGCGTACAAGGAAACCATCGCCACCGGAACGGCCGCGGCCGCAGCGGGCGGGTTCACCAGCGTAGCCGCGATGCCGAACACAACGCCGGTAAACGACTCGCCTGAAGTCACGCGCTGGATGCAGTCGCCGGAGCGCGGTGCGCATGTCCGCGTCTTCCCCATCGCCGCGGCAACGCGCGGGTCTAAAGGTGAAGCGCTCAGCGATTACGCCGCCCTCAAATCTGCGGGCGCGGTTGCAGTTACTGACGACGGCAGGCCGATCCTCAAAGACAGCATCATGCGCGAGACGCTGGCCGCAGCCGCCCGCGTTGGCCTCACCGTAATTCAGCACGCCGAAGACACGCGCATGACGCAAGGCGCCAGCATGAACCTTGGCCCAGTGTCGTTCAAGCTCGGGCTGCGCGGAATGCCTCCCGAAGCCGAGACCAGCATTGTGGAGCGCGATATTCGCCTGGTGGCGGAACTGAAAGATGCGCATCCGCACTTGCACGTAGCGCACATATCGACCGCTGAAGCGCTCGCAGCGGTGCGGCAGGCGCGGCGCAATGGACTGCGCGTCACCTGCGAGGTTGCGCCGCATCACTTCCTGCTCACCGATGAGCACGTTGGGCTCTACAACACGCACGCCAAGATGAATCCCCCTCTCCGTTCGGATAAAGACCGCGAGGCTATGATCGAGGGTTTGCTTGATGGCGTTATTGACGCGATTGCTACCGATCACGCGCCGCACGCGATGCACGAGAAAGAAGTCGAATTCGAGCTGGCGCCGAACGGGATCATCGGCCTTGAAACCGCGCTGGGCCTCAGCCTACGCTGGCTGCATCGCGAGTGGCGCATGCCGCTCGGCCGTGTGCTGAGCCTACTCAGTGCGCAGCCCGCGGCCCTGCTGAATTTGAAGGGCCGCGGAACGCTCACCGTTGGCAGCTTCGCCGACGTTGTCGTCTTCGATCCCAAAGTCGAATGGACTTATCGCGCAACAGAATCTCAGTCGAAAGCCAAGAACACGCCGTTCGATGGCTGGCAAATGCAGGGCAAAGTGCGCTGGACCGTGAGCGAAGGCAAGATCGCCCACGCGAGCGCATAGCGCAGTATTCCGTCACCGGCACTCTGTCCGAATCGCGGCGCCGATCTTGGATTTGCGGGCGAGGAAGAAGAGCATCGCGCCGAGAAGAGCGCTTGCCAAAATGCCGATAACAGCATCAATGGCCAGAGCCCCGGAGATTCCTTTGCGAGCAAAGCCAAAGGCATCCACATAGAGCATGTACGAGATGGGCACTCCATAAGCCGAGCCGAGAAAGCAAAAGGTCGTCGACGCAAACGGATTGTTCTGCCCGATGGTTTCAAAAGTAATGGCGGTACACGCCGTGATGGCCACGCATTGAAAAAGGTTCTCGGCGATTAAGACGACGGCGAACGAGGCCGGAACGCGCGGCAGCAGAATGAGCGAGAGCGTGCAGACGGCGCCGGCAACTCCCACGGCCAGATAAAGGGGACGCAGCGGCATGAAGCGGCTGAGCGCGGGAAAAATCAGGCAGCCGGCAATGCCGCCAACGGTTACTCCCGCGCCGCCGATGAGCCCTACGAATCCGGACGACGCGTGGAAGTCGCTGCCGCGGCCGCCCAGGAAGTTAGTAAGCGAAAAGGTGGCGGCGGGAGAGATGAAGAGGACAACTGCTACGAGCACCTCGCGGCGCTTGACCAGCGATACCAGATCGCCGAAGAACTGCGGGAAAGACTCGCTGGCAAGACGCCTGTCAGGGCCGGGCGCCTGCATAAAAGGGAACGGGATCATCGGCACGAGGATCGACGCGGCCAGCACCAGCGCCGCGGCGAGCGGCGAGAAATGGCGCACGATCTGATTGCATCCGATGGCCATCAGGCCAAATCCGCCGGTGTTGCCAATCGTCATCCAGACGCTGACCAGATTCTCCTCTTCGGCAGAAGTGATGGAGGAGAGCCAGCCACCGAGCGCGCTTTGATAAAGATAGATCGCGAAGAAGCCAGTGGTGAGCACCACCTCAAGCAGCGCCAGGTGGCCGAGCGAGAGAAACGCTGCCACCAGCGTGAGCGAGGCGAAAGATGCCAGCGCGACTGCGTAGAACCGGCGACTGAAGCGGACATCGAGGATGGGGCTGCACAAGAATGCCCAAAAGCCGGGCGAGATGGCGACGGCCGTAAGACCGGCAATCGCTGTTTCGGGGACCTGGCGGTTGCCGAGGAGTTGCGGGACGGCAAAAGCAATAACGCCGCCGTAGAGGCCATAGGACAGGTTGGTGAGTCCCATGAGCCAGACAGGAACCCGAGGTCGATTTGGCATCCTGCATAGCTCCCGGCGCGACGAGACTCGATCAACGACACTCGATCAACGAGATTGGATCAACGAGGTTCGATCAGGTTAGCACGCGCCGTGAGTCGGCGAGTTTACGCTTCACGCTTGGCCGCCTTGGTTCCTGGTCGGCGAGTCTTGCCTCTCGATTCGTAGTTTCGTGTCTGGTAATTCTGCCCTGCGGCCCGCAACCATCTAGCCTTTGCGCCGGTAGTGAATCTGGAATTCGTACCCGGCGTTCGAGGGGAAGAGAACGGAGACGTGGCGAAGCCGTTCGGCGAGTGCGGGAGCGGCCAGCAGCGGGTACTCGCGCTCGCGCAAGTCGTGATAGTCGAAGTCGACAGCGAGCGAGAGCATGTAGATGGCGAGCGCGTCAGAGAACGACGACTCGAAGTAGCCATTGCGAGCGCGCTCGTCAATGCTGTTGGAGCCTTGGCTCTTTGTCCCGGACCGTGGCTCGAGGGCGCGCCGCCGCATCTCCCAGGCGTCCTGGCTGGTTTCTCCGCGAACCTGCGCCTCAGCCTGCGACCAGACGAGGGAGGCGAAACTGTCAGGGACGCCGGCCACCTCAACAAAGTTATGGGCCACGTTGATGAAGAACTCAAACGCGAGGCCGAAACGGTCTTCCACCAGACGGGTTGAGAGGAAGACAGCCTCAGTGTCTCCAAAGGTGGCATTGCGATGACAAACAGCGCGGTCGCCAAGCTCAACCGTGTATACGGGGGCAACAAGGTTCTCGCCGGTATCGGCAATGGCCAGGGGAACGAAGTAATAAGCGCGCTGGCGCAGCGCAGGGGCAAGCGCGGCGGGCACAGCCGCTACCAGACGCTCCAGATCGGACTCGGGGACGCGTGTCTCGCCCCATGCAGCATAGTGGATGCCGTTCGGGGCTTCGAGCATGGCGACCTGCGTAGCGATTTTGTCTGCTGGCCATAGCTCGATTTGCGTAGTACCGGTCATGAAACAGTATTCTAGACGAGAGAGGTCAAAGGATGATGGAGCAAACGGCGCAGAGCGGACGCGGAAAAACAGTGTTGGGGTTTCCGCTGGAGGGGTTCAGCCTGTTCCAGAGCCTGTTGCTGGCGCTGGCGTCGGCGTTTTTGACGTTTTTCGCGACTACTTGCGTGGCAATTTTTACGCTGCTTGCGTGGAACGTCCTGGGTCGCCACTCCGTGAGTTACGTAGACACGTATCGATATATCGGATTTCCTGCCGGTGTGCTGGTGCTACTAGTGGGGCTGCCTTACTTCCTCGTGCTGTGGGTGCGGGCCAAGATCCGGCATGCGGACCACGATCAGGCAGTAGATCGGTTTTAGGCTTCACATCCCTGCGGGCTTGGGATCCTCGCGGTCGAACTTGGCCACCTGCACTTTTTTGGCGAGGCCGATTTTCGACAAAATCCAGATGCCCCAGAAGTTGGGATCGATCTCGTACCATGTGAGCCCGTGGCGCGCGGAGACGGGATGGGCATGGTGGTTGTTGTGCCAGCCCTCGCCGCCGGTCAGCAGCGCGACCCACCAGCTGTTGCGGGAGTCGTCGTGAGTATCAAAACGACGCCTGCCCCACATGTGTGTGGCGGAGTTCACAAGCCACGTTGCGTGAAGGCCCAGCGTTACGCGAAGCAGTGCGCCCCACAGGAACATCGCCAGGCCGTTGACGAAACCGCCCCAGTACCATCCGAGTGAAAACAGAAGCACCGCGCTTATCGTGATGGGAATCCAGTGATATTTGCTGAGCCACACGTGAAAGCGGTCGCGGCTGAGGTCGGGCGAGTAACGCGAAAGTGCCTGAATCTGCAGGTGCAGTGACTGGCCAAAGAGTATCCATCCCGCGTGGGCCCACCAGCCGCCTTCGCGCGGGGTGTGCGGATCGCCTTCTTTATCGCTGAGCTGGTGATGAACGCGATGCGTTGAGACCCAGAAGATTGGCCCACCCTCAAGCGAGAGCGTAGCAAAAACCGTCATCGTGTACTCAAGCCACTTCGGCACCTTGTAGCCGCGATGCGTAAGCAGGCGGTGATAGCACATGCCGATGCCCACGTTGATCGCGAGGATATAGAGGATGGCCATGACCAGCAGGCGCTGCCAACTGAAGAGAAAGAGCGCGGCAATCGCGCCCACGTGAAAGACCGCGATGACAAAAACCATCGGCCAGCTCAGACCATCGCTGACGGCGTTCTTGCGTCCCATGCGAATCTGGCGCCACTTGGCAACGGCTTTGGCGGCGACGGAAGCGGATGCGGCAGCCGATGCGTTCGACTCGGTAACTGCGGAAGTGGGTTCGGTTGACTCAGTAGAGACGGGATCGATTTGGGGGCCGGTGATTACAGATGCCATGCGAAGGGAAATCCTTGAGAAGTGTCAATGTGCCCACTTGTATCTTCTTTATTGTATAGGAACCCGAAAAAAATCTTCGGAAGCCCCGGAAAAGAACAGGCGAAAGTACCGAAAGGGAGTGCATAAACATTAAACCGCTCTAAACGTCGCGATGATCAACATTGACCTGTATTGACCAAACTCGACTGATTCTAAAGGCGCGCGAAGCAGCCCGACCGAAAGGGGCATGCATTAATTAGCAACGGGAGTCGCGATCGATTCCGGTCCGCTGAGGAAGATGCGCGTCGCATCGCCCCGCAGCACTCGAAAGAGGGCGAATTGGCGCTCAGTCGTGCCACGGAGCTCAAACAGAAGCTCGCCGCGGTTGTCATTTTCAGCCTCCACGGCATCCACCAGGCGCATGCGCGGTGTGTCGTCCAGGTGTGCGGCATCGGTCACGCTCTTCACCAGCACGTTCACGCCTCCATAAAGATCGGGCTGCGCAATCAAGGTTACGAATTTCTCGTTGGCGCCGGCATCGGCGGTGTGGGCAGAGAGCACCATGGTCGCGCCGGAGCCATACGCCAACTCGAAGACGCGGAATTTCTCCACAAGCAGCGGAGCAGGCGCCGGAGCGGACGTCGGCGCGGTCGGCTTGGCCTTGTGCGTGGCAGCCGTCCTCGGCGTGCGTTTTGGCGCCAGCGGCGGATTCAGTCCAAGGGCACTGCGAGCTGCATCTTCCATCGCGGACCGCATCTTGCCTTCATCGTCAGGGTTGGCCCAGATGTAGTTCCAGATATGCGCGGGATGATCCGTCGCGTCGGAGACGGCGACAGTCTGTTGCATGTCCGCCTGCAATCCTAAGAGCGTGGGAACAACGGGCGCGCCATAGCCCGCAAACTTGCTATACGAGAGATGCGGACGGTTCGGATCGGCAGCGCTCGCAACGTCTTCAACATAGCCCGCATCATCGTCCTTGCTTTTCTTTTTCAGTTTGGGGTGGCCGGAGTCGCCGCCGGACTCGCTGCTCGATCCGTTACCCGTCCCGTCCCCACTCGCCGAACTGTCCGTGCGACGCAGAACAGGACGATCCGGATCGGATGGGGGCGCATTTGCATCGCCGCCCGAATTCGAGCCCGAGCCCGAACCCGGGCCCGAACCCGAGCCGGCCTGACCTGGGCTGCCGGAGCTCGTGCCGGAACTCGCGGATGAAGTGTCGCCGCCCTTGTGCAGCGTCGGACGATCGGGATCGGGAGCCGGCCCGCTCGAACCCGAACCGGAATTGGCGCCTGAACCTGAAGGCGAACCGGAACCGCCGCTGCCGCCCGAATCGCCAGCATGATGTTTCCGATGCAGGATCGGCACGTCGCTCTGCGCATCGTCCTCCGCATCTATTTTGGCTACTTGCGTTGGCGCGGCTTTCGCTTTGGGCAGCGGCCTCCATTTGCCGTAGCCAAACCATCCGCCCTGCCCGCGAGCAGAAGTTTCAATGTCGAAGAGGCCTACCGGGCTGCCGTCCCGCTGCAGTTGATACTCAACGTCGCTTTCGAGAGCCAGCGGCTCGGGATGCGTAAGGTATATGCCGGCGTCATTCAAATCCTGGCCATCGTAGACGCAAATGGGGACAAGCCTGGCGGCCTTGGGATGCGCTTCATCGCCGGTCCACTCGAAAACTGCAACCGCGCGCAGATCGGGCGCGTCGGTCTCGGGTTTGGCAATCTGGCCCGGATACTGCGCAGGCGCAGCAAGAACGAAAACGAATGCAGCGGAAGCAAACAGCCCGGCTGCATTTATCCACAATCGACTTGAACCTTGCGATGACACGTTCCGCTTCCCTCGACAATAATTAAAACTGGAATCAAAACTGGCGGCCAATTTGCAATTTGCAATTGCACCCGGGCCCTGTACATCTCCTGACCCATCTATTGAAAGGATATGCCCCATGAAGCTCCATGAGAAAGTCGCCGACTTTACCCTGCAAACCGACGAGGACAAAACCGTAAGCCTCTCCGACTTTGGCGGCAAGCCGGTGATCCTCTTCTTTTATCCCAAGGCCGACACCCCTGGCTGCACCATTGAGGCCTGCGGCTTTCGCGACACATTCAAAAAGCTGCTGGCTGCGGGCGCCGTCGTTCTGGGCATCAGCCGCGACACGCCGCGCGACCAGGCCAAATTCCGCGCCAAGTTCGATCTTCCTTACAATCTCCTTGCTGATGTAGACGAGAAAGTCTGCAAACAGTTTGATGTGCTGAAGGAAAACAAAGTTTACGGTATGAGCATCGAGCGAACGACCTTCGTGATCGGGCCGGACCAGACGCTGCTCCACATCTACCCCAAAGTTGTGCCGCAAGGCCACGCCGAAGAGGTTCTGGCGCTGATTGAGGAATGGAACAAGGCGCACAAGAAGGCATGAAGAAGGCACGCATGCCGAAGCGGGCAGATCAAGTGCGCGGCAAGCTTCTCAAGCGCTCGTTCTTTCAGGCCCCGCCGGAGCACGTCGCTCCTCGTCTGCTCGGCAAGGTCCTCGCCCACCGCACTCGCTCCGGATGGCTCACCGGCCGCATCGTCGAGGTCGAAGCCTACCTCGGCCCCCACAACGCGACACCCGATCCCGCCGCGCACTCGCATCGCGGGCCCACGCCTAGAAATCGAGTCCTGTTCGGGCCGCCAGGTCACGCCTATGTCTACTTCATTTATGGCCGCTATTACTGCATGAATTTCTCCTGCGAGAAAGAGGGTCTGGGAGGCGGCATCCTCCTGCGCGCGCTCGAGCCGCTGGTCGGGATCGAGCAAATGGCTCGCCGTCGCGGCTTGCCGCCAGACGCCGCGCCGTGCGACCTCACCGGCGGCCCCGGCCGTTTGTGCCAGGCTCTCGGGATCACTCGCGCAGCCCACGACGGCCTCGATCTGCTCGATCCCGCTTCACCTCTTCAAGTCCGCGACGATGGATTCCGCGTCACGCGCGTGCTCGTCACGCGCCGCATCGGCATCCAACATGCAGTGGAACTGCCGTTGCGCTTCTCGCTGCCCGGTCACGAATGTGTGTCGGGGCCGAAAAAAATGGCTGGCAAACTCATCTTTCTGCGTGCACCCGCCCCAGCGTCCGGGATCTGCGAGTAGACTGTTACGGTGAACGAACCGGGGTTTGCCAACACGCCCCCAAAACGCGTCCCCAAAAACGAGTCCCCAAGGCATGTATTGAAAGGAACCCGCACGTGAAGCTAACTTCCCTGCTCTCACCCGCCGCCGCGGTTGCAATCATAACCGTAGCCGTGCTTGCCGCCACCACCGGAGTGCAAGCGACGCAAGACCAGCCGCCAGCTGCTCAAGCCGCACCCGCTCCGCCGGCTGGAGCCCCGCCGGGACAGTCTATGCCACCAGGTGGTCGGCCCATGCGCAATCTTCCGGCGCCCACCAACCTTCAGGTGCTGCCCAAGGACCTGACCGGCCAGCAGGTGCACGAAATCATGGAGGGTTTCGCCGGTTCCCTTGGCGTCCACTGCGACTTTTGCCACGCCGCCGACCCGAAAAACCTGATGCCCAACGGCCGACCCCGGATGAACTTCGCCGACGACTCTAAGGACAACAAGAAGATCGCGCGCATCATGATAGCCATGACGCAGCAAATCAACGCCGACTACATCAACAAAGCGAAGGCGCTCGACCCGGACTCGATGGGAATGACTGTGACGTGCGGAACCTGCCATCGCGGCCACTCGATGCCCGAGGAGTTCGTCCTTCCAAAAGAGGGCGGTCCCCCACCAGCAGCAGCACCTGCTGGCGGCGCGCCACCGGCTGCCGCTCCCCCGCCGCCGGCAAAATAAGTTGCAACGCGGTCTGAAGCGCGCCGGCGCCGCGGGCAACACACGAGTCTCGGGTAGCGGGTCAGTTTGGATGTGCTTTGAAAGGGCACGCCGAATGAGTGAGGGCTTTAACCCCTGAGGGAAGGTTCCTTCAAACTGACCCACCGCCGAGCCTCTGAGTCGCCAACCAATAGCTGGTATACTGAACATTCGGCAACGCGATGGCGCAAGGCGCCGTCAGCGTCGTGGCTGCTAACGCAGCGCCGGAAAACACTCAAGAGATCTGGAGTTCGACCATGGCACAAACTTGCGATATCTGCGGCAAAGGGCCGCGCTTTGGCAATAATATCTCCCACGCGCACAACATCACCCGTCGGCGCTGGAATGTGAACCTGCAGGCAGTAAAGGCGATGGTGAACGGCACGTCGAAGAGGTTGCGCGTGTGCGCCAGCTGCATCAAGAGCGGAAAAGTCGCCAAGGCGTAAGACCCTCCGCGCTGCCATCCTTTGCGCGCAACTACCAGCTGCACCTGTATCCGTTTATTGAGAGTTTCAACTTATTGAGAGTTTCAAACGACCCCGCCCTGAAAGGACGGGGTTTTGTTATGCGCAAAGTTCGCTCTCAAAAATTCGCTGTTTTGAAGGGGCACGAGTTTACTCGTGCCGTAAACGCCGCAAATTGAGAGTGGCTTTAGCCGCTGAGGGATGACCTTTTTCCCTCCCCGAATTCTTCCGCAGTCTCGGGGCTTGCTTAGCGCAAGAGCCGACTGCCATCAGGGCCCAAGCACGCTCCGGCTCGATCACGCCGAATGGCCTATTCGCCTTCGCGGGTAAAGCTGAGCGATGCCGAGTTGATGCAGTAGCGCAGCCCCGTAGGCCGCGGGCCGTCAGGAAAGACGTGGCCGAGATGTCCGCCACAGCGTGCGCAGGTCACTTCAACCCGCCGCATGCCGTGGCTCACGTCCTCGTGCTCTACAACGGATTTGGAGCCAGCGGGAAGCATGAAGCTGGGCCACCCGCACTCGGAGTCGAACTTGGCGCCGCTCATGAAAAGCAGCGCGCCGCATGCCGCGCAGTGGTAGTTGCCCGTCTCGTGATTCTCGGTGAGGAGGCCGGTAAATGGGCGCTCGGTGCCTTTCTCGCGCAGCACGTGATACTGCTGCGGGGTCAGCAGCGTCCGCCACTCAGCGTCGCTACGGACGACTTTGGCGCCGGAATTGACTTCTGATTCGCTTTCGGAATTGCTCAAGTTAACCTCCAGCATTTGCGGCGCGGCGTGATGAGATGCCGTGAACTCAGGGCCCTATGCGGCGGTGCCTCACATCACAATCATGATACCGGCGGCCGCCGCGGGCCAATCAGACCTCGGCAATAACTTCGATCTCGACCAGCAGGTCGCGCGGCAGGCGGGCCACTTCAACCGTGGTGCGCACGGGCCAATTGCCGGGTATGGTGTCGCTGTCACCTCCAAAGTAGGTCGCGTACACCGCATTCATGGCGGCAAAATCGTTCAGGTCTTTGAGAAAGACAGTGGCTTTGACCACCTGGTCGAGACTGCTCCCGCCCGCCTCAAGAACGGCCTTGAGATTATCGAGGGTTCGCGCCGTCTGTTCCTTGATTCCGCCGGCAACAACCTGGCCCGTGACCGGGTCCAGACCACCCTGCCCTGCCGTAAAGATGAAGTTTCCTGCACGCACGCCTTGCGCGTATGGCCCGATCGCGGCTGGCGCGCCGTCGGTGCTGATTCTTGTGCGGCTCATGGTTCGATTTTATGACGACAGGGGTCTTTAACGACACGGGAGTTGTATGGCGAAGATGGAGCGACGGCGATAGAAAATCATTCGCCGCATGAAATCGCAGAGACGTGCCTCACGCGGCGCCGGTTACGAAATGCAAAAGGGGCAATTTCACGAGGAAATTGCCCGTGTGCCGGCGCGACGCCGAAGTGATCGAGCGAGAAACGCTCTACCCGTGGAAGGCTGCCGTGAGACCACCAGCAATGGCCATGACCAGCAACCAATAGGCGGCATTAATGGCAAAGAGATTGGCGCGGCGGTTCTCAGCAATGTGCTGTGTAAAGAGCGGTGGCGCCATAAAGCCAAGCCAGCAGATAATGCCGATCTTGGCGCCCCCGGTGTAGGTCACGGCTCCCGCAAATGCTATAACGTGCGCCATGACATACGTGAGCAGCAGGCAGGCAATAAACGAGCAGACCATCGTCATGGCGCCGTTCTTTGGCTTGTTGGTCTCGGAAAAGCCGGCCAGGGCCGTCCACGACTTGCGGAAAATGAGCCCGTACCAGAGTGCTCCCAGCAGCCACTCAATGATCGCCGCAACCACAATCACAATCACGGTGTGCTTGGTAAGCAGCATCGACATCAAAATCGCAGAGCAGGTGACAACGTGCATTTTTGAATCCTCCACAACGGGATTTGAGGTTGGTCTCCCGCGCGCAAAAGCCCTATGGAACGAGCATCCCGCGCCCCCGTTTTATGGGAGCCGCCGCAACCACGATGCGGTATGCGAGGAAACGATGTCAAGGCAATTCAGGGCTGGAGCGCAGAAGTGGTAACTAACACCAACGAGTCATAGATGGAGGCCAAAGGCCTTACAGCGAGCAAGCTTCAATTTATCCCGAAAGCGGAAAGGTAATGTTGACGCGGCCATCCCAGGTCCCAACGACGGGTCTTCAACGTTGGGGTGCGACCATCCCGGTGCCCCCGACGACAAGTCTTCGTCGTTGGGGTGCGGCCATCCCAGTGCCCCAACGACAGGTCTTCGTCGTTGGGGTGTGACAATCAAGAACGGCGACGCCCCACGAAACTCAACCAGACATGGCAACTCTGGCTCCGCCCTAGCGGCGCTTGAGCGCTTCCAGTTCGTCCAGGGTGCGCGGCCAGTCGGAGCCAAGCAGGCGAGAAAGGCTGCGATCGGCGAGGACTTTGCCGCCGGTTTGGCAAGTTGCGCAGTAGTTGGTTTCGTTGTCGGCGTACCTGATTCGCTGTATCGGGCTGCCGCAGCGCGGACAGGGTTTGCTGAAGCGGCCGTGAACCGCCATCTCGGGGCGAAACGCAGTAACGCCCTCAGGGAACTTTGTTCTTGCTTCGGCAACAAGCCGATCAATCCATAAAGAAAGCTCGGAGCGGGTCGCGTCATAAAGTCGCTGCCACTCATCGAGCGTGAGTTTGTGGGTGAGCGTGATCGGCGAGAGACGCGCGGCATGAAGAATTTCGTCGGAGTAGGCGTTGCCCACGCCGCTAATCAGGCGCGGATCGGTGAGTGCGCGCTTGAGGGTCCGGTTCTCAAGGCTCAGCGCAGCACGAAACTCATCCATGTCCGAGGAGAACATCTCGATGCCACCCGGATCGATGTCGCGAAGCGCCTGCTCGCCGCGCAGGAGGTGAAGCGAAGCCCGCCGCTTGGAGCCGGCTTCTGTCAAGACTAAGGTGCCGTCCAAAAAGTCAAAACCCGCGAGGGTCTGGCGGCCAGCGAGTTTCGCGTGCGGCGGCCGCCAATGCAGACGCCCCGCAATCATGAGATGGATGACGAGCCAAATGTAGCCTTCAGAGCCAGCCCCGGCTCCGCTTTCGACGCCGATGGCGATCCGCTTGCCGATGCGGCGGATCTCGCGAACCGTCCGGCCTGCAACGGATTCGATCGGCGGATCGGCGGTGCGCAAAACAAAAACACTGTGCAGGCGCACTCGCTCGATAGTCTGGCCAAGAATGCGCGGCTCAAGCGCGGCAATGTATGCGGCGATGTCAGGCAACTCCGGCATTCACTATCAGGTTGCAGTGAAGGTGATGGCCAACGCAACCGATTTCTTTCGCCGGCTCATTGCAAAATCGCATTGTCAATCAACCGCGTTGCCCCAACGTACGCCGCGACGGCAAACAGCGTCCCCGGCACAGCAATTTCGACCGGCGCCAGCGTGGCCCAGTCAACCAGCACGATATAGTCGATCCGCACTTCAGGCTCCGAGCCGAAGGCGCTGCGTGCCAAGCCGAAGGCGCTGCGTGCATCGGCAAAAACTTCCCGTGCCGCCTCAATGAACACAAACCCGCGTCGCTCGCCCCCCGCGACAAGCGACTCAACCCCGCGAACAGCGCGGCTGAGCGTGAGAGCCTGCGCTCGCTCCGCCGCGCTAAGGTAGGCGTTGCGCGAGCTCAGAGCCAGGCCGTCGGCGTCGCGGACGATGGGGCAGGCAACAATTTCTGTTGTGAGGCCAAGATCGGCGGCCATGCGATGGACAATCGCCACCTGCGCTGCGTCTTTTTGCCCGAAGAAAGCGCGATCGGGCTCAGCGGCGATCAGCAGCTTCGCGACAACAGTCGCGACGCCGCGAAAATGGCCGGGGCGGGATGCGCCGTCGAGGCAGCAACTCAGGCCCGGAACCTCAACGAAAGTGGCAGCGGGGCCGTTCGGGTAAAGCTCCTCAACGCTCGGAGCGAAAAGTACATCTGCGCCTTCAGATTCAGCCAGAGCGCAATCAGCCTCAAAGGAACGCGGATAACGTGCATAGTCTTCGCCGGGGCCAAACTGCGTGGGGTTAACGAAGAGGCTCACGGCAACGTGGGCACACGAGGCGCGCGCAGCGCGGATAAGCGAGGCGTGGCCGGCGTGCAGCGCGCCCATGGTGGGCACAAGTCCGACGATATTGCCGGGCCCAAAGCTGGACATGGACCGGGCCGCCCGCGACCAGCGGCGCAAATTATCGACCGTGCGGAGAATCTCCATCGAGGTCAGCGACCCCAGTCCTCGAAGGCGTCCCGATTCACGACCGCGTCTTCGGAATCGAATTCCGTCCCCGCATCTCCGGCCATCGAATCGGCACATGAGCCGGCCTGCCGACCCGCAGACGACAGGTGATAGCTCTCCGCGTCTGCCGGGAAGGCGCGATGCTCCACGTCTTCGCGGTAGCGCTCAATCGCGGAGCGGAAGAGCGCGGACGCATCGGCATACCGGCGAACAAATTTAGCCTGCGGCGCAAAGCTGAGATTGACGAGATCGTGGAAGACAAGAATCTGCCCGTCGCATTCCGGGCCAGCACCAATTCCGATCGTCGGGATGGGCAGTGCGGCAGTAATGGCCGCGGCCGCCTCCCGCGGAACGCCTTCGAGAACAATAGCCCCGGCTCCCGCACGAGCCAGCGCCAAAGCATCGGCTTCAAGCTCACGTGCGGCTTCGGCAGTGCGAGCCTGCACGCGATAGCCGCCCATGCGGTGGACGCTTTGTGGCGTGAGTCCGAGATGGCCGACGACGGGAATCTCCGCCGCAACCAGAGCGCGCACCAGTTCAATGCGCGGCCCCTCGATCTTGACCGCCTCGGCGCTCGCTTCCTTCACGAAGCGCACTGCGTTGGCAACCGCGTCAGAAATCGTACCGTGATAACTGCCGAATGGCATGTCGGCGACGACGAGAGCGCGATGAACGGCGCGGCTTACCGCGCGCGTGTGGTGCAGCATCTCGTCCACGGTGACGGCGAGCGTGTTTTCCTGGCCGAGGACGACCATGGCGAGCGAGTCCCCGACAAGAATGAGGTCGACCCCAGCCTCGTCAACCAAACGCGCAGTCGAGTAGTCGTATGCGGTGAGCGCGGAAATAGGTTTGCCCTGGCGCTTCATGTCAGTGAGCGCGGGCATAGTGACTTTGGGAACGGAGACACCGGGCGGAGAGGAATGCGTGCCCGAGGGGGGTTGGGGAAGGCTCATGGTTGGCTCCAGTGCCGCTCCGAAGACTCAGGATGCGGCCCGAACAATCCAAGTATACGCCAGTGGTTCCTCGAACAAACAGCGCTGGCCCGCCGATTCTTCCAAGTTGTATAAGGATGAGAGCGGGGCATCGGCTGCCAATCCGAGCCGCATCGAGATTGGACGAGAGCCGTGGAGGAAAGAATGGCCTACGATCTGGCGATCGTGCTGCCCACATTCAATGAGAGCGGCAATGTGGGTCCGATTGTCGACTTGCTGGAGGGTGCGCTCCACGACGTCCGCTATGAAGTAATTTTTGTGGATGACGACTCTCCCGACGGCACCGCGGATGTAGTGCGCCTGCTGGCGGAGCGGCACGACAACGTGCGCGTGTTGCAGCGCATCGGTCGGCGAGGCCTGGCGTCAGCCTGCATTGAGGGAATTCTCGGCACTGCGGCGCCTTACGTCGCGGTCATGGATGCCGATATGCAGCACGACGAAACCGTCCTGCCTGAAATGCTGCGCCGGATTCGCGATGAAAATCTCGATCTCGTGGTTGGCTCGCGCAACATCGCCGGCGGCAGCATGGGCGAGTTTACGCAGTGGCGCGTAAAGCTCAGCCATCTGGGCAGGCGTCTGAGTTTGATGGGCGCAGAGCATGAGCTGAGCGATCCCATGAGCGGATTTTTCATGGTGCGCCTGGCCACCTTCGAGCAATTTGCGCATCGGCTCTCTGGCATCGGCTTCAAAATTCTGCTCGACATTGTGCTCTCAGCTGGGCCCGGGCTGCGCATCGGCGAGGTTCCTTACCGCTTCGGGCAGCGCGAGCATGGCGAGAGCAAGCTGGATATAGTGGTCGGCCTCGAGTACTTCGAGTTGCTCGTGGATAAGCACCTTGGCAACGTCGTGAATGTGCGCTTTGTGCTCTTCGCTATGGTCGGTGCGCTCGGCGTCGGCGTCCATCTGCTGATTTTGAGCGCGCTCCTCAAGCTCGCTGGGCTAAGCTTCGCCGCGGGCCAGGCTATAGCGACTTTCGTCGTGATGATTCTGAATTTTGTATTGAACAACTCCGTAACCTATCGCGACCGGCGGCTCAAAGGGTGGAGATTCTGGAGCGGACTGGTCACGTTCTGCCTCGCCTGTGGATTGGGCGTGGCTGCCAACGTGGCCATCGCGAATGAGGCGTACCGTCAGGGTGTTCCGTGGGTGCTGGCGGCAGTGATCGGCATGCTCTTCACCGCGGTGTGGAACTACGGCATAACGTCAATGACGACTTGGCGTCAGCAGCGGCGTTCCAGCGAAAAACGCGCCACGCAGCGGTTGGCAGCCGGCGCGATGCATGCGAAGCGGCAGAGCGACGAAAATATCCATGCTAAGACACTGTGAAACACGATGGCGCGAGCAAGTTTTTAGTGTTCGCTAAAACGCAGAATACTTAAAGGCACGCGAACCGAAAGGTAAAAATGATCTCTCCGATCGCTACCGGAGTTTACGCAGGGCTGGGTGTGGCCGCGTGCGCGGGCGTTGCGGCGGGCGTCTACGCCTATGCTTCCATGTGGCCCGGTTCGCGGCTTTTTGGCAGCGCGCTCACTGCGCCGGCGCGTCCTGGCGAGATTGCGCTCACCTTCGACGACGGGCCGAATCCGACCTGGACGCCAAAACTGCTAGACATTCTTGCAGCCCACGATGTGCGTGCAACTTTTTTTCTGCTCGGCGCGCAGGCGAAAACAGAACCGGAACTCGTGCGGCGAATTACCAGGGTCGGCCATTTGATCGGAAATCACACCTGGTCGCATCCCAACCTGGCGCGAAGCTCCTCTGAATTAATTCGAGAAGAACTGAAGCGCACTCAGCAGGCGCTCCACCAGATCACAGGCGCGCCGGTGAAGTTCTTCCGGCCACCCTACGGAGCGCGCCGGCCGGCAGTGTTTCGCATCGCACGCGAAATGGGTCTCGAACCGGTGTTGTGGAACGCAATGGTCCCGGACTGGAGCGATCCCTCACCCGACAGAATCGCGCAGCGATTGTCGGAGAGAATTGCCCGGCTACAGCAGACAGGCCGCGCAGCAAACATCGTGCTGCATGACGGCGGTCACAGCGATCCGGCGGCAAATCGCCAGCCCTCGGTCCTCGCGGCAGAGAAACTGATCGTGGAGTACAAATCGACCCACCGTTTTGTGACGCTCGATGCGTGGGCTTGAGCGAGCGGTTTAGCTTTCCCGAAACGACGCAAACGCCTCGCGCGCCGCAATAATGGTCGCCTGGACTTCTACATCTCCGTGGGCAGTCGAGATAAATGCGGCCTCGAACTGCGAGGGCGGCAGCCAGATACCGCGATCGAGCATAGCCCGATGAAAGCTGCCGAATGCCCGAGTATCGCTCTTGGCAGCGCCCGCAAAGTTTGTGACCGGGCCTTTGGTAAAGAACCACGTCCACATCGAGCCGACGCGATTGGTGGTGAGCGCAACGCCGGCCCGGACGGCTTCCTTCGCAACGCCCTCGGCGACGGCTTTGGTAGTCGCTTCAAGCTGCAGGTAAATTTCGGCTGCATGTTTCTGTAGATAGCTGATGGTCGCGAGTCCCGCCGCCATGGCCAACGGATTGCCGCTGAGGGTTCCAGCTTGGTAGACAGCCCCCAAAGGCGAGACCAAATCCAGAAAAATGCTTTTGCCGCCGAACACGCCGACAGGCAGGCCTCCGCCAACAATTTTCCCAAGACACACCAGATCAGGATCGAGCGAGTAGAGTTCGCAGGCGCCGCCCAGAGCAACGCGAAAGCCCGTCATAACTTCATCTGCAATCAGCAGTGCGCCGTGGCTCGCGGTGATTTTGCGCAAACCTGAAAGATAGCCGGGTGCCGGCGCGATGCACCCAGCGTTACCAACGATCGGCTCGAAAATCACAGCGGCGATGGCCTTCGGGTGCGCCGCGAAAGCAGCTTTCACAGCCTTGAGGTCGTTATAGGGCAACGCAAGAGTAAGTCGGGCGATCTCTTTCGGAACACCCGCCGAGCCTGGAATTCCGAGAGTTGCCACGCCGGAGCCTGCTTTCACCAGCAGCCCGTCCGAGTGGCCGTGGTAGCAGCCATCGAATTTGATGATGAGCTTGCGGCCGGTCGCGGCACGCGCCACACGGATGGCCGACATCGTGGCCTCCGTGCCCGAGCTCACGAAGCGCATTCTTTCGATCGCGGGATAGCACGCGCTGACGCGCTCGGCTAAATCGGCTTCGGCGGCAGTAGATGCTCCGAAACTCGCCGAGTTGCGCGCCGCGCGCTCGATAGCCTCGACGACAAGCGGAAATGCGTGGCCCAGGATCATCGGACCCCAGGAACCGAAGTAGTCGATGAATCGATTGCCGTCAGCGTCGATGAGGTATGCGCCTTTGGCGCGATCGACGAATGGCGGCGATCCGCCAACCGCCTTAAAGGCCCGCACAGGAGAGTTGACGCCGCCGGGAAAGAACTTCTCCGCGCGCTGCTGCAGCGCCTTGGAACGGGTGCGTTGCGGCACGCGAATCTCCGCGCCCCGAATTGCGCCGCTCCGATTTTTGGCGCTTCCAGTTTTCCCGCTCCCAATTTTTGCGCGCATCATGGCTTCAGTATAGAAGCCCGAAGCCTGCAAGCTAGTCCGGCTAAATCAGCCACGTCGCAGCGTGCCGACCTGAAAGCGCACGACTTTTTCGCTCATTAATCTTCGGCGGAAGGAGCAGGAGCCTTCAGGCCCCCTGAAATCCGGTCCCGCGAAAACTCGACCTTTAGGCCCGGATGCTTTGAAAGGGCCGTGACGCAAAATGCGGCAACATCAATCGGGGCTGCTCGCAGATCATCGTGAACAGAACAGCGTGAACAGACTCGATAAAATCGGCAGCCGATTCTATTGCGCCGCGCGCTTCTTCGCCGCAGCGGCCGACGCGGCAATCGCAACACCGGCGATTTCCAGAACAATGGCGACGCCGAAGATTACGCCACGGAAAAAGTCGTTCCAATCCGTTCCTGAGTGCGGCATCGAAGGCGCAAACCGGAACCACGAGATGCCGATCACAGTCATCGACAAGCCGACAACGATCAATGCCATTGCAACGGGAATCTTCTTTTCGGGAGAGTTTTCGAGTTTGCGAAGAATCATGATTAGTTTCCCTTTCAGTGTTGAGA
>Ga0208849_1000672_pt1 | contig 29421 bp, 22 predicted proteins | sample NGESurdeep072012_10_FD_184470 | JGI IMG/M metagenome (GOLD analysis project Ga0208849, IMG submission 184470) | Arctic peat soil microbial communities from Barrow, Alaska - NGEE Surface sample 53-3 deep-072012 (SPAdes) | ecosystem: Environmental > Terrestrial > Soil > Wetlands > Peat ... | reverse complement strand
CATTACCAGGTAATCAATGGGGCCTTCGTTGCCCACATCGTGGAGCACGCAGATATGCGGATGCTGAAGCTGGGAGATGACCTTAGCTTCACGTTCGAAACGGGCGCGCAGTTCAGCGCTTCCCACCAGTTGCGCGTTCAATACCTTGATCGCAACCGTTCGTTCCAATCGCGTGTCGCGAGCGCGATACACTTCGCCCATTCCACCCGCGCCGAGCGGCGATTCGATTTCGTAGGGGCCAAGTCTCGTGCCAGATGTGAGAGCCATGCGTGCGCGCAATTATAGCCTGAGCTGCACGTTGGAGAGGACGCGACAATTCTGAGCGTGTTGTCCGCAAACCGGAAGCTATCCAGAAACGGGCTTGTGGGAAATACCGAATAAGGGTTCCTGGTGATCGTGCCAACTATCTGGCGTGGTCCGGCCTCCAAAAATCATTAACCTTATTAGACCCAAAATGGCCCCAGACTTGTCCTCGGAAATCTCCAAGCGATTGTAAAGACGCAGTACATATCGAGACGCGAACTGAAAACCTTACCTTGCAGCGGTAGCTATCATGCAACCCCCATTCCTCCGCACTAGAACCCGAATCCGACAACTGACAGCCGATCGGTCCGATGTACTCTCCAATCAACTGAGACCTTAGCTTATCCGCCTCCACGATCGCGCAAAAGTAAGTCGGAAGACGGCCCCGATGTTCCATGTGATATTGAGGATGTGCTTTGTGATTGGTTCGGAAAGTTTGCTGGTGGAGGACTACATCTACATCGCGAGCAGTTGCATTCGTTCGGATGTCAAAGCCGTGAGAAGCCGCCTTCGCGGCAAAACAGCATTTCTGACTTTTATTCAGCGAGGCTGAAAGCGGTAACATGGTGTTTCCCGTCGTTGGGATTTCATGACAGAACGATTCGACTTTTCCGATTTGCGCGAGTTGTTCGCCAAAGCCAACGAAGAAAAATCTGGCGACCAGCTGGCCGGCATCGCGGCACGATCGGAACGGGAACGAGTTGCGGCGAAACGCAAGCTTGCAGACTTGACGCTGGAGGAAGTCGTCCGCCGTCCCCTGATCGACCCTTCCGAGGACGATGTCAGTCGCCTCATTCTGGACACATTCGACCAGGAAGCTTTTCTCCCCATCGGAAGTATGACCGTCGGAGAGTTTCGCGAGTTCCTCCTTGACGATATGACCACAGGCGCCCAAATACAGCAGATGCATAAGGCCATCATCCCTGAAATCGCTGCAGCGGTAGCAAAGCTGATGAGCAACAAAGACCTAGTGCTCGCGGCTGCCAAGATCCGCAACGTTACCCGCTGCCGCAATACGATGGGAGAGCGCGGGGTGTTGGGCATCCGCGTGCAGCCTAACCACCCTGCGGACGACATCGGCGGAATCCTCCTCGCTTCATTCGAAGGACTGCTTTACGGGTGCGGAGACGCGGTCATCGGCGTGAATCCGGCCACGGACTCGGTGGAGACGGTCAGTTCGATTCTCTCGGCTTTGAATCGCCTGGTTGAATCGTACGAGGTCCCGACGCAGACCTGTTGCCTAGCGCACATTACGACTCAACTGGCCGCTCTGGATCGCGGAGCACCGATAGACCTGCTATTTCAATCTGTGGCGGGTACGGAAGCGGCTAACCGCAGCTTCGGAATTACGTTGAACATGCTGCGCGAAGGCCACGAACAGGTTCTCGCTCATCATCACCAACGGAATGTGCACTGGGCGGGGAATAACGTGATGTACTTTGAAACTGGTCAGGGCAGTGCTCTGTCCGCAGAAGCGCATCATGGAGTCGATCAACTTACGCTCGAAGCGAGGGCTTACGGAGTCGCGCGAGTCTTCCGGCCGTTTCTCGTCAACAGTGTCGTAGGCTTCATCGGGCCTGAGTATTTGTACAACGAGAGGCAGATCATCCGCGCCGGTCTTGAGGACCATTTCATGGGCAAGTTGCTTGGCTTGCCCATGGGCTGCGATGTCTGCTATACGAATCACGCCGACGCCGATCAAAACTCGGCCGACAACCTGTTGCTGCTCTTGACGGCTGCGGGTTGCAACTACTTCATGGGCGTTCCGTGTTCCGACGACGTGATGCTGAACTACCAATCCACCAGCTATCACGATGGGTTGGCAGCCCGGCGCCTCTTCCAGCTTCGGCCTGCGCCGGAGTTCCTCGCTTGGTTACAGAGTAAAGGGATCTATAGTGGCACCGAACCGGCGTCCCTCGACTCCTCCGCACGGCGGCAATTGATGCAGGGTTTGGAGTCGTCCCTGGAAAGGACTGTCTGAATGGCTGCGGATGAAGACAAGGAAGGAAAATCGGGAGCGTTTTGTCGATGATGTCCGGTTCGAGGCGTATGCTGACGAAGCAAACGTCATACATTTCGAGGACCAAGAACTAGGGGAGGAAAACGATGAGCAGCAGGAGCACGAGGCGGAAGCGAAGAGTGGCAGCTAAGTAATTCCACAGGGACCCCATAAAACAATGGCGGCGTGAGCTGCCCGGTAAGTGCGTGCTACAATCCGCTGCGATTGGGACGGAGAGAGATGTACACGCGCATGAACACGATCGGAACTATGCCTCCGATGAGAAACTTGAAAAATGGGCGACAGATCCAGAATGCGTTGAGAGGAACGAATGCGCCGCAATGTTGGCTCAACGACGAGAAATAATAACTGAACCGTCTACGCCGCTCCCGTTTAATTCGCGAACCGAAGTGTCCGCAGATGCCCACTACATCGCCGGACGCATCATCAAACACCTCTGGATTATCCTGGTCATTTTGCCTTTCATTCTGGCGATTCTCTACGTAATTCTAAAGAGCGTCTAGCGGGTTGGGGCGAACCGTCAAGCTCCCGCACATTGAAGTTTTGAGGCAACTCCACGCGAGCCGGTTAGTTTTTGTGACAGAGTGTGACTGGATTGGGTTTCGGGATCTTTGCAAGTGATTGAAAATATGGTGGAGCTGGCCGGGATCGAACCGGCGACCTCATCGTTGCGAACGATGCGCTCTCCCAGCTAGTCAGTCTTGGCCTAGGCTTGCGAACTTACGTTTTTTTCTTCAATACGCTATTCATCTGATTAAGCAAAATTAAAAAATCCTTTCGAGTGACAGGGTTGATTTCGTGCCGCCTGATCGCTCTCATCTGAGTCGCAATATTTTTAGGTATTTTAATCTCCGGCATTTGTGGCCTTGCGCTGTTTGCCGTGGGCATTGCTGCTATCAGAATCGTTTCAACATCAGCTAGATGCTTCTCGTCGGTGACAAAAGCGGAGAAGAAGTTCCAGAAATTGTAGTAACGATCAGTGGTCTTGTTCGCATGATCGTGAATCCGACTAGCCAGTCTTTGAGCCTGTCCGATGTAGTGTGGTTGATCGTCCCTGTAAAGCACGTACACACCGGGCTTTCCTAAAGGCTCGAACTCCCCAATAAAAAGGCGGCCCTTCCGGCCCGGTATTGTGATGTCGCATATTTCTCTCGGCCACATCGAAACGAATCCCTCGATCATTCTGTTTGAGGCCACGCACCCTCCTCGCATTTGAAACCCGCATAATAGCACCGAACATCGCCAGACGGGCCGGAAGATTGATACTTCTATCATTCCTCGTGCAATTGGAACTCGTGACTAACCGACGATTGGGTTGTGTCAGTCAAGGTCAGGCGGCATCGGAGTGTTCCAAATTTTCTGTTCTCGCCGGACATCTGTAAACCGGCATCTGTGAATCGCTCCAGGGTGATGCCCGGAACGAAGAATAGGAGAATATCGTGATCGGCGACTCTTTCCGCGTCAATTCTGACAATTCCGCTGGTGCTCAGAATTCTGTTAGGTTGCATACCGTGCTGGCAATGCCTGCCCTGGATGCCGTTGCGTCCTTCTACCGGAACCAGATCTGAAAAGACTTGCTGCAGTTCGAAGATCTCGACTTGGTAGCGATTCACCGTGGAGTTCCTCCGTCCTGTGTTTTCAATCATTAAGTGAAACTCTAAATAGCCGCCATTAAATTCGGCACGCGTCGAGGGCCCTACTGGATTCAAGATATATCGTGACCGCTCGCGTGTAATGATTCTCAGTTCGGACGCACGTCTCTCATAGGACGCCAAGGCTTGGTTCAGTTCCACGATCCGACTCTCCTGTCTTTGAAATACTTTGAAATTACCCCACGCGAAGCCGAGCATGGCCGAGATGAGTGACACGAGACGCGGCTTTCCTGACAATGCGGGGAAAAAGAAGGTGGAGACTGTGCTGAGCGCCGATAGGATAAACCAGATTGAGAAGATCGCTTCTGAAAACAGGGCCTTCAGCCATTTCTTCATCGCGCAATTTTGATGCTTACTTACCTTTTTGTCTACGATCCTTGGGAGCAAAGTCTCTTATGAGTTTCGCCGCAAAACGCCGCAAAATAGCCCCCCGGGAGGGTAAAAATCAATGGTTGACGCAGCCTAAGTACTTTGGAATCAGCGGGCCATTTGGTAGTCTGACGGGTTCAAATCCCGTCGGGGAAGCCACTGAACGTATTCTCGTTACAACCTGCAAAACATAAACCCACAGCCGGGGCGTATTGGCTGACTGCGCACTCTAGGAAACACTCAATAGGGATGCGCTTTATAGTTTCCTCTCTCCATATCCCCGCGACCTCCAGCGTGCGGGATTGAGAAGTCTCGCCCCGACGCTCACTTAGAGACTGGCCACGGCAGAAATGTTCTTAAACACTTGCCGAATCCGTCGAAAGAAAATTCGATGTTCTCGTCTTTCCCCGTTCTTTCCTAGGAAAGAATGCGAAACAAGGAGGAAAGAACGAGGAAAGAGCTGGGAAAGAGCTAGGAAAGCGAAGAACAGTACTCTAATGTACATACTTTAATTACATGGCCCACTTTCGGCTTACGATTTGTTATGCGCTGGGCCGAGACCGAACCCGAGAAAATTAGCCAGCCCTCTTCCGAACGGCGTACCCTCACGCCCGAGTCCACCGCGGAAGCAGAGAACGCGATCGACTCTCTGTCTCTTCCTCATCGACGTATTTCGGAGCTTACCCGACAGAACGAAATCATAAGGCAACCTTTGGGCAACTGGAGCGCCGCACCCGAACCGTTGCTCGATGACAAGCAAGCAGCGCAGTTTCTCGGAGGAATCCACTCCAAAACACTTCAACGTATGGCCCGAAAAGGAGAAGTTCCGGCCTATCGCGTGGGTCGCTTTTGGCGTTACCGTGCTAGTGAGCTTAATGAGTGGCTTGAGTTAAAATCGACGGGCCGAATCGCTCGCGTGGTTTCGAGAAAGGAGAAACCATGAGATTCACGCGAGCACGTTATCAGCAAGGAAGTTTAATTCGTGAAGAGCGCAAGGTCGGTCCCGATATCTGGATCTTCCGCTGGCGAGAACAAACGCCAGAGGGCCGTGTCAAACGCAAGGTTGTCCTGGGAACGGTCGAGCAGTTCCGCTCCAAAGGAGCCGCGCAGAAGGCAGCCGGAGCTTTTCGCGCCACCATCAACAAGGAGACTTGGGTGCCGTCAACAGTGGAACAACTAGTCACTCACTACAGAGAGAGGGAATTGCCCAGCAAAGCTCATTCGACTCGCGCGGTGTATGAGAGTTACATTCGCACTTGGGTCGTGCCGCACTGGGGAGTCCGCTCCGTGTGGGATGTGAAAACCGTGGCAGTCGAAGAATGGCTGAGAGGTCTTCCGCTAGCAAACGGCTCTAAGGCGAAAGTTAGAAACGTAATGCATGCGCTGTTCAATCACGCAATGCGGCACGAGTGGGCTGAGAAAAATCCCATCACTCTCGTGCGTCAAAGCGCGAAGCGATTGCGCACACCAGACGTTCTCGATGTGGATGAAATCCAAGCACTGTTGTCGGAGCTCGAAGACCCGTTCTGGACAATGGTTTTCTTGGCGGCGACAACTGGCTTACGAGTGAGCGAACTTCTAGGGTTGAAGTGGAGTGACATCCACTTCGATACGCTAGAAATTCATCTCAGTCGCGCTATCGTTGACGGTGTAGTTGGGGAAATGAAGACCGAAGCGTCACGCAAGCCACTTGCGCTTGATTCTGGCCTGGCACAAGTTCTTGTGGACTGGTGCGGTCGAACCCCCTACAACCGCGACGAGGACTGGATATTCGCCAGCCCAGAAAAGTTGGGCCGTCAGCCGTACTGGCCTGACAGCGCACTGCGAAGGGCTGTTCGGCCTGCCGCCGTGCGTGCGGGTATCGTCAAACACATCGGCTGGCATACGTTCCGCCATTCGTTCGCAACGTTGTTGAAAGCGAATGGCGAAGACGTGAAGGTCGTGCAGGAGAGTCTGCGTCACGCAAACAGCAGAATTACGCTGGATGTGTACACGCAAGGCTTGATGCCAACCAAGCGGCAGGCGCAAGGTCGCGTGGTAAAATCCTTGTTGGCCCCAGAATGGCCCCACGCCGCGAACGTCTGTTGATGTAAGTGCTTGAAAACACAGTGTAGGCGCGTAGCTCAGTTGGTTAGAGCGCTACCTTGACACGGTAGAGGTCAGGAGTTCGAGTCTCCTCGTGCCTACCATTTCTTTTCAACCACATATGCCCTCCCGAAATCCCCAAAGGGCGCGAAACGGACACATAATGGGCACAAAACCCGTGTTCAGGCATTGGTTTCATTTGACCGAACCTCCGCCCTCTGCCGTGAGAACAGCGCGCCGACAGCTCGGCTTTGTGCTGCACGCCTTTTGCTCATGCGTGCCTGCGTATAGATTTCCATCGTGGTGCTCACCTTTGCGTGGCGCATGAGTTCCTGCACAACTTTCACATCGTCGCCGCTTTCCGCTAGCAACGAACTGTAAGTATGCCGAAACGTGTGCCAACCGATCTGTTTCGTGATACCAGCTCGTCGCGCAGCTGGTTGTAAGACCTTCTGCAACGACGTGTTCGCCCAGATCGGCATTTTGCCGAACAGGCGGTCACTGGCAAATAACCAATCCGAGTCAGCTGCGTAAGTGCAATGCGAAGTAGGTAGCCCTGATCTGCTGTTCGATTGTGCGTGGCCTTTGGCTCGTTCTCCTTGAAAGCGGGCGAAAAGTTTCTTGAAGCCTACGCCGAGCCGGTCGTCACCAATACCTATCTGAAAGTGGCATTGCTGATCTTGTTTGTCGTTTCCGCGTTGTTGCTGCTCCTGCTCTATCGGGCGCAAACTGCCGCGCTACGTCTCAAGCCGCTCGTTATTTCTGTAAAATATTCTGTTGCGCGAGATGCTAGGAGCAATTAGGTTAAGCGCTTCAACTATTGCGTTTGCAAGGAAATGTACTTACGATGGCTATTCATAAAACAGGGGGTGAACATGCAACGACGCGATTTCCTTAAGAGCACAGGTGCCGTGGTTGCGACTGGCATCATCGGCAAGAAAGCCTTTGCCCAAGCGCTTTCCTCCGCGAATGCACCTTTATCCGGCCGACTGATGCTGCCGATTAATCGAAACTGGCGGTTTCGTAGCGACGTTACAGAGGGATTCCAAGCTCGTGAATTTGACGATTCAGGGTTTGAGAGAGTCACAATTCCACATACGAACAAGCGGCTGCCGTGGCACAGTTTTGACGAGAAGTCTTACGAGTTCGTTTCCGCCTATCGGCGTCGCTTCAAACTACCCCGCCAAGCCAGAGGCAAACACGTCTTTGTGGACTTCGAAGGTGCAATGACCGCTTCGACCGTATGGATAAATGGACAAAGGCTGGGAGAGTATAAGGGCGGCTACACTCCCTTTTCTTTCGAGCTAACCCCGCATTTGGATTGGGACGGAGACAACGTTCTCGCAGTAGCCCTCGATTCCACCGAGCGGCCGGACATTCCTCCGTTTGGCTATGAAATTGACTACCTAACGTTTGGAGGTATTTACCGGGAAGTCTGCCTGAGGGTAGTGCCTGGCACATTTATCGAAAATATATTTGCTAGGCCGAAAGATGTGCTCTCAGGAAATCCGTCGCTCGATGTGGATTGCTTCATTCAGCATCTGGACGCTTCGCGAGAAAACCATTCGGTCCAGGTTGAATTGCGGGACGGGGACCGCACATTGGCAAAAAGCGTTCAGCGCGTGGCTTCTTCAGCGCCAGGCACAGAACCAGCCGCCACTACTGTCCATCTGGATAATTTGGGGTCAATCAAATTGTGGGAACTCGCTCGGCCATCTCTTTACACGGTTCGTGTGCGATTGCTGCGGGACGGCGACGTTACTGATGAAGACAGCAGGACTGTGGGATTTCGCGAAGCTCAGTTTACCGACCATGGTTTCGAGATTAACGGAAAAGTGGTCAAGCTCCGCGGCTTGGACCGTCATCAGACATTTCCGTTCGTTGGGCAAGCCATGCCGGCTCGGGTGCAACGGCGCGACGCTGATATCCTGCGCAAGAATTTAAAATGTAATATCGTCCGGACTTCTCACTACCCGCAATCCAGGCATTTCCTGGACCGCTGCGATGAGGTCGGCCTGCTTGTGTTGGAGGAAATTCCAGGCTGGCAGCATATTGGCGACGAAGCCTGGAAGGCGATCTCAGTTGACAACGTCCGCCGCATGATCCGCCGCGATTGGAATCGCCCTTCGATCATTCTGTGGGGCGTTCGCATCAACGAGTCAAAAGACGATCACGATTTCTATACTCGAACCAATGCGCTCGCGCATTCGCTTGATCCCACCCGCCAGACGGGAGGCATACGCTATTTTCAAGAATCGGAATTCCTCGAAGATGTATTCACCATGAATGATTTTGGCTTTCCGCTCAAGCCACCCAATCATCCGCGCTATCTGAATACCGAATTTGTCGGACACACTTATCCCACCAAGACGATTGATAACGTGGAGCGCCTGCGCGAACATACACTGCGCCACGCACGCATTCATAATCAGCTCGCTTCGAATCCGCAATACGCCGGCGGCATTGGATGGTGTGCTTTCGATTACAACACGCACGGTGATTTCGGCTCAGGTGATCGCATTTGTTATCACGGGGTAACGGATATTTTCCGCGAACCGAAACCCGCTGCCGGATTCTACAAGTCTCAGTGCGACCCGGCGGAAGAGATTGTGCTGGAGCCGGCCTTCCATTGGGCACGTGGCGACGAGTCGGTTGGATTTTCAACCGCTGTCGTTTGCTCGAATTGCGATCACCTGAAATTTTACATCGGCGAAAAACTGGTTGAAGCAGATCCCGACAGAACCGAATTTGGCAATCTTCCTTATCCCCCATTCGTCGTCAAATTCAACGAACTCTTTCACAAGTGGGGAGATCTTCGCATTGAGGGCTACATTAAAGGCACGAAGGTGATTACCAGGAACTTATCGGGAAAGGGGATTGACCAGAAGTTCGCGATATTGCCTGACGACAACAATTTGGTCGCCGACGGAGCCGATACCACGCGTGTCGTGTTGCGCGTGTCCGATGAATTTGGCGCCATCCGGCCATTTGCCGATGGAGCCGTTAAGTTTGATCTCGTCGGGCCGGCGGACCTCATCGGCGACAACCCGTTTGCGCTAATTGGGGGCACCGGGGCAGTTTGGATTCGAGCGAGAGAACACCCGGGAACGGTCCGCCTCGCCGCAACCCATCCTCAGCTTGGGAGGCAGGAAGTAACAATTGAGATCGCAGCAGTCCCCGGGGAAATGGCTTAGCCGAAGAATTTCAGTTCCCGCTAGTCGGGTAGTCTTTGCTCACCGGCAATGGTGAAGTCGGCCTCGGCTTGTGAGGCATTGGTTCCCGGTTGACCTCCGCCCACACTCACGCGATAACTCCCCGCGGAAACCATGCGGTCTCCATTATCGTTCGCGGCGCTTAAGGCACGTGCATCCAGCATGAAGCGGACGTGTTGAGTCTCGCCGCCTTTCAGGTGCACTCGTGTAACTCCCTTCAGCGCGTGGATCTGCGGGGAGGAACCTTTGGGGAAACTCAGATACAACTCCGCAACTTCATCTCCTTCACGATCGCTTTCATTTTTGACGTCGGCCTCCACGGTAAGCGGATCGCCGGCGTTCAGGCCGGTGGCGGAGAGTTTCAGATTGCTGTAGGTGAACTTCGAATAGCTCAACCCATATCCGAAGGGATACAACGGTTGACCGTCAAAGTAACGGTAAGTGCGGTTGTTCATGGAATAGTCTTCAAAAGGCGGCAACTGATCCACACTCTTGTAGAACGTTACTGGCAGACGCCCTGCGGGATTGTTCACTCCGGCAATCGTTTCGCCGATGGCAGCCCCGCCTTCCTCGCCCGAATACCAGGCATCCAGAATTGCATTTGCATTTTCGTTCGCCCAGTTCACCGAGAGTGCGCTGCCGTTCATGAGAACAACGATGAGCGGCTTTCCACTGGTCTTCAACGCCTCGAGAAGATCTTCTTCCGGCTTCGGCAAATCGAGAGTAGTGCGGTCTCCACCCTTGAAGCCCGGAACTTCGACATCCATTTCTTCGCCTTCGAGGTCCGATGTTATGCCGACGACCGCGATCACGACATCCGCCTGTTTGGCCGCTGCAACCGCATCCGCAGTTGGGTCTGAACTCGAATGGGACCATACCAGCTTTACGCCACGCGCGCGGCCCTGAAAGTATTCGATTTTCAGCGCATAGCGATGGCCTTTCTCCAGGGCCACTTCGGCGACCACGGGTCGGGACGAATGCCCCTTCGGATCGTCCACAATGACTTTGTCATCCAGCGAAAGGCGCTCTCTGCTCCCATTCAGTCCTAGCTTGTAGCTTCCGGACTCGGAGGGAGTCAGATAGCCGGTCCACCTTACTGCGTAAATATTCTCCTTGCCGTTAGTGCCCGGAGCGAATTCATAATTGATGTCAGGTTCAGTGCGGGCAATCGCAGGAGTGCCCTTGAAGGCCGGGTCCGAAAAGTATTCTGCCTTAAGGCCGGGCTGCCCATTTGGAGTTGAGAGCATAGAACCGGGCACCGGCAAGTCCTCGCGCAGGAAGTCTGTGCCGGGGGTGAATGTCACTTCAGATTGCGGAAACTGCTTGCGAATACCATCCAGCGCCGTCGTGGATCGTGAGGGCGAGCCGTTATAGTTTCCCTGTAACGCGCGCGAAGATAAAGCCAATGGCCCGATCACCGCGATTTTCTTTGTTGCTGCATTTAAGGGAAGGATGCCGTCGTTCTTCAATAGCACCATAGACTCGCGGGCGATTTTTAGCGCGAGTTCACGATGCGCCTCGCTGTCAATTTCAGAGTCGGGAGTTTGCGCATATTTCACCATCGCCGGTGGATCAAACAACCCTAACCGAAACCGGGCGGTAAAAAGTCTCTTAACCGATGTGTCAATTTCTTTCTCGCTCAGGAGCCCCTGTTTAACTGCATCCACATATTTTTGATAGTCGGAATTGTCGGCGGGTTTCTGCCCGAAGTCGGCGCATTCGTTGTCCGTTCCCCTCTTTAGAGAGACTGCCGCCGCTTCCGCCAAAGTTTGCGTGAAGTGATGTCCGCGCTGAATATCCGCGACCGCATCGCAGTCTGAGACCACATACCCGTTGAACTTCCATGCGCCGCGAAGTTCGTCCTCCAGCAAAAAGCTGTTTGCGCAAGCGGGCTCGGCATTCACCCGGTTGTAGGCGCACATCACCGATCCGGCTTTTCCTTCCGTAATTGTGGCGCGAAAAGCCGGCAGGTACGTATCTTCCATATCGCGCTTCGTAGCCGCAACATTGACGCTATGGCGCGAGGGCTCCGGGCCGCTATGCACCGCGAAGTGCTTTGGAGTAGAAATCACCTGAATATATTTTGGATCGTTGCCTTGCAATCCGGTTACAAACGCGACGCCCATGCGCGACGTCAGGAATGGGTCCTCGCCATAAGTTTCCTGCCCGCGGCCCCAGCGTGGATCGCGAAAGATATTGATATTCGGCGACCAGAAGTCGAGACCTTCGTAAATGTCGTGCCTTCCGGCGCGGACTGCCTGATTGTGTTTGGCTCTGGCTTCAACGCCAATGACAGTGCCCATGTCATGGATCAGGGAAGGATCAAAAGTGGCGGCAAGGCCGATCGGTTCGGGAAATACCGTAGCGGTTCCAGCGCGAGCAACTCCGTGCAGAGCCTCGCTCCACCAATCGTAAGCCGGAATTTGCAATCGGGGAATCTCGCGGGATTCGTTCACTAGCTGGGAGGCTTTTTCCTCCAAGGTCATTCTTGATACGAGGTCATCCACTCGCGCCTTGATTGGCAATTGGGTATTCAGGTATGGCGCGGTGCCTGACGGCCCGGAAGTTTGCGCGACGGAAGCGAGCGGAACGTTCAGCAAAGCGGACGCGACAAAAATAAACGAGATCTTAACGAAGTACTTGCGCACTGGAATTGGCTCCTTTGCGGGAAAGGCTGGAGAATTTTAATCAATTTGAAGTGCGCCGAAGTATACACCGTAAACGCTTACGATGTCCGGGATCGACCGACGAAATTTCCTGGCTTAAGCTGCTGCCATTGGGGAGTGGCCGATACCTGATTTTTTTAGTTAATTGTTCAATATTGATCAGACCTTAGAAAACAATAAGGGTATCGTTGTAGGATTCCTCAGCCAGAGGTGTCCCCCCCATGCCTACAGACGATCCCAACACGTGGCAAAGTTTCGCTAAGGCAGCAAGCGTGGAGCACGACTCGGCAAAGCTGTTGAACCTGGTTGACCAACTCAATGGAGCTCTAGATAAGGAAGACCGAAAAACTAACCGCCCGTCCACATCCGCCCCTGACGAATAATGGACGATTTCTAGTGCGCCTTATGCTTGCGTAAAAAGTAGAGTCTTTCGGCGGCGTTCATTTTGCGGCCAAAGATTTTACGGAAGATGCGCTCAATTGGAGTTTCGACACGGGGCCTGGGGGGCAGTGGGGCAGCTCCGAGCGGAGACCGGAATTGTAACGCCACCACGGAACGTCTGAATAAGAATCTTGCTGCACCGAACGACCGCACACAAACAGGCATTTCGAGGGCGAGAACGCCCGCGCCACCCCTGATCGGGAATTTCTCAGCGGTCTCCGCCATCGTGAGAGACGATGTGTGCAGGGCTTTCCGGAACCGGCTCAAATTCCTCGCCCATCCAAGCTTGAAACGCGGTCATATTCTGCGGTCGGCCCAGAAAATTCTTAACCAGATCGTTGGCGGACATTGAGCCTCCGGGTTCGAGCACAACATGGCGGTAGCGCATCGGAGCTTCCCCAGCCAGCAGATTCTTGTGGTCGAACTGCATGAAGAAGTCTTCGGCAATAACTTTGTCCCACAAATACGTGTAATAGGCTGACGAATAGCCGCCCAAGTGCCCGAAGGAGGCATACATGTGCGTGCCCGGAGTTGGCGTGAACGGTGTATAGCGCTTCGTATCATCACGGCAAACCGCGTCGGGGTCAACGTCCTGAGGTTTCGTCTTATACATATCGTAAGAGATTGCGGTGTATTCGGTTTGCGTCGCGACCCAGTTTCCGCGTCCGAAGGCGGACGCCCGGTTCATGCGAGCGACCAGTTCCGCCGGAATCGGTTCGCCAGTTTTGTAATTACGGGCGAAAGTCGCCAGCACTTGCGGACTGCGCATCCATTCCTCAAGCATTTGCGAAGGAGCTTCGACGAAATCTCCCTCCATAGTGATGCCGCTGATTCCCGCCCACTGCTGCTGGCCCCCCAGAATGTGATGCATCAAGTGGCCAAATTCGTGGAAGAAAGTCACAACGTCTCCGTATTCCATCAATCCAGGATCAGTCGCAGTAGGAACGGGCAAATTACAGACCAGAACTGCTTCCGGCAATTGCTTGCCGCGAATGCCGTCCAATACCGGAACCATTTCCGCATGGCTGAATTTTCCCTTCCGCGGATGCATGTCGAGATAAAACCGGCCAATGACTTTCCCGTTCTCAATTGTGTCCCATGTCTCGACCGTAGGATCCCACGCGGGAACGCCCTGTTCTTGCCGGAATGTCACGTGGAAGAGTTTCGCGGCTGTATCCAAAATTCCCTGCTTCACCTGCGCATAAGGCAGATAGGGACGCACCGCCTGCGAGTCGAAGTCATACTGCGAGCGTCGAACCATTTCGCTGAGGTACGCAACCTCGTAATCTCCAATCTCCTTCGCTTGGGGATCCGTCTTCTGTTTTTCCGCCAGCAACATGGCGAACTCACGCTTGACGAGCGGCCGCGTCGCGGTGTCTAACTTTTGAATGAAGTCGCCTATGTTTCCACCCTTGGCGATCATTTTGTCGGCGGCGTTGTAATCGGCCCAGGAAGGGTAACCAAGCAAGGTTGCAATCTCATATCGGGTCTGCATCATCTGTCGCAGCACGTCACGATTCTTGGGATAGGCTCGCGTATCGAGCGCCTCCCACAGGCGGCGGCGCAAAGCATCGCTCCTGGCAAACTTCAGCGCCGGAAAAACGTCGGGGTAATCGGTCGTGATGTGAATCTTGCCATCCGTGCCGGGTTTGTGGCGATCAATGTAGTCCTGCGGGAGACCATCCAATTCTGAGACGCTGTCCACATCAACGGTCTTCTCACCATCCGAGATGTTGCGGTCGAACATGGATTGTTCGTCGGTGAGCTGATCATTCAGCTTTTTGAGACGTGCGCGAGTGGCGTCGTCCTTGTCAACGCCTGCTAAACGAAACTCAAGGAGCTGGCGTTGCACATAGTAGCGCGTTGCAGAATCCGCACTCGAAAGGTCGAGGCTGGCCAATGCGTGATAAACACCCTGATTCAGGGAGAGAGCCGTGGCAACGGCACTCACCTTGCGCGTCATATCGGTTGCATGATTGCGGAATTCTTCCTCGGGATGTACTTGCTGCATCAGGCCAGCAAAATAGTTTGCCGAGTCAATCTGGTGAACGGCTTCATCGTACGGGACGAGCGTATTCTCAATGGTTTTATCGCCCTTCACAGCCGTAATTTCATCAATCGAACGCTGCGCCGCTGCCAGCCTGTCGTTCTCAATTTTCTCGAAGGCTGCGACGTCAGGCTTTGTGCTCCACAGAGGCGGCTGAGATTTGGGCATCTCCTGTGCCGCGGCTGCGATAACACCCGCGAGTACGGCCGCCAAGGCACATTGAACAAAGAAGGACATATGTCTCTCCATTATTGGCACTTGATAGAGTTTTTGAGAATTCGCCAAGACATGCGATGCACTGAATCTTACAGATGCCCCGAGTCAAAATGTGCTGACGCCGCCTCCAGCTTCGTTCTCCCTTTCGCGAATCGAGACCTGACGCACGAACCGGGCAGCCGGCCTCCTTCCTACGTAAGTATTTTGAGGCTAAAAAGGAACGACTTTATGCAGTCCCTTCTTTTTCTTCTTTTTGCTTGAGGAAATATCATTGTCGTCGGCGGGATCCTGAGACGCAGCCGCATCTGCAGTTTTCGTGTCAGTTGCCGCAGCCGCATCGGAATTAGCCTGCTGAATCTCATTCACTTGTGCCGGCGGCGTCAGGGGTTGTCCGCTATCGGAGGCCACGTTCGGTTTCAGCTCATTCGGATCAGGAGCGGCATTCGGAGTTAATTCATTGGCATCATTCTGCGGCGGCTGCGCCACAGAGTTATCTGCAACAGAAGTATCCACAGTCGATCCGCTCACCGTAGAACCACTACCAAGTGGGGAGTCGGATCGCGGCGCAGGCTGATCCGCTGCCGGCATAGCTCCCTTGACAGTTTCCACAGAGGCGGCTTCCTTGCCGGAATCGCCCATGGCTGCCCGGTTGGCCGCTTGCACCACGTCCTTCGCACTGGTCACTTTGGGTTCAACGAGCGCAGGGTTACCGACCGTTGCCGCTGCGGACGTATCGGGACTCTTCCCGAAAGTCCCCATCACTTTGGAAAGTGCTGTGTCCTCGTGGCGGCTGGCTTCCTCCGCCTTGTTCTGTGCGACGGCCGCCTTGGTCGGTCTCGGAACCGGCTGCTTAAGCGCTTCCAGCCGGCGTTTTGCCTCATCGGCACTATCCATTAGCGGATAACGAGTCAGGATTCGCGAATATGCGTCCGCTGCATGCTTGGTAAAGTCCTGGATCATTCGGGCTTTTAGAGCCTCGTTGCCCTGCTTGCTCCGCAAAATCGCGATTTCGCCCTCGTAAGACTGTCCCAACAAATACAGCGTCTCATCGGCTTTGCTGTACAAAGGATATTCATCTACGAGCGATTGCAATCGCGCGATAGCAGCCGGATAAGATTGGCGCGCGTAATAGAAGTGGCCAACCCGAAATTCGCGCTCGGCAATTACCTCCTGGACCTGCAACAATCGGTGCTTCGCCTCAGGCACCAATTTGCTCTCGGGCCATTGCAGAATAAGCTTTCGGTATTCATCTTCAGCGCGTACGGCGTGGGTGTAATCACGATCCGGCTTTTCCATCTGCCTGAAGTGGATGTTGGCAATCTTTAACTGGGCCTCAGCTGCCTCTGGCATGTTGGGGAAAAACGTTTCAAAATCCTCATACTCGGCTTCCGCCTGTGCCAAACCCGCGGTCCCGCCCTCCGCATACCATGAATCCGCAACCGCCAGCTTCGCGCGCGCAATATATTCTGAATCGGGATAAGCGTTGATAAGCGTCTGCATGTCTAGACGCGCAACGTCAAAATGATTGTGCTTCATCGCATCCATGGCACGGTCGAATAAAACCTTGTCAGGCTGCTTGGAACCCACGTTGGCCAGCGGGTTGCTAATTTTCTTATTGGAGCATGCCATTGCAAACGCGAGCAGCCCGAGAAGAAAAGCTGTAGTGATACGACGTGACATAAAATCCTTTAAGTCCTTTACGAATTGTGAAATACGGCACGATCGCTGAACGTGCCCCTGCACAGCCAGGTCACACTTTCAGTAACCTGGCCTCGTTGGCAGTCCTCAGTAAATTTTGGGCGTTAGTCTTTGGATCGCCCCGACCGAAGATTGCGTTGCCTGCAACTAGAATTTCCGCCCCAGCCTTCACTACTTCGACGGCGGTGTCGTGCGCAATTCCGCCGTCAACCTCAATGCGAAAATTAAGTCTGCGATCCCGCCGCAAATCGGCTAGGCGGTGAATCTTATGCACTGATCCGCGAATAAATTCCTGCGCGCCGAAGCCAGGGTTCACCGACATCACCAAAACGTAATCCACTATGTCGAGCACTTCTGTTAGAAGTTCTACGGGCGTCGCGGGATTAATCACTACGCCCGCCCGGCAGTCATGACTTTGAATAAGATGCAATGTGCGGTTCAAATGCCGGCATGCTTCCTGATGCACCGAAATCCAGTCCGCCCCAGCCTCGGCAAATCGCGGAATGAATTCGTCTGGATTTTCGACCATCAGGTGACAATCGAGCGGCAAGTCAGTAACTTTTCGCAGCGACTTTACCACGGGCGGTCCAACCGTCAGATTGGGCACAAAGTGCCCATCCATAATGTCCACATGGATAATGGTGGCTCCGCCTTCGGCGGCGCCATGTATCTGGTCCGCCAAATGGGCAAAATCCGCCGATAGAATAGAGGGGGCTAGCTCAATCAACCTGGTTTCCGGGAGAATGCTTTAGGGAAAGTCTACCACGCTGGAAAGCCATGGTTGGCCGAATAATCGCGACTCCTTGTCTGTTGGCGAAGGTACGGGCGCGGCCGGCATTTTCGCCAAAAGCTGTAACCACGAAGGACATGAAGGTACACAAAGTAGGCTCCGAACGCAGGCGGAATTATGGAGTTCCTTTGTGGACCTTCGTGTCCTTCGTGGTTAACGATCTTATAATCCCGACACGGGAAACATGCCTGCATCTTTTCAGCTCGCTCCTACCGCGTTCAGTTTGGCAGCGGTCGCGTGTTGGGGCGCGAGTGATTTTATCGGAGGATACGCATCCCGTCGCGCCAATGCCTTTTTGATTACCGCCATAGCGCATGCCAGCAGCCTGCTATTTATTACGACAATTGCAATCGCGAAACATTCAGCGATTCCTTCCAACCGCAGTTTAGCGTGGGCTTTGGCTGCGGGCCTTTCAGGAGGCCTGGCTTTGGCACTCTTTTATCGCGCCCTCGCGAGTGGGCGAATGGGACTTGCCGCGCCAGTTTCGGCTGTATTGGGCGCCGCAATTCCAACGGTTTTCGGAATTTTCTCGGAAGGACTCCCACGTCCCGTGCAGATTGCGGGATTTCTTCTCGCCGGTCTTGGGATATGGATGGTTTCGCGCCCCGAACATGGTGGGTCGCCTGAAGGCATTCGATTGGCGGTACTGGCGGGAATCGGATTCGCCGGCTTCTTCATGTGCATCAAGCAGGCAGGAAACGGCTCGGCGTTTTGGATTGCATCGGCTTCGCGCGTGTCTTCTTTAATCCTCACAGGCTCTATCGTTCTGTTCGGCCGAATGTTCCGCGGTACTGACGCGTTCCGGGCGGGACTGGCAGTATTCGCCGGCTGCCTGGATGTAACCGGCAGCGTGATGTTCATTCGCGCCAGCCAAACCGGAAGACTGGATCAGGCTGTAGTCCTTACTTCGCTCTATCCTGTGGTCACCGTGCTGCTGGCAAGAATCTTCCTGCGCGAATACTTCACGCGATGGAAGACCGTTGGGATCATCGCGGCGCTATTAGCGGTGCCGATGATTTCGATGAGCTGATGGAAAGCTTCTGGATAGCGTCTAAGTCTTGTTCATTACCGGATCAACTTGTGCAAACCCGTTGCTAAGGCAATGGCCACGAGACCTAGCGCGATTAGCACAAACCTTGTCTTAACAAGCTTTAGCTGGGGGCCAGTCATTGTCCGAGTATACTCCCGGGACATGCATCGCGTGCAGCGTAGGTGCTCTTGTTTAGCGCGTATCCGCCGCACGCAATATCAGATAAAAATAGGAATTTCCAACTGCACCACTACCAATATCCGATCTCATCTGAGCGCAGGCTTCTTCTCTTCAGACGGAGAAGCTTCTTGCGGCTCTGCACGTTCCATCCCGTTCGGTGCTTCGGCGACCAGCTTGCGAATAAAGTTTGTGGGGAGGTTAGCCGTGAGCACAGCGCGATCTTTATGCTGCTCGACTTTTATACTGCTGAACAACTTTTTCACGTCTGGATCCGTGCCACCCGCGACTGATATTTCCGCCGATCCGAAAATATTTAGAAATGTTTTAACTTTCTCCTCAACCTGCTGTGCGGCGTCTTCGCTTCCCATGAACGCTTCAGCTCTAAGATGGACTGAGACCAAATATCGTGCCGAAGCGACTACTACCGCAGGCGTTGAAAACAAGAATGACGAATCGAGTCCAAGAGGACGCGATCCGGTTGTCGCAACAGAGGAACCGCCGGCCCGCACAACGGCCCATGCCAGACTTCCCAGAGGAACGCGCTTGTAATACTGCCGCAATAGCGCAGGGCCGCCGAATGGCGATGCCAGCTTGCGCGAACGCGAGATCATTCCGCGAATGACCTCAGGATCGCTATTGTTGGAGGCTGCCACGGTGTCCACCCCAAGAATCGCAACCCTCAGTGTCCGTCCTGCCAACGGGATGATGTATATGTCCGTCGAACCGTAGCTTTCGATAGATGTCGAAATTTTATGCAAATAGGCGCGCAACCGCTCACCATTAATCTTTCCTACGAAAACTTCCGAGAATCTGGCTTCTTGCGGATCGCCGCCCGCGGTCCCTGGATAGTGAATGGCAAAGGCCGCCTGATCGAGGTCGCGCTCGAACTGGAATCCTGTCTCCTGTATGAAGCGCTCATACTCTGGATCGTGGGGGACTGCCGCCAGTGGGCCGGCAATGTTGATCCTGCGCATCCATTCAAGATTGACGTAGGCAAATCCATCGGCACCCGGCAGAAGTCGGGCCGGCTCCGGCGGGGCATGTTTGCGGAGTACAACGAGAAATGCAACCGCCGCGGCAACCAGCAGCACGACCAGGAAGATTGGGAGGCGTCGCTTTATACGCATGAAGGGTAGCCGCGCCGAGCAGTGCAGCTATTCCAGAAAGACTCTAACGAACGCAACATAATAGCATCCACGGTCGCCAGAAGAGCGAATTCAAAACGGTCGGAGGTGTTGGGTGCAACAAAATGGTTGCAATTTTTCCGGTTTCGGTAGTAAAGTAAAACATGGACGCGGCAACTGGCGTTCATCTCGTCGTAAGTACTGCCAATCTTCCTTAAGTACTAGCTTAAGTACTAGAGTCGTAACGAGCTATCCCCCGTTCGAGGTAGGTTCTGCCTCGAAGTAGGTTCGGAGAGACCCTATGTCGTGGTACGCGTACTGCCTTACTGAGCATCAACCTTTACAAAATGGTACTCGAAGCCGCCGTCCTTTCCTGCTGGACGGAATTCAAGGCGTAAATGGCGCCCCTGTCCTCAGCTATCCCAGCGGCGATTTTGCCGTGATTGTCACGGAATATGACCGGGCCGCCGAAAACGGCGAACTGGAAGAAAAACATGCAATCGAGCATGCCCGGGTCGTGAGCGTGTGTTTCCGCACCGGGACCGTACTGCCCTTCCGCTTTGGCACGATTTTCGACACAGATGACGCACTCCGCCAGGCCGTTCGCGCCAATAAGCGGGCATTTGGAGAGAGTGTAACTAAGCTTCGCGGCAAGGCCGAAATGCACCTCAAATTGCTGGTTCGCGACGGGTCTTTGCGGCCAGCAGTTGCGGATGTTCCCCTTCCTGACACCGTTGGCGGCGACTACCTCATGAAGTTGCGGGACAAGGCCTTTAAAGACCGCGAGCGCCAAACCAAAGCCCGCGCTTTGTCGGTGCAGGTTCATAAGCTATTCAACCCGCTGGAAGAAGAAGTCAGCTGCAAGCGCGTCAATACCAACGGCATGTTGATTGACATCGCCCACCTGATTGACTCCAAGGCAGTCGAAAAATATCAGAACCGCTACACCAGCGCAGCCAAGCAACTCAAGAACTGCGAACTGGTGATCAGCGGCCCCTGGCCACCGTACCATTTTCTGCCGGGAAAACTCCGTACCGTAGCTGGCAACTCGTAAAGCTGTTGGCCTACTCACAAACCACCCAGACCCGGACGCTCTCGTCCGGGTGGGCGAGTGCAGCTCGCCTCGCGTAGCCGCGCCTTTCAACCCCGGCTGGCAAACTTTCGCGCGAGTATCCATTCTCACCTCAGATACGAATGTCCCCTGAAACTAAATCCTCGCTTAAACGGAGATTGAAACGGGTTACCCCGAATCGTGGTTATTCGAATTGTTTTCGGAAGGTTGATAGTTGCTGTTTCATCTCGTCAAGTTCCTTTCGCAGCGCGGCTACTTCGGCTTCAAGGGAAGTCAGACGGCTGTCTTCTGTGGAGAAAGATGGCGCGAGGGGCGGCGCGGTGGCGTCCTCAACATCTCCCGAGAGGAGATGCATGTAGCGGGATTCTTTGGTGCCGGGTTGGCGCGAGAGCATTGTGACGAGAGGCGGGGCGCGCTGCATGAGGCGGTGCAGAGTGGATTGCACGTCGGTGAGGTCTTCGAAGCGGTGAAGGCGTTCGGTGCGTCCGCGAAGCTCGCCCGGAGTTTGAGCGCCGCGCAATAGCAGCACACATAAGACCGCAGTCTCAGCGCGGGTGAAGTTGAAAACTTCCTGAAAACGATGCTCAAATTTTGTGACGCGGCTGTCGGCGCTGCTGGTCGGCCCGGCGAGACGTTTTTGCTGAAGCGAGTCTAATGCGCCGCGAACGATGTTGTCGTCGAGAGTCGTGACCGGATCGCGATTATTTTTTTGGTTGCAGGCGTTGACGAGCGCGTTCAGCGAAAGCGGATAGTAGTCGGGAGTGGTGATGTCCTTTTCGATGAGCGATCCCAGGACGCGAGCTTCGACCGCGGTGAGAATGATGTTCGGTGTCCGCTTTTCATCGGGAGTTTCCATCCTACCTAGGATATCAGCAGGATATGGCACCCCCGGATACAATGTCCCTGTGAAACCCAGCATCTTTGTTGTGGAGGATGATCCCGACATATCGTTTCTGGTCCGGCATCATTTGGATGGGGCGGGTTTCGCGGTAAAGATTTTTTCGACGGGAAGCTCGGTGATCGAAGAGTCGGAACATCAGCGGCCGGGACTTTTCGTTCTCGACATTATGGTTCCTGGAAAAGATGGGCTTGAGCTGTGCCGGCAGATCAGGAAGACGCCATCATTGTCGGCGACCCCAATAATTTTTCTTACGGCGAAAAGTGGCGAGGCTGACCGGATTCTTGGATTTGAACTGGGCGCGGACGATTATATTTCGAAGCCTTTCAGTCCGCGGGAACTGGTGGCGCGGGTGAAGGCGGTGATGCGGCGTTTTGAGCGTCCGCTTTCGCAAGGTCCGTTGCGAGTGGGGGGAATTGAAATTGACCGCACCGCGATGACCGTTAAAGTAGATGGAGAGGCGATCACGACGACCGCGACCGAGTTCCGGCTGCTGGAATATTTTGCGCGACATGTGGGAAGAGTTTTCAGCCGCGACCAGTTGTTGGATTCTGTGTGGCGCGATACATCGTACGTGACGCCGCGGTCCGTAGATGTTTATGTGAGGCGGATACGGGAGAAAATCGAGCGGGATTCCGAGAATCCCCGTTACCTCAAAACCGTTCGTGGCGCGGGATACCGTTTCGAGCTTCCCAAATGAGAGGCCGTATTTTTTTTAAGCTGGTGACCGCGTTTGTGCTGGTGATAGCGGCGACAGCCATACCGATTGGACTCTTCTTTGGCCGCGCGGTTGGATCTTCTCTGCGTCAGGAAATCGAACGCAATCTGAAACAGAAGACAGCGATGTTTGCGAACCGGGTGAACACCGACCGCAAAAATAGCTTGCAGGATATTGTTTCGCAGGAGGGCCACGCGGCGGGAGCGAGAGCAACGGTGATTGATGTGGGAGGAAGGGTGCTTGCCGACTCGGAAGCGTCGGCGGCCAGAATGGGAAATCTCGCGACGGACGCGGAGTTTGCCGCAGCTCTCAGAGGAGAAATTGGAATTGACACGCGGCCGGGACCCGCCCTTGACGTTCCGGTTCTGTATGTGGCGGCGCCGGTGTCCGGGGGAGCTGCGCGGCTCGCGTATCCGCTGTCCGATGTGGATCGGGCGAGTTCGCGATTATGGGCTGGCGTGTGGATAGGATCTGGGTTCGCATTCGTGCTGGCTGTGGTGTTGGCTGCAAGCGCGACGTGGATTGCTCCAAAATCACAGAAGTTTCGCGCCGAATGGATTCGGCGCGGCTCGGGAAGATCCAGCGACGAAATCGGAAGACTTGCCATCCCGCCGGATGCGAGCGACCACGAGGAAAGGCAGCACCAACTGGAGACCCTGTTAAATAGCATGCAGGAAGCGGTGATCGCGATTGGTCCGGATGAGCTGGTACAGTGGGCGAACCTCAGCATGGAGAGGCTTGTTCGGCTGCGTATCCGGCTGAAGGCTCCGGTAGTCGAGACGGTTCGCGATCCCGATTTTCTTCGCGTGGTACGCGAGGCTAGTGAGACGCAGAAAGTAGCTACGACGAGGGCAACGTCCATTGTTCCGGGGCGCACTTTCGATGTGACCGCGGCCCCGTTACCGGGCGGGGGAGCGGTCGTCGTGCTGCGCGACTTAACGGAAACGGAGCGAGTGGAAAAGACTCGGCGGGATTTCATTGCGAATGTGTCCCATGAATTACGCACTCCGCTGACTTCGATCCAGGGATATGCGGAGACTTTGCTGGACGCAGCGGGGGAGAGCGGCCATTCGCGCGACTTTCTGGAGATTATCCGGAAGAATGCGGCACGCATGTCGCGGCTCACCGAGGACCTACTCACTCTGGCGCGGGTTGAATCGGGAGAGCAGAGGTTCTATATCAGGCCGGTCTCGACAACGGAATTGCTGGATGAGGCAGTTCAGAATTTCCGTGAAGTAGCGGGCGCGCAGGGTATGGAAGTTCAGGTGGACGATAAATCCTCGGCGCAGGTGAATGCCGATCCGGAAGCGATTCAACAGGTTTTTTCGAATCTGATTGAGAACGCGTTAAAGTACGCCGCGTCGGGAAAAATAGTTGCGCTGGGCGCGCGGACACAGGAGGCGGGCGTCGAATTCTATGTCCGCGATTTCGGTCCGGGCATTTCTTCCGAGCACTTACCGCGATTGTTTGAGCGGTTTTACCGCGTAGACCGGGCGCGCTCGCGCGAGTCGGGAGGCACCGGCCTGGGTCTCGCGATCGCGAAGCACATCGTGCTGGCTCATGAAGGAACGATCCGCGCGGAAAGTGAACTGAATCACGGCTCGACGTTTCTGTTTACGCTCCCGTTAGCGGCAAGTGCCGGGGGGTAGCGAAGCTGTGAACATAATAAATATTGGCGGCATCAAAAACGAGGTCAAAAGCAAGAAGTGCATTCTTAGAATGACCCAGTAGGCTGAAAAGAGTATGGCCGGGAACGTAAAAAGTTAGGCTGGCCGACCTGCCCAAGCGGGTGGCACAAAATCCATCGTACGCGGCAACGTTTTAAAATCCGACAATAATCGGTTGCTCCCCCGAACAGCGAACCTCATTCTGAAAGCCCTTATGTCTGTTCAAAAGTAGTCGGGAATATCCAATAGGAAAAGGCCACGCTCATTTCCGAACGTGGCCTTCGTTTATGTCGGCAACGACACACACCGCCAATTGCGAAGCTACTACCTCCGCTCCTTGCCTTCAGGTTTTGCAGTGTTGTTGTTGTGCTTCTCCTTGTATATCTGCTTGCTGTTCCTGTTTTGTTCACGGTTGGCCTGCTGCTTCTGTCTTGCGTTCAATGCGCCTCCGTTGGCGGTGCGTTCGTTGTGGACCTGCTGGTCAACACCCGCCTGGCGACGATTGGTCCGGGCTGCTTCGCCGGAGGTCATCTGACCGCTGCGCAATCCGTTCGCTGTACGCTGCTGCTGGTTGGCTTCACGGTTATCAACTTCATTCGGCTTCACGCTGTTCGCATTATGATTTTCGTTGTAGATCTGGCGGCTCGCATTGTTCTGCTCGCCATTGATCTGCTGGCGTTCCTGGCCAGTGAGCCTGCCGCCGTTCGCGGCGCGATCATTGTGGGTCTGCTGATCAATTCGTGACTGCGTGCGGTCGGCGCGGGCCGCTTCGCCGGAGGTCATCTGGCCACTGCGCAGTCCGTTGGAAATGCGCTGGTCCTGATTCGCCTCACGGTTGTTGGGATTGTAGTTGCGCCCAGCCGAGCGGTCCGCCGACGAAATCGGCTGCGACCGCGAGTGCTCCTGCGCTACCTGGTGATAGGCATTTATGTTAGAAGCCGCCGGCGTTGCCGGACTCCCATGATTCACTGACGCGAGTTGCGACCGGTCCTGCGCCGCAAAGTTCCGATGCTGCATCTGGTTGGCCGTAGGCTCGATGTGGCGTTCGTTGGCCGCTTGCATCTCCACGGCCGAAGCATGTGCCTGAATGCCGACGCCACCATTGAAGCTGACGTGGTTCACGTTAACGATTGTGTTCTGAGTCACAATCGTTCGGTTCACGTAAACATTGGTTACATGCACGCTGCCAAAGTTCGCCACGGCGCTGTTGTATGCGAATACCCGGCCACGCCATTCACCGCCAGCGAAGCCGATGCCGCCATATCCGAAACCGTAATTCACGCCGCCGTAGAAGCCGACATGCGGACCCCAGTATCCACCGCGCCATCCATAAACTCCGCCTTCATAACCCCAGTAGCCAGGAGTCCACAGAAACCCAGCGGTCGGAGGCCGCACCCACACACCGGGAACCCAGAAGTAGCCTGCGTCGCCATATGCCCAATAGCCCGGCGTCCAAAGGTAGCCAGGCTCGGGCAGCGGCGGCTGCACGTATACCGGCAATGGCGGAGGAGCAATGTTAATGGAAACAAATACCCCGGCGTGTGCTGGTCTCACGGATGCCGCAAACATCGGCACCATGATCAGAGCAGCGATAAGCAGAGTGCGAATTTTAGAATTAACTTTTGACCCAATTTCTGGGCCTATTTCTGAGCCTATTTCTGAGCGAAGAGACATAATGGTTTCTCCTTGTGTCAGGATGCGGGAAACATCAAAATCTCCCCGGCGGCCTTGATTACGCAGGCGCGTTTACTAGAACCCCGAATCCCGATATCTGTTGCTGCGAGGTTGCTGAATGATCCATCTAGCAATGTTTTGTTTCTGTTACGAACTGCCCTCTTCTGGATTCAAAGAAATTCTTAAAGGTTCACCGTTCAACCTCGGCTTGGGCCGGGATTTTCCAGCAGTAGGAAGGTGCATTCGAAGCTACCACCGCTTGATTGCCAGAGGCGCGATCAGCGAAAAGCTCTCTGGCTCAAAATACAAACCCGTACCAGGGCATCCGACAAGCAGCATCCTTGGGCTTCCAGTGGAAAATCTAGCTCGCGCAGAATGGCCGGTCAAGTTACGTTATCTTCGGTCTAATGTCACTTCTCTCTCGATACGTTGAATCGACTACTGTTTTGCACTATCCACGCATTGCTAGGCTGATGAGAGTCCTTACGAACCGCAACAACTAACATCTCGGAAACGGGGATAATTGCACGCCCGCACGGGCGCCACGGAGTTGCGGGCTAGAGAATACCCCTCCCCCAATGGACAAAACACAAGGCATATCCAGTATCAATGAGGGTAGAATCTGCGCATGAGCACATGCATTGAGGCCGAGATTAACCGGACCGCTCTTCTGGGCGACCGACTGGAACATCTGATCTACAATAAGTCCAAGGAAGGCAATCTAGTGCAATCGCCAAGTATGATGACCTGCTTCTCGGTTATTGGTCGCTTATCTTCGACTATTGCAAGGGTGTCGGATGCCTCTTGCACCACAAGTTCTACTCTCCCGCTTTCGCGCTGTTCCGACCTATAGTCGAGGCGCTCATGCGCACTGCTGTCGTCCTTGTAGGCACGCCAGACCAAGTGTCGAAAATCAGACAGGATCGATTCAATGTGAGCTACGAGAAGGACGGGAAACGGCTTGACGAGGCGCTCGGCACGGGCAATCTTCTGGAGGATTTTCTAAAGAACGCGCGCCTCCTCCTCCATAGGCTCACGCACTCTGGGATGGCACAGTTGGGCATGCGCTTCGACGGCAGCGCAATAGGTGCAAGCGTCTCGGAGGCCCAGATACTAATGCTGGTCAATTCGTCCTCGAATGCCGCCTTCCTCGTAACCATCCTTGTTGCAAAACACTACAACATTAATGACGTGGCGCAGACCGCAAATGACGCATATCTGGAATATGGCAAGACAAACTTACTGGCGACCCCGCATTTGGCTCTGTAGTACGTGTCTTGGATGCTTCGCTACGCGTGCTCGCGGCATTAAAAAGGGAAAGGCCCAACCTGATTTTTCAGATTGGCCTTTATTAATGCCGGCAACGACCGGATTTTATCCTGAGCGAAGTCGCGGGACTCCCCCCACTTTCGCGTGCAGTACAATCGGCCCTGCGGCGATTAACTTCCGTGTTTCGCCTCAGACGTCGTGGCGCGATTCGCTCGCGGCTGTAGAGCCTTAACTACCAGGCCCCAGCCGACATTCTCGCGTTATCACGGGCGCTTGGTACCTTCGTAATCCTCCCCGCACGAAATCGCTAGGGTAGAGGATGGACCCAGCAAATACTTCTAGTATGAGGAACTTTTCCATTTTCGCCACGCTGCTGTTCTGCGTCTTCGCCGCGAATTCATATGCGCAAGATCCCGTTCTCTACTGGAGCGCTGCCGACAGCGAGACGATCCCGTTGGATCCCGCCAGTCTCCACGCCGGCCGCGTCTACCATCCCGCTGTCGGGGGCGGCGGCCTGCACGTGCAGATTGACTCCAGATACCCGGTCACCGTGGCCATGGCTTGGGCCGACGAATGGAACGCCGCCATGCGCCCCGGAGCCCCTGCGAATTTCAGCCTCCTCTGCATAAAGGAGCATGTCACCAGCGCGATTTACGAGTGTCACCTTCCCTCCGATCGGCCGATGATCATCACCTTCCGCGATGAGCGCAGGCCCGAGAAGCCCGTCCTCGCCACCATTGGCGCCATTCTCGGACCCGGAGCGCGGCAATTCATTTCGCCCAACGATCTCCACATCCAGTACTACAATTGCATTCAACCTGAGTTCCACTGGCGACGCATCCTCGACGAAAAATACCAGATCACGCCGGTACCCAAGGTCTACAGTCTGATGACTCCAGACCACGACGGCCAGGAACTCAGCGTGAAGATCAAGTCGCCCATCCCTGTGACGGTCGCGCTGTTGCCGTCGCATCTTGCCGACCAGGTCTACGACAAGACCCTAACCCTAACCGACGCACTCGACAAAACCGGCTGCAAGGAACGTGGCGTCCAGTCCATGAGCTTCAACTGCACTTTTGATGTCGCCGCTGGCACGCAAACCCTGCTGATCCTCCCCGACATAGATTTTTCCGGCCACAAGAAAGCCACCGTCGAGGCCGACACGGTAAAGTGCGTCGAGCATTGCGAGTTATTGCCCCCGCCTCCGAATCCCTAAAACAGGACTGAAACCGCGGGATCGCCGAACAGGAAAAGGCCGATCATGTTCCCACGATCGCGCGCAACGAATCGTCAGGATTACCAACAAACCGGATACTGAGAACTAAGAACTAAAAACTGATTTCCAATCGTCAAGTCTTTTTCATTCCTTGTCCCGCAAAATCCCCCATGCCTCGCGATACTTCTCAAATCTCGACCGTTTCTTCCTGCTCCCCGGAAAGAGCTTCAGCGACTTCATCCGCTGTATCACCCTCACCGGAAACACATACCACGCATCCTCCGGCGCAACGTAAGCCACCAGCACGTCAATCTCATCTTTCCTATATGCCTTGTACGAGTGCCCATGCGCCCGAAAGCTATAGCACCCATCCTGCCCAATCACGTGCGCCGACTTCACCTGCACCTTCGTCAGTCTACCGCCCATCTGCACAATAAAGTCATACGGATCGCTATCTCCCCACGGCTTCGCCACTCCAAATCCCAATCCCGACACCTTCGCCACAAACGCCGCCTCCGCCACCTCTCCCCGCCGCTTGGACGTAGAACGAGCAGCAGCCCTCACCGTGCCCCGTCCTGGTCGCGTCCTTTGCGACAGGATGGGCGACTTCGACGTTTGACTTTGGACCCGGATCTCTGCGCCTTTCCGATCCGACCATTTACCTTGCGCCCACAACCAACCCACCACTCCGGACTCCGCCAACGCACCACCCATCACTCCCATCTTCGTAGCTCCTTAAGAAGATGATCCCCAATCCAAAAAATGAGCGCAAACTAAATCCGCCTAATCCTCAACTCGAAAGTGCATCCCCTCCGGCCGCTTGTGTGGCGCGGACACTCCTGTCCGCGGCCTTTGACGTTGCTTGTGTGGCGCGGACCTGCCCTGCTTTGCCGGAGCCCTGAGCGCAGCCGAAGGGGAAGTTCGAACGGGGCCCTCGCCCGCGTGACCGCATGAAGCTCGTCGAGCGTCCGGGCAGGGCACCTGTGATCCCTCAAGACGTTGTACCTTTCGGGGCCGGAGCGCGGCTGATGGGTGGAGCGTATCCGAGGCTACCATGGGGGCGGGCGAAGTTGT
>Ga0208849_1000671_pt1 | contig 29456 bp, 26 predicted proteins | sample NGESurdeep072012_10_FD_184470 | JGI IMG/M metagenome (GOLD analysis project Ga0208849, IMG submission 184470) | Arctic peat soil microbial communities from Barrow, Alaska - NGEE Surface sample 53-3 deep-072012 (SPAdes) | ecosystem: Environmental > Terrestrial > Soil > Wetlands > Peat ... | reverse complement strand
TCCCCACCAGGACCCCGCCGATCACGGGGCCGAGAGACAGAGCCAGGCCCGACACCGCCGCCCACACCCCCAACGCATCGGCCCGGGTTCCCTTGTCCGGATAGACGTGGCGAATAATCGACAGGGTGCCCGGCTCGGAGGCCGCCGCCCCCAGGCCCATCACGGACCGCACGGCGATGAGCTGCGCCGGGCTCGTGGTGAATCCCCCGATGACGCTGGCCGAGCCGAACACCGCCAGTCCCGACAGCAGCATCCCTTTGCGGCCCAGGCGGTCCGAGAGGCTCCCGGCGGTGAGCAACAGGGCGGCGAAGACCAGGTTGTAGGCGTCGACGACCCATTGGAGCTGGCTGGTCGAGGCGTGCAGCTCGCGCACCAGAGTGGGCAGCGCCACGTTGACCATGGTGGTGTCGAGGTTGATGGCGAACGAGGGCAGGAGCAGTGCCACGAGGATCATCGGCTTGGACCGCACCACACCATGGTCATCTCCGAAGTTGAATAAGTCAAGTAATAACTGTTGAATATCAAGCAAAGAGGGGTTACGCTGAGGTCATGCGGACGTACGGGCAGTACTGCTCGGTGGCCAAGGCGCTCGATGTGGTGGGCGATCGGTGGACCTTGCTGATCGTCCGGGAGCTGCTCGTGCAGGGGCCCTGTCGCTACACCGACCTCCGCAACGGGCTTCCCGGCATCGCCACCAACCTGCTGGCAGATCGCCTCCGCCAGCTCGAAGCGGCCGCCCTGCTCCGGCGGGAGGCGGCGCCGCCCCCGGTGGCCACGACGCTGTTCCATCTCACCGAGGCCGGGGCGGAGCTCGCACCGGTTCTCGACGCCCTCGGCGGCTGGGGGACACGCTTCATGGCGCAGCAGGACGAGGGCGACGAGTTCCGGAGCCACTGGTTCGCGTTCCCCGTCTCGCTCTTTCTCCGGGACCGCAGTCCGACGGGGCCGCCGGTCTCGATCGAGCTGCGCAGCACCGATCAGCCCGCGGTGGTCGAGGTGGCCGACGGCGTCATCCGCACCCGTGTCGGCACCGCACCCGCACCCGATCTCGTGCTGAGTGGGCCGCCATCGCTCATCCTGGCCGTGCTCTCCGGTCACGCATCCCTACGCGAGGCGCAGGACCACGGACTCGAAGCGGTCGGGGATCACACGGTATTGGATCGTCTCCTGCCGGAAAAGTCGATGACGAGCTGCGGCTCGTCACGAGGGGCCCTTGACCGGCGAGATGTCATTCGGCCAGGCTGACCGAGCGTCATTCGATCCCTGAACCCTCGACGACTGAAGATGCCGGTTGCCTCTTGAAGCGACGCCGATGACACCCCCGTTCGGTCACGTCCGGTTGGGCATCGCATTGACTGTCGTGGTGCTCAGTGTCGTTGGTGTCGCTGCGCCGATCGGCGCTACACCGGCACCGAACCCCGGGCCTGGACCAGGCATTGGGACAGCTCTGCCCCCTGGGTGGGAGAACTGTGTCCTCGAGGGCGTCAATGCACCGGTGACGCCGGACAACGTTGCCGACCTCGACGAATGGCAGGTCGTTGAAGGTGGCTCCACCAACAACTCCGCCGCATACAATCCGTTCAACGCCCGCCAGGTGACCGACTCGAACGGTGCCCCCCTTGCCGCGGTGATGTCCTCGGATGGCTTTCCGGCATTCACCACGTGGGCGAGCGGCTGCGCAGCGACGGTGGCGGCGCTGCTCCAGCCCAGCATGGCTCCGATCGTGTCGGCCCTATTGGCGGGTGACGTCTCTGTGCCCGCGGTCTTTCTCTTCGACGTCGACCAGAGCCCATGGTGTGCGCCCTCGGAAGGCGGGATCCCTTGTTACGCCAATCAAATACTGGCCGGCGAGATCGTCGAGGCTCTCCTCAAGGGCAGGGCAGGTCAGCTGCACGGACCGCTGACGAGCTATTCGAACACCGGTGCCGACTTGCGGTCCTACCAGGCCGATGCTTCGGTGACCGCATTGGATCAGGAGCGACTTGCATCGAAGAACGCACAGCTCGCCTTGTCGGACCGCAACGTGTTTGTCGCCAAGAGCGCACTCTCGAGGGCGACCCGTGCCCTTCGCCGGCTCGCCCTCGAGGACTACACCAGTGGCGCGGCGTCGCGTTTCGAATCGAGCGTTCCGATGTTGGGCGCACCCGACCAACGAGACTCGATTGGCCAATATTACCTGGACATCGCTGCCGCTCGCCTGACCGAGCCCTACGACTTCGCCCAGAAGGCTGTCAGGATCGCGGTCTCGAAGCGACGGGGAGCACAAGCATCTGTCACCCAGATCACGTCCTTGATGGATGCCGCGGACGCGACGGAGAAACAGGCTCTTGCAGGGCTCGAAGTGGACGCCCAGAGCATCGAGGCCGGATTGGCTTGCACGGCACCACCAGTTACCACGGCTTCGGCATCACCTGTTGGGACTCAGGGCAGCGCCGGCCAATTGTGGCAAGCCCTGCAAGGTTGTCTGGCCCCGTCACCCAGCTAGGGACCACAAGGGACCGGCGCGCCGCGACACGTGCCACTGGTTGGTGCCCCGATCTACCCGACACCGTAGAAGGGAGCGCCGAAACTGAACACGCCGCCGTCAGAGGCCACCAACCAGTAGCCCCCGGTCGAGTCGGCCGCGGCCATGCCGACAACGGGAGCGTTGAGCGACTTTCCACCCATCGACCCGTGGTACGGGGCACTTCCCTCGGAGAAGACCCCCCCGTCGGAGGCGACGAACCAATACCCCTGCCCGTTGGCGAGCGCAGTCATCCCGTTGACGGGTCGGCTCAGGTGCATGCCTCCGGTGCTGCCCAGGAACGGCGCCCCGAAGGAGAAGATCCCCCCGTCGGAGGCCACCTCCCAATAGCCCCCGGTGGCATCGTCGGCACTCATGCCCACCACCGGGGAATTGAGTCGCCGACCACCCATCGATCCGTAGAACGGGGCGTCGCCGAAGGAGAAGATCCCCCCGTCAGCCGCCACCAGCCAGTAACCCCCGCCGTCCGGAGTGGGCGCCATGCCCACCACCGGGGCATCGAGTCGCCGACCACCCATCGATCCGTAGAACGGGGCGTCGCCGAAGGAGAAGATGCCCCCGTCAGCCGCCACCAGCCAGTAGCCCCCGCCGTCCGGCGTCGAGACGATGTGGGCAATGGGAGCCACCACATGGTGACCGGCCATCGAGCCGTCGTTGACGGCAGAGCCGTAGGCGGCCACTCCACCCGACGCATCGGTCAACCAGTAGCCGTTCCCGTTCGGAGTCGACGCCATGCCGACGACCGGAGCCACAAGACCGCCTGACGCGGCTCCAGTGCCCCAGAACCTCATGGCGCCGTCGTAGCTGTACACGGATCGCAGATACGTCATCGTGTGCAGTTGGACAGGCTGATTGACGCCGATGGCATCCCAAACGTTCCCACCACCGGCGTAGATCCCCGAATGGGCGAAGCCGTTGATGCCACTCCCTCCCCAGAAAACGGCGTCGCCTGGCAGGAGGTCGGCGGTGTCCTCGGCGATCGTCGCTTGAGGGGCGAGAAAGACTCCGACGCCGCTCGGTTGGGCCCCGTAGTTGGGCAGCGCGATCCCTGTCGCCTGGTACACCGCGTACTGGACCAGGCTCATGCAGTCGTAGCCTCTGACGCCGGGCCCGCATCCGGGTTCGACCACTCCACCGTTGGTGGGGCCGTTGATGTCCCCCCCGCCGTCGCAGTAGGGGACGTTGGCTTGTGAAGCGGCAAACGCCGCGATCTGGTCGCCCTGGGTCGCCGCCCCAGCGAGAGCGGCATCGGCTGACAACGACACGTAGCCAAGACACACCAGGAGGAGAAGGGCCCCCAACGTCTTGACCGGAATCTTCAGAGTTGCCAGCTTCGAACGCATCGATCGCCTCCGACAGAGACGCGGTGATCCCATCAGCACCTGTATCGGCACGTCGGGCCGGCAGCTTCAACCGGTCGTGCCGGATTCTTCGGTGGAGTCGATGGCGGGTCTCCCTGGCGTCCAGGCAGGGAGACGGCTGGTTGGCCTGTCAGTTCCAGCCCGGGGTCCGCGGCCCATCGTGTCGGCGGTACCGGCGAGAGCCGGAAAAGAACGACCAGTACAGGACAGCCAGCAACCCGAGGCCACCGAGGCCAACGAAAAGGAGCAACACGGCAAGGGGATGGACATCGACGCCTGCCACTCCGGACCCCACGAATGTCCGGCCCAGCGGACCGGGGATCACGATCCGCCCCGCACCAGGGCCGAAGAGCCGGATCGGCCCGGGCCCAGCGACGATCCGGTGAGTGACGACGGCAAAGGCGCTACTGCGGCGACCCACGAGAAGGAGCAGGCCAGCGCCGACGACCAGCACGCCCACCAGGGCAGGGAGAGCGATCGCCATGGGTCGGCGCCAGCGAGACGGACTGTCGAGGGTGGGCGGACTCGTGACACCTCGAGCTGCGGCCCACGCCGCCGCGAACCGACGAGGGTCGAATGCACTGTTCCCGAGCACGTCTTCGGCCGTGCCTCCTTCGGCCTCGGCCTCTTCGAGATCGGCCGTCAGGTCGGCCGCCATCTCGTTGGCGATGGGATCGGGGACTCCGAGGCGTCGCCACTCCCGGCGGCACTCATCGACGAACTGACTCACGGCATTACCTCCGCTTTGACCAGACCCAGTGCACCATCGACGGCGTCGCGCGCCGCTTGCCATTCGCTGACACCGGCCTCCAGCGCCCGCTCACCCTCGGGCGAGAGGCTGTAGTACTTCCGGGGCGGGCCCCCGTTGCTCGCGGCCCGATGGGTCTCCACCAGGCCGTCGCGCTCCAGCCTGCCCAGAAGGGGATAGATCGACCCCTCCCCGACGATGGAGAGGCCACGCGCCCGGAGCCGCTTGGTCATCTCGTAGCCATACGCCGGGCCGTCCCCCATCACCGCCAGAAGGCAGAGGTCGAGGACGCCCCGGAGCAGCTGGCTCCTGCGCCCCTCCGCGTTACCCATGCATTACAAGGTAGCGTCTGCTATCTTGCTCTGCAAGGCAGCCGTCGGGGCCGATCGAGAGATCGGGGCCGGCAGGAAATTTGGCCTCAGCGATCGAAAGTCGCGGCCACCCAGGACGATCGGCGAGGGAAGATGAGCATCCGATGACCACGACCACGCTGCCCGACTCCCCCCCGACGCTGGCCGCCGACAGCCAATGGGCCGTCGAGACCCACGGACTGACCAAACGTTTCGGCGAGAACATCGCCGTCAACGGTGTCGAGCTCCTCATTCCTCGGGGATGCGCGTTCGGGTACCTCGGCCCCAACGGCGCGGGCAAGACCACGCTCATCCGGGTGCTGCTGGGACTGACCCACGCCGACGCGGGCACGATGTCGCTGCTCGGGTACCCCGTCCCCAAACAGCGCGCCGCGGCGCTGGCGCGGGTCGGGGCCATCGTTGACGAGCCCCGGTTCCACGGCCATCTGACAGGGCGCCAGAACCTCCAGCTTCTCGCCGCGGCGCGCCAGCCGGCGGCGCGAGATCGCATCACGCCGTCGCTCGAGAGGGTGGGAATCCTCCATCGCGCCGATGACCGGGTGTCGAAGTACTCGATGGGTATGCGCCAGCGCCTCGGCGTGGCCGCCTGCCTGATCGGGGACCCCCAACTCCTGATCCTCGACGAGCCGATGAACGGACTCGATCCGGCCGGTATGCACGAAATGCGCGACATGATCCTCTCCCTGGTGGCCGAGGGCCGCACCGTCGTGCTGTCGTCGCACCTTCTCGACGAAGTCGAGCGGACCTGCGATGCGGTGGCCATCGTGGACCGGGGCAACATCATCCGTCAGGGACCGATATCCGAACTGCTGGCGGGGGCATCGCTGGCACTCCAGGTCGAATGCTCCGAGCCGGATCGAGCCCGTGCGCTGCTGGACGCCACCACCATCGGGGCCAACATCCAAGTGGGCCAGCTGGGACTGGGCATCGAGCTGCCGGCGGGGACAGCCCGAGACGTCATCGCCGAGATCAACCGTGTGCTCGTCGAAGGGGGGATCTCGGTGTACCGGCTCCAGCAGATCCAAGCCTCGCTCGAATCGTGGTTCTTGCAGGTGACGAGTCGATTGGGGGCCACCGAGTGACGACTGTCTCCAACCAGCCCGCCGCGCCGCAGGTCGCCCCCCGGGGTGCGAGGCACGACCGCCGAGGATCGTGGGTTCCCACCGGCGCCATGATCGCCACCAGATTCATGGAGCTGCGAAAGCGGCGTGGGCTCATGGTGGCCCTGATGCTCGTCACCATCGGCATCCCCACGGTCTTCCTCGTCATCAGACTGCTGCTCCACGCCTTCGCTCCCCACTCGTACGGCCCGGCCGGCGGCTACACCGTTTTCACGGGCCTGGTGGCCGGGGTGTTGTACGTCTTCGGGTTCATCGTGGCTGCCACGCTGGGCGCCACGGCGGGATCGATCGACCTCACCGAGGGGATGTTCCGGCACCTGGTGGTGACGGGCCGATCCCGATTGGCGATCTACCTGGCCCGGATCCCTGCCGGATTGGCCATCATCCTTCCCCTGGTGGCCGTGGGTTTCACCATCGTGTGCGCGGTGTGCGTGTTCGCCGCGCCCACCCGGCTCAACTTCAACGGTGTGAACGTGCCCGTCAACCTGTCACGCGCCGGCCTCGAGAGCTGGGCTGCCGACAATGCGGACGAGGTGATCTGCAACTTCGGCTTCAGGATCGGACCGAATTCTCCGATCGCGGCGGCAGTGAACAGCGTTCCATGTGGCAACGGCCCCAACGGCGGGCCGGCGATCGTCAAACAACCTCCGGGGTTCCAGGGCCCTCCTCCGGCTTCCCCGACCCAGATCAAAGATGCGGCCAGCCTCATCGCCGGGATGGATTATGCCGATTACACCCGACAGTTCCTGTATCCGTCGGACTCGCTGATGATCAAAACCGGGTTGTGGATCGGCCTCGAGGCTGTCGTCGGCTTCATGGTCGGCCTCGGCCTCGGATCGCTGATCGGACAGAGGACGGTGGCGGTGATCATCATGATCGTCCTCGAGATCATCCTCACCCCGATCCTGTCACGCGCCCATCTCCCCCATCTGATCAACCTCCAACGATCGGTGGTCGGCCTTGCCGTGGCCCATCTGGAGCCGAACGGCCTGGGTTTTGTGTTCGGAGGCGGTGGGGGCCCCGACGGGGGCCGAGGGACGTCGCTGCTCGTCCCGGAATCAAAGACCGTGGCTGCGGGTGTCATCGTCGCCTGGCTGGTGGTGTGGACCGTCCTCGGCGCGTGGCGAATGATGACGCGGGACGCGTAAGCCCGTACCTCCGGGGCCATGAGGTGCAACCTCGAGAGGCATGGTGCCGTCGAGTCCAAGTTCCCCTTGCCGAGTGCGGTAAGAACGCATTTGTCTCCCTTAGACACCGTGCCCTTTCCGCAACGTTCTCAGGGTGCCGTCAGGTGAGTAGATAGCGCCAAAGCAGCAACGGGCGAGGCTCAGGAGTGGGCGATCGCGCCGGTGACCTCGTTCAGCAACGGACGCCCGTCGAGATAGCGATCGAGGTTCTCCTTGAACAGCTCAGCCTGCCGAGCGAGCCGACCGACACCTCCAGCGGCATTGTGCGGAGTAACACGGATTGACGGATGGGACCAGAAGGGGTGATCTCCCGGAAGAGGCTCGGTTCGGAAGACGTCCAAAATGGCGGCGGACACATGACCGGAATCGAGGCTCTCGATCAACGCGTCGTCGTCGACCAGTGTCCCCCGGGCCACATTGACAAGCACGCTTCCCCGCTTCACCCGGCTCAGGAAGGCGGCGTCTACGAGGTTTGTCGTCGCCGGCGTGGCCGGGGCGGCGAGGACGATGACGTCTGCCAGTCCGACCACCTGATCGAGTTGGTCAGGGGTCACAGTCCGCTCGGTGGGATCAGTCGGCGACGGGTGTCGTCGGCACCCGATCACCGTTGCCCCGAAGGCTCGCGCTCGATGGGCGACCTCGGTCCCGATCCCGCCGAGCCCTACGATCAGCCATGTCGTTCCCGAGATCTCGCGCCAGTCGTGGATCCGCCATCGCCGTCCAGATGCCTGGTCGCGCCACTGCGCGGCATTCTGGAACTCCTCGAGGACGGAGCGCATCACGAACTCGGCGATGGGCAGGCTATTGACATGGGCGTTGGTGATCCGAACTCCATTGGCCACCATCGATGCGAAGACAGGATCCTCGTAGCCCGCAGCCGGAGATTGGAACCAGCCGAGCCCGGGACTCTCGAGCATGAGCGAGAAGAAGGCGACAAGCGGGGCTCCATCCCGGAACAGATCGGACGTTCCCCAGGCGATCTCCGGGTGCGCGTGCTCCCGAGCGATCGATGTGCCCGTCGGGTCGCACACCCCGCCGTCTTCGTGCATCAGCAGCCAGTCGACCCCTGGTCGATCGAGCTGCGCACTGAAGGACCGGTGTGCGACGGCGGTGAGGAGAACGAGCATGGACCAAAGTTATCCGCAGGCGTTCGAAGCCAAGGATCCGCTCTCGTGCCTTCTGGAACCGGGCGCTCCGGGGCCACTCCCGCAGAGTGCGTCGTGAGTCGGGGCGTGTCTAAGCTCGGCAGCTAGCAACGTGGGACCCGCAGTTCCTCAGTTTTGATGATTCGCCAGCTGCACCCAGAGTGTTGAAATCAGGCCGTCGAGGGAAGTGTGGAGCCATGACCAGTCGCCACGTCGGTTCTCAAGCGGCGCGCATCGCAGTCGGCCTCGCCGTCACCATGACTGGATCGGTTTTGGTCACCACGGCATGGTCCGTACCCGCATTTGCGCGGGTCAACTGCCAAGCGGCGCCATCGCCTGGGATCAACCTTCGCGACTGCTCCCTCGTCAACGCCAATCTCGTAGGTGCCGACCTCGCTGGCGCCAAACTGATCCACACCAACCTGTCGGGCGCCAACCTGTCGGGGGCCAACCTGTCGGGGGCCAAGCTCACCGGCGCCACAATCGTCAAGGCCAACCTCTCTGGCGCCAACCTCACCAAGGCCAAACTCACCAAGGTCAACCTCTCCGGTAGCACCCTCAACGGCGCCAACCTCACCAAGGCCGAACTCGACGGGGCCGATCTCACCAAGGCAAACCTTTCCGGTGCCGACGTTCTCCGTGCGAATCTCAAAGACGCCCAGCTGGTCATGGCCAACCTCAATGACGCGAAATTCGTCGACTCCAAGCTCATCGACGCCGCCCTTACTGGAGCGACCCTCACGAGCGCCCACTTCGAGGGCGCCGACCTTTTCGGCGCTGACCTCTCTGGCGCCAACCTCACCGACGCGACGCTCTTCAAAGCCAAGCTCCTCCACGCCAACCTCTCCGGCGCCAACCTCACCAACGCCACACTCGTACACGCCAATCTCACTGACGCAAATCTTTCAGGCGTGACTTGGACCGGCGCGTCTTGCCCGACCGGGTCACTTGCAGGACTATCGGGCTGCTAGTTCCAATCTTCATTCGTGGCTATCGACACCGTTGCCCCTGATTTCCCACATGATTGTGGCCGCAAGAGTCCCACGTATTAGCGGACGCAATCGCATAGTGAACGCCCAGGTCGGACGAGACATGGCTGGCGGCCGCCAAGCACTTCGGTCGGTTCGAGGGCGACGCTAATGATTTCAGAGCGTGGCTATTTGTCATGGCTCGGTGCCGGGTTGCCGATCACTATCGGCGCCGGCACCGTCTTCCACTCTTCGTCAGCCTCGAAGATGAACTCCGGTCAGCCCGAGACGATCCCGAGGGGTCGGCGACGGAAGTACCGCAGATACCGACTGACGCGTGTTATCTGAATGACGCGACCGGGATGTGCCGTGGGCGAGCGGGTAGGTCTCTGGCCAGACCGCTCTGTATCGCTAGGACGGAAGATTTGCGGTCGGTTCGGCCCGTCGGGCCTGGTCCGATGCCCGAGCATCACCGGCATTTGGGAGCCTTTTGGTTGGCCATTTGTCGCCGAGCCATCGGCGTAGCCAACCTCCTGAGCTAGTCCGTGAGACTCACTCCAACGATGTTGGCGATCCCCTGGACAAAGTGTCCGCCCGAATGATTGAACCTCTTGGGCGTCGAACTCTCGGCTGTGATGATGCCGCGTATCCCGCCGGGGCCGAAGATCGGCGCGCCGATTGCTGACGCGGTCTGGAAGTCAGCTCGAGTGGGCGTGATCTCGAATCTTCGATCGAGGCGCGCGTTGTCAACCACGACAACTTTCCGAGCAAGAACGACGTACCCGGGAAAAGAGCGGCTCCCCGACGGGAGCACTGTGGGCTCATGCATGCGTGGAGACATCGCTCGCACCTCAAGCGCCCCAGTCTTTGGCACCACATCGATGATCGTGACAAGGTCGGCTTCAAGCACCCGCCTCATCGTCTCGAGTGCTTCGACGAAGATGTGATCCCTGACGGCCCGGCTGCTTGCCTTTTGGTATAGAGCTTGGACTCCCAGCAGAGCGAGTGCCTCCATCTGTGTTTCGAGCGCCCGTCTCTCACGCTGGAGCCGAATGTGTTCAGTTTGGTCCGTAATCACCGCAGTGATCCCGAGCAGGTCTCCCTTCTCATCGAAGGCCGGTGCCGCCTTGAGGTGGGCTATGAACTCAGTTCTGTCCAAACGAGTTAGTTTGAGATCCCCCGAGAAACGCTTGCCGGCCAGCAGCTTGAAATGAACTCGGTCTGCCTCTTCGGAGGCGTCCGGGGAGGCCATAAGGGCACGGCCGTCCCTACCCATGACGTCGGCAGCTCGCCAGCCGAAGAGACGTTCGGCGGCGGCATTGACATATACCAAGTTTCCGTCAGGATCGGCGGCGGCGACTGCTTCGCCGATCGAATCAAGAAGCGCGGATCGGAATCGCGCTTGGGTTTCAAATTGTGCCTCGGCCTCGATGTTGCGGATCAGTGCCACCGCGCCCTCATATTGGCCGGATTGATTGATCAGCGGAGCGGTGTCGATTCGGGCGAGAAATCTGGAACCGTCAGCTCGACGAAGTGTCTGAGTGAATTGCAGACGATCGCCTCCCCTCACCATCGCGGCGCGCTCCTTTGTGGACGCCAGGTCGTCAGGGCCGTGAAACTCAAGGACCGGGGTGGACAGAAGCTCGTCTACCGAGCAGTGCATGAGCTCGGCCATCCTCCGGTTGACGTAACGGGTGCGTCCCTCGCGTGAGACCCAGATGCCTTCGCCCGCGACCTGGAGGATCTGCCCGTAGAGCAGTGCTTCGCCCTCACCCGCGGGCTGAGCGCCTACTCCGACGTTTGAGACTCGGGCGATGGCAGCCGACAACGTGAGGCCCTCTGACACCAAGCGCAACACGGCATCGACCCGGTCGACGTCGCTCTCGAGATAGAGCCGGTGACCGGCCGAGGACCGTTCGGGCTCAAGGAAACGAAAGCGGTTCTCCCAGGCCCGCAGGGTGCTCACCCCTACGCCCGTACGCCGGGCGAGCTCACCAATTCTGAGTCCCATCTCCTCAAGGTAGAGGACCTCTACAAGAAGTACAAGGATTCCTCTACCCAAGGGAGGGGGATTGCTTGATTCGTGTTCTAGCTGGGCCGAAAGTGGCGAAGGCGACCTTCTCCTCGACCACGGCCGATGGCCCCGAGGACGCGGCGACGGCTCGTGAAAGGACAGCATGGAACAAAGGCCGGACACAGAATTCCGCAGGCGGGTTCCCCGAATCGCGACAACAAGCTGGTCTGGCCGCTACATCGTTGAGGATAACCACGCATCGGAATGGGGCGAGTGTCGTGTTCTCGACATCTCCGTCCTTGGGGTTGGACTCGAAATATTTCCAATCGGTGACGACGATGACCCGGGTCTTCTCGTCGGACACCGACTCGTCGTTCTGGTCCAAGCCCCCGTCGGCGAGTCCATCAGTGTTCGCCTCATGGGGACGGTCAAGAACGTTGATAGCGGCACTCGGGGCGGAATCCGGACGGGCCTGGAGTTCGTCGGACTTTCTGACACTGAGCAAGCGATCGTCAAGGTCATCGAGCAGCTGCAGGTGTCCTGGTGATCCACGATCGTGTAACTCGTATACATCGGCGGCGGTCATGACACTCGCAAATCAGTCCAACAGTACAGAGACACAAAGAGAGTCTCCTGGCGCGGTGTATGCGAAAGTTTCAACCTTTCATGTCGAGCAAGACCACATGCCTTCGGTGATCGAAGCCCTGAACCATTCAATAGCGAAACTCGATCACAGCCCTGGCTACAAGGGACTTCTGTGCCTCGAGCATGACGGCGTTCGCAACCAAGTGATCATCATCACCCTCTGGGACACGGCTGACGCCGCCGCAACAGCGCATAAAGCCGAGGACGCCCTGGCATTGATCTCCGACGCAACCGACACTGGCGCCACCAGCCGGGCGTACGAGGTACTCGCACTCATTCCATGTCCTGACGGAATCCCAAACGTGGCACTCGCGGTGCACCAGCGGCGAGATGAGTCACGGTCTCGGCCTTTCACAGCACGGGGGTTGTAATGGCCATTGGTGTGCAACTCGATTTCCGCGGCGCCACACTTCACCAGTACGACGAGATCGTCGAATCGATGGGCTTTCTACCTGGTGGGCCGAGCGCACCTGGGGCGCTCTTCCACTGGGTGACGAGGACCGACGACGGGATTCGTGTCGTTGATGTTTGGGAAAGTCGGGACGCTTACGAGAGGTTCGTGGAGAGGTGTCGCCCGATGTTTCAAGCGGCGGGGATCAACCACCCACCCGAAACCCAGTTCCATGAGGTGCATAACTGCCTTGCCAGCTGGCGCGTTCGGAGATAGTGCGATGTTGGGATCCCTAACGTTTGAGACTCGGATATCGCTCAGGATCTGAATGGGCATCAATTACTCGGGGCATGGTGGTCCCTTGTCTTGTGATGCGAATACCTTCGTTTTGTGCGTTCGTTCGTGGGGCTAACGACAAAACCCGGTCTTCCAGGGCTGGGACCGACTTCGGAACGGCCGTTTCGGACACTGTTGACCCTGATTTCCCACTCAATTGCTGGCGCAATGAAAACGGGAAGGCCCTGGTTGGCGGATCGGGTGAGTCATTTCGGCACTCACGGGAGCATCGGACAAGCCGAGGGTAGTAGAGGAAGGACCGAGCCGCGGCTCAGCGTCGTCGTCACTCGGCTTTGACGAAAGTCCAGCTAAACGACTCCGGATGAGATTTTCGGCAGCCACGGGATTAGCGTTCTGACATCAAGGGGGCTTGGGGATTTGATCCCCGGGCTATATGGGCCCGAGGGGCCGCGAGGACGGGGGCAACGATGACCGACCTGATCGAGCGACTTGAAAGGATCAGCTCCGAGCCCAAAACCGAGCCCGCCCTGGCTGAGACGCCCTGGAACAGCGGCAATGGAGGTCCCACCGACACGACCGCCTTCGCGCTCCCGGGGCCCCTGTTCGTGGCGGCCGTGCTTGGTTGCTCGGCCATCTTGTCGTTCGTCGTGGCCGGGCCGCACTTCGCCGGATGGCGCATCGGAGCGATCGGGCTGGTTCTGGCCGCCTGGGCACAGATCGCTACGGGCGTCACGGGGCTACTGAGGCCGTCCCGTTCGCTGTTCGAGGGGCTCGCCATCCTCAACCTCGCCATCGGAGCGCTGTGGGCGGAAGTCCTGGCCGGCCACCACGCCAGCGGCTTCGCTGGTGGCGTCGGAGTCGCACTGTCAGGTGTGGCGCTCGCCACCGCGCTGACGCTTGTTCGGCGACCCACGATCGGTACCGCTTGGTCTTCTTCCACGTTGGTGATGTCCTCGGTGATCCCGGTCGCGGTGGTCGTCCTCACTATGACCGCACTGTCCATCCCCGCCACGGCGGCCTCTCCTCCGAGCAGGACCAGCACCCCCCCGCCCGCCACGACGCCCAACCCGTTCTTCAACTCGGTACGCGTCCCCGGGCAGAGCACAGCGCGGTTCCTCCAGATCGCCTCGGGGAATGACACCGAGAAGGCCGAATTGAAGCCATGGGTCCCGGTCGACTCCGCGACGCAATCGGTCTTGTCCCTGCAGCTGTATGAGGCCGAACAAGCTGCCCTCCGCTTTCCGACCGTCGCGGACGCCAAGAAGGCGGGGATGATCCTGGCCGGGGGGATGGCTCCGGGGGTCGGTGCCCATTATCAACTCTTGAATGCATCGGCGCTCAACGGAGTCAACCCCGACGGGTCCATCAATGCCGCTCATCCGGGGTCGTGGATCTATGACTGCCTCGCCGACAGTTGCCGGGTCGTCGGCGTCATGTACGAGTCGTTCAACGTCACGGCGCCATCGGGATTCGCCGGTCCCAACGACCACTGGCACCAGCACTCGAATCTCTGCATCACCTACACCCACGGAATGATCGGGGTGCCCTTCGCTCCCGACACCTCGGTCACACCTGCGCAGTGCGCCACCGTGCACGGGCAGTTCCTGGCGAAGACGCTGTGGATGGTCCACGCATGGGTGGTTCCCGGCTGGGAGAGCCCGCTCGGAGTCTTCTCGCACTCCAACCCCCACGTGTACTGCCCCGGGAACACCGACCTCACCGACGCGATCGGATTCTGTCTGCGTCAATCATGACCTGATGAACGGCCCGTCGGTGGCGTGCGCGACCGCCCGAGCGCGACGTCGGATGGAAGGCGGGTCGGCGCGTCGCTGGCTTCTCGTAGGGCCGATGGCGGCGGCGATCGTCTTGGGCTGGGCGGGGGTCGCCAGTGCCCATGCGGCGGTGGTGTCGTCGTCTCCAGCGTCCGGCGCCCATCTCCGTCGGGCCCCGACCTCGGTCACCGTCGTCTTCGACCAACCGGTGAAACCCGACAACGGAGGCCTCATCGTTCTGGCGTCCACCGGGTCCGAGGTGACCCGCGGTGCTGCGGCGCACCCCTCACCGGACACCCTGCAAGTGGGCCTTCCGGGTAATCTGGGCAACGGGGCCTTCGTCGCCAACTACACGGTGACCTCGGTCGACGGACACGTGGTGAGCGGGGGCATCGTCTTCCTGGTTGGTCGCGCCAGTCCAGGCGACATCAACCAACTCGCTCGGCGAACCGGCTCTTTCACCAGCTTCGTCGACAAATTCGGACAATTCCTTATTTACCTCGGGGTGCTGGTCGGCTCGGGGCTGGCGTTCTTCCTGGCCTTCATCCTGAGGACAGGCCCCGAACGGTGGCGACTGCGGCGGTGGTGTGTGGCGGCCATTGCCGTCGCGGCGGCGGGCATGGTGGTCACCGTCGGGGCTCAGGCGGCGCTCACCGGAGGAAGTTGGGGGAGCGTTGCCCACTGGAGCGTGGACCGGCAAGCGGGTGGGGGGAAGTTCGGTGCCCAGACTGCTCTGCAGTTCCTCGGGCTGGTCGCGTGCGTGTGGTCGCTGCGTCTCTCGAATGCCGTCGCCGCGCAATTTGCCGCCTTCTACGGATTGCTTGCGTCGGCGGGAGCATTCGTGCTCTTCGGTCACGCCATTGTGTCGCCGGAACGCTGGCTGAGCATCCCTGCCGACGTCGTCCACGCGGTGGCGGCAGCCATGTGGACAGGCGGGCTTGCCGGGTTGGTCGTCGTGCTGCACACCCGCGCCCGGGCCGCCCGGCTGGTGGGTGAAATGGCGCCGGCGCGTCGAACTCACGACGAAGACGTCTTGATGGGCGACGACGCTCGCGCGCTGCCCACCGGCAGCTACCGCAGCGCCACCACGGCAGTCCTCGAACGCAGCGCTCCCCCCCGTGACGCCGGGGGAGATATTGCGGGGAATTGCAATGTCCTCGACGGCCCTGAGCCCAGTGTCCTTGCGTCGACAGTCGAAGTCGTGGGTCGGTTCTCGACGATGGCCGGGGTGTCGGTGGCCGTCCTCCTTGTGGCAGGCGTGCTGCTCGCCGTGGCCGAGGTGGGATCGCTCTCCAATCTGGTCGACACCGGTTATGGACAGATCCTGCTAGTCAAGGTGGCTTTGGTGGGGCTGCTCCTATTCATGGCCGCGTACAACCGATATTTGTTGCTCCCCATCCTGTTTGCCGATGCGAAGAGTCGACGCGGTGCCAGCGGCACCGGCACACTCGGGGCCGGGTGGTACCGGCTGAAGGCAACGTTGCGGGTCGAGGCGGCCGGGGTGGTCGCGGTCCTGGCGGTGACCGCGCTGCTCGCCAACGGCACACCAAGCAACGGGGCTCCTGTGGTGGCCCGTCCCGTGCCCTTCGCCCAGACCCATCCTTTCGAGGGGGGGCACATCTCCCTGCGCATCACCCCGAACCAGGCATTGGTCAACAACTTCGTCGCCCAGTTCACGGGGTCGGACGGCGCACCGACAGACAAGGCCGAGAGCGTGTCGGTGTACCTGACATTTCCCGCGGAGAACGTCGGACCGATCGAGGCCGATATGCACAGGGTGGGAGTCGGGAAGTTCGTTTTGTCCAATACCCCCGATCCGCCGATCATCGGCTCGTGGCAGATCACGCTCCAGATCCAGGTGTCACCTTTCGACGAGCCCGACGCCAGCTTCGTCGACCAGGTTGGATGATCAAATCCCGTTTGCTCACCATGCCCTGTCGAATCGAGCCGAGGAAGGTCCAATCGATGCTCACCAAGGTCGCTGTTGTCCTGACCGCCGCGTTGGCGACGGTTGTTCTGTGGGGGGCAGCAGCCGAAGCCCACGTCACCGTCAGCCCGTCTTCCCTTCCCCAGGGAACCGGTGATGCCATCTTGACCTTTCGGGTCCCTAACGAATCGATCGTCGCCAGCGTCACGGGCCTGCGCGTCCAATTTCCCCTGGCCCACCCCATCGTCGTGGTGTCTCCCGAGGCGGGCTCGGGGTGGACCGTAAAGGTCCAGACGACTCATTTGTCCAAACCCCTCACTACCGACGACGGCACCTTCACATCGATTGTGTCGGAAATCGATTGGAGCGGAGGCTCTATCCCGATCGGCCAGTTTGGCGAGTTCAATGTCCTGGCGCAGGGCATCCCTTCGGGCACCGACGAGCTGATCTTCAAGGCGATTCAGGAGTACAGCGACGGCACCACCGTTTCTTGGATCCAGATTCCCGACCGCGCCGCACCCAATCCCGCCCACCCTGCTCCGACGTTGACGCTGACCGCCCCAGGCCGTGGCAGCGCGGCGGGCTCGTCGAGCACGACAGCACCCAGCGCGTCGGGCCCCGCGACGGCCGCGGTGGCGTCGGGGGACGGCCATGTCATCGCCTTGGTGTCTCTCATCGTGGCCGGCTTCGCCTTGCTGCTTGCGTTGCTGGCGGTGTGGTTGGGGCGGCCCCGCGTGCTCGGAGGCGAGACTCCGGCCGAGACGAACGACCCGACCCCAAGAGCTGAGATCGCGCCTTGAGCCCTGGTTGTCGACGATCTGGGCCATCTGGCCAAAGTCGATGGTGGGCGCGGCGCCGAATTCCGTGTCGCATTCCACGGCACGTGCTCGACCGGGGGTCGGTCATGTCTATCTCGGGTTTCCACGTACTTGTGGCCGCAATCACGTGAGCTCAGAGACGCTGGCCAGTTTTCATCCACCGAGGCTCAACAGGGCCAATAGTCCGCTCACCGGTCGGCAGGCTCAAGACCCAGGTGTCACGGAGGAGCCGCGTGGGGTCGTTGACCGCCGAACCGATAGAGGCCTACCGGGTGGAGACGGCGCCCACGTTCGATTCGGAAGGGCGCGAGGGTGGCTGTCAATGAGGCCGCGTCCCACACGTGGACGGCCGTCATCGCCAATGCGCTTGGTGGATCGGTAAGCCCTCCAACAGGGAGTCGCACCGAGACGCTACGGGTCCGGCGCGCCACAACCGGGCATCGGCTTCTCAGAGTTGCGCGCAGACCGCCTTGACTTCGGTGTAAGCCTCGAGCGCCTCGTGGCCCATCTCTCGGCCCCATCCGGACTGCTTGTACCCTCCGAATGGCAGGGCCGCGTCGAAGATGTTGTAGCAGTTGATCCACACGGTTCCCGCCCTGATCTTCTTGGCCAGGGCGTGCGCTTTGGAAATGTCCTTGGTCCAGATACCCGCGCCGAGCCCGTAAGGCGTGTCGTTGGCCGCCCGAGCGATGTCATCGAGGTCCTGGAATGGGGAGGCGACCACTACCGGGCCGAAGATCTCCTCTCGCACCACACGCATGTCCGGGCGGGTCCCGGTCAACACGGTTGGTTCCACGAAGTAGCCGCGATCGCCACGCCTGCCCCCACCGGTAAGCGACGTGACCCCCTCGCTTCTGCCGGACTCTAGGTACCCGGTGACCCGCTGGAGTTGCTCGTCGGAGACGAGCGGACCCATCTGGGTGTCGGGGTCCATCCCGTTGCCCAACTTGATCGACTTGGCGACCTCCGCGACACCACTGACCACCTCATCGAACCGATCTTCCTGGACGAATAGTCGCGATCCGGCCACACAGCATTGCCCGTGGTTGAAGAAAATGGCGTTGGCGGCGCCGGCGATCGCCACCTCAGGCTCGACGTCGGCGAACACAATGTTTGGGCTCTTGCCGCCCAGTTCCAAGGTGAGCTTCTTCATGTTCCCCGCGGCCGCATGCACGATCAGCTTGCCGACCTCGGTTGAACCAGTGAACGCGACCTTGTCGACGTCGTCATGCGCGGCGAGCGCTGCGCCGGCACTCTCACCGAAGCCTGTGACGACATTGACTACACCGTCAGGCATCCCGGCCTCGGCGATCAGTTCCGCCAAGCGTAAGGCCGACAGCGGCGTCTGCTCCGCCGGCTTGAGCACCACGCAGTTCCCGGTTGCCAGGGCAGGGCCGAGTTTCCACGCCGCCATCAGGAGGGGGAAATTCCAGGGAATGATCTGGCCCACCACCCCGATCGGCTCCCGCAGGGTGTACGCGTGAAAATTGGCGCCGGGGGCGTACGGCACCGAGAGGCTGATGGAGTTGCCCTCGATCTTGGTGGCCCAACCAGCCATGTAATGGAACAAGTCAGCAGCCAATGGCACATCGGCCGCCCGAGCCACGCTGAGCGGCTTGCCGTTGTCCAGTGTCTCGAGCTGCGCCAGCTCTTCGACATGCTCGAGGATCAAGTCACCGATCCGCCAGATGACCCGACCCCGATCAGATGGGGTCATGCGACTCCACGGACCGTCCTCGAAAGCCCTCCGAGCCGCCTGCACAGCCCGGTCGATATCCTCCGCGTCCCCTTCAGCCACCGTGGCCAACGTCTCGCCGGTCGCCGGATTCGGCGTTTCGAACGTCCGGCCCGAGGCCGAATCTACCCACTGACCACCGATAAACAGCTGGCGCTTGGTGGCAATAAAGTCATCGACCCGTTTGTCCAAAGTGACACTCATGAGTTCCTCCTCCCCGCCCCCGGTAGCCGGAGACGTGGATGTTCTCGGTGGCCCGACCAGAACACATGCGGTCCTCGACCGGTGCGCTCTAGTCCACTGGTCACAACCCAACTACTAAGGAGCCTCGGGCGCAAGAGGCGTTCGTAGGTTTGTCGAGGACCCCGTCCGAGCATCTGAAGACACCCAAAATCCAAAGAGGATCGTTCGTTTGATGTTGTTTGATCGTTCATCCGTCCGTCCGGGTTCGTGCGTGCGTCCGTGGGCTGCCGACATAACCCCTCCACCCTGGGCGCAAAGGAGCGCTTTCCAGGCTCACTTCCCCCGCTATCGACGGCGATTTCCCTCGTATTTGTGAGAGCAAACATAGGAGAAGTTCCAGGTTGAGAGGCCGGATGAGTTTTTCAACATCCACAGGACAAGACGCCGACGTCTTTCTGCAACTGCCGCACCGCGTTCTACGCCGCCGGTAAGCCGTTGCTGGCGCGGGCGCAGCAGGTCGGCGCGTTGCGCTCCGACACCGACATCACCGAGATGGTGCAGCCGGTGGTGGCATCGCCAAGCTCGCCGCCCGGCCCGAGCAGATCGAGCACATCCTCGACATTGCGCTCGACGGGCTGCACTACCCGCGCGGCCGTGGTTCGACTCCGGCGTCCCTGACCGACCGCCGGTCGGGCTCAGACCGTACGGTGGAGGATTGGAACCCCGTCGCCGTTGCGCTTGGCCTCGTACATGGCCGTGTCGGCCATCGCCACCAGGCCCTCGGCGTCGACGTCGGGATCGCCCGACCACGCTACCCCGATACTGGCCGGACACGACAGCCGCTTGGACTTGAGACGGACCTGGTGGCGGAACGTCTCCGCCAGCCGCCTGGCCGTGACCATGGCCAGCTCGGTGCTGGTGACACCTGGATTGATCACAAGGAACTCGTCACCACCGATCCTGCCCACGATGGCGTCGGCACGCACGGCCCGCTGCAATCGTCGAGCCACTACGCCGAGGAGGGCATCACCAGAGGCGTGGCCGAGCTCGTCGTTCACGTCCTTGAAGCGGTCGAGGTCGATGAAGCACACGGCCGGCCGGCCCACCGGATTGGCGTCGGACAGGAGGCCCTCGAGCAGGGCCAGGGTGGTCGGCCGGTTCCTGCACCCAGTGATGTCGTCGAACGTCGCCCGCAGGTGCAGCTCGTCGCGCAGCCGGGCGCTCTCGGTCACGTCCGCCACGCAGACGATGGCACCGGTGACCTCACTGGTCTCGGCCGTGAGGGCCCGGATGCTGAAGAGACAGCGCCGCGTCTCCTTGTGGTCGGCGCCCGGCGGCGTCACCAGGCGGACCTCGATGTCGCTGTCGAACCGGCGCTGGAGCACGGCGTCGAAGGCATCGGTGAGGCTCATCCGGTCGGTCGGCTGCACCACGGCGATCTGCTCATCGATCGTCCCCGCCCGGGGCGAGCCGAGGATGGCGTGCAGCCGGCTGTTGGTGTAAGCGACGCTGCCGTCGGCGTCCACTTGGATCACACCCACGGGCAGGGCCTCGGCCAGGCGGTCGAGCAGCTGCTCTCGGGCTCGCACCGCCTCGTGGGCGGCCATCTCGTCGGAGATGTTGACCATCTCGGCGATCACGCACCTGTGCTCGGGGTGACCGAGGAGGTTCTGGTTGTTGATCTCGATCCACACCCACGACCCGTCGCGATGGTGGTGGCGGAGTTTGACCCGGCTGCTCGCCGCCCGCGACGCCAGCATCTCCATCCAGTTGTCGATGGCGAGCAGTTGGTCGTCGGGGTGGATGAACTCGAGCGAGAGATGGCCCACCAACTCCTCCTCGCTCCAACCGAGGATCCGGGTGAGGGCCTCGTCGACCTCGACGAACTCACCCACTTCGTTCTGGCGTGCCCGGGCGGTGCGGGGGGGGAGCGGCGACACCTCCCGACTGAGCGAGGCCATGCAGACGTCGTCGCTCCCGGGGTCGGTCGGCACTAGGACGCCGAGGAACACGCCGTGGGACTGCCGGACGTCCAGCAGGTGGAGCTCCACCGAGCGGTCGGGCTCGTCGACGAGCCGCACCGTCACATGGGCGTGGGGGCCCGTCGCCTGGACGTGCTTCCAGGCGTCGATCACCGGGAGGCGGTCCTCGGGAGCGACGAGGTCGAGGGGGGACCGGGCGGCGACGAGGTGGTGCCCCCGGGTCGGGACGGATTCGGGCATGCCCACGGACATCCCGTCCGGCCCGATGGCACACAGGGCGGCCGCAGGGTGCTGGTCGAGCAGCGCGGCCACGGTCACAGCGACCATCGTCGCTTGCTGGTCCTCGCTCGTGGACACACCCTCGTTATCGGCTCCCCGGTGCCGGTTGTTGAGTCATTCCAGTGGCCGCCTGGGAGGTCCTGGTCCCCAGGCGGGTCCTCTTTCGCCAGCCGGAGGACGATCTCGACGGTGCCGCCGGGGACTCTCGGTCGCCCTGAATCCAAAAATGACGGACATCGTTTACCCATGGGGTCTCCAACCCAGATGAGGAGACCACGTGACCGAACGAGAGCTGGCGAAGATCGCCTCCCGCCGGTAGAGCGTTCCCACCGGGGCGAGTCTCCCGGCACCCACAGCATCGACAGCGCCAAGGATCAGTTCGTCGCAGGGCGCACGCGACGAAAGTCCCGCTAAGCCGTGGATCCTCCGATATCCCCTAGTACACGACCTGACGACCGTCATAGCGAGTTAGCTGTATCGCTTTGGGAGGGTCCAGTATCGGCCGAGCTCTGCGTCGAACGACTCTGGGGAGAAGGAAGGAGCGTACGGCCCCTCTGGGTAGCTGGTGAGTTCGCCAAAGACGATTCGGCCGGCAATCTCAAAGAGGTCGACTCTGACGAAGTCGGTCTCTTGCCCAAGCACCTCAGCGATATGGATCATCCGATCAAGCGAGTCGGGGCGAAGTAGCTCGTGTTCTGCTGGTGGATAGATCCATTGGGCGTCGACCACGCTCCAATCAGGGAGAAAGAGATTGCGGCGGTGACCGTCGAAGCGGTCCGTGTCGACCTGAACGAGCCGAACTCGACCGTGGAAGACGAAGAACTTGTAGTCCGGTGGGATCCGCCCCTCCGCTTCCAAGAGCAGCTCTTCGACCAGGATCTGCGGTGGGATGTTGCGGTACGCCCACTCCAGCTCCAGATCGGCGTACGTGGTCTTGAGCCATTTACGACATGTCGCCACAAGCAGGTCCTTATCGAGCGCGTCCCGCGTTGTCGTAAACATTCCCGACGCCAGACATGCCGATTCTCTGGACCCCTGCCCTAGGGGAAGGGTCCGGTCCGCGACGATCCAAATCAGTCCCGAGGCATGGTTCGGCTTTACGACGAACTCCTTGGGGAGCCGAGCCAGGTCCAACTCCGCCGGGTCTGCGACCACGGCGTAAAGCCGGGTAAGCAGCTCGGCACCAATGGCATCGGCAACGTAGTCACGTACCGCAATCTTGTCCGCAAAGGTTGTGAGTAAGGGCCGACGATCCTTCGTCATCTTCCAGAGCATCTTCTGGGTGAAGGTCACGGGGTGCCGAGTGCGCCACGACTGACGTCTCTTCCAGTAGAGCAATCGAATGCGTCCCTCAAACGGCACCCGAGGCGAAAATGCCAAGGCTCGTGCTCTCGTCCGCAAGTCCTGTCCCGAAAGCCTCACCAGGAGCTCCTACTGCGCCAAGCAAAGTGCAAAACGGAAGTGTGTCGCGCCCAATCTATCGGCACTCCCCCGGTGCTACAGGATCGCTTGTATTTTGGACGGAGAGTCCGAGCTCGTTGTAGCAGGCGACGGCGCCATCACCTAGAAGCGCCAGCGGCTCCCGACATCGACCGTGTGCTGCGTGCTGCCCCCTTTCGGTAGAGGCCGACATCGGGGGCCGGGTCGCTAATGTGACTTCGATGCCCGTCGAATGGCCAGCACTGCCTTACGAGGCCTGGAGCGCTACCTGCGATACCTTGCACGCCCACACCCAGGTGCTCGGCAAGCTGGCAGTAGCCTTGGCCCCACCCGAACCGCAGCTCCAACATGCCGCTCTACGCCTGAGCGCCCGTGGGTGGGAGACGCTGCCGCTTCCAGCCCCCGACGGCTCGGGCGCGCTTGCCCTCGCGTTGGACTTGCACAACCACGAGACGGTGGTCAAACACAGCGATGGGCGCGTCCACCACGTCCCGCTGGCGCCAGATCGGGCGGTGGGGGAGGTGACGCGCGAAGTCTTGGCGGCCATCGGCGACCTGGTCGGCCCGGTGCGGATCAACTTGCGTCCGCAGGAGACACCCTGGACTACCCCGCTCGACGAGGACGACGAGCACGCCACCTATGACGCCACCCAGGTCGAGACGTACTTCGCGGCAGCGACTCAGGCCGCGTTAGTGCTGGCAGCACTGCGCGCCCCCTACCGGGGGCGATCGACGCCGGTGAACGCCTGGTGGGGTTCGTTCGACCTTGCCGTCAGCCTGTTCTCAGGGGAGTCGGCTGACCCGCCGTCGAGCGAGTTCATCACGCGGAACTCCGCCAACGCCCAGCAGATCGAGGTCGGCTGGTGGCCCGGCGACGCCCGTTATCCACGCCCCGCCTTCTTCGCGTTCGCGTTTCCTGCCCCGGTTGGCCTCGACACCGCCACCCTCTCTCCGCCAGCTGCGCACTGGAACGCGGACCTGAAGGAGTACGTGCTCGACTGGGACGACGTTCGCAGTGCGCCCGACCCACGGCGTTCCGCAATCGACTTCGGCATGTCGGCCATCCGCCATGCCTGCATGGTGTGCGGCTGGGACCCACTCTTGGCGGCCAGCGCCGAGGGATTACCACCCCCGGTGTCCTGACCCTTGGGGTTGGCTGGCGCATTTGCCAAACTGATGTCCAGTAAGACGGTCCCAATTGGTTAGTCAGAAGCGTGTTGTGTGTGCTGGTGGGTGGGTGGTTTCGTTCGTTCGTTCGTTCGTTCGTTCGTTCGTTGGTTGGTGGGTTACCGACACAACTGATCTGAGATGGCCCGACGACGACCGTCCCAAAGCGATTTCCCACGCTATTCCTCGCGATTTCCCACGTACTTGCTGCCGCAATCAAACTGCGAAATCCCAGGTCGGAGCGCTAGATGAGTTTTCGGCACCCACAGGGTGCTCGCAGCGCGGGCTGCTTAGCGCGGCGCCAGCGGCATCGTCGGTATCACCGACTTCCTGAATGTCTCGTTGACCACCCCGGCGAACGACGCGTACCACGCTGCGGCCGCTGTGGCGATACCGACCCAGCCGCCTGCCTTGGTCAGGTTCGCGTTCGAGTTGAAGGCGCCGATCGTGAGCAGCACAAACGTGATCGTAAGGAGCACGAAGACGGCGACCACGGCTCCGCTCACCCGGAAGGACGCCACCGTCATGTAGGCGGTGAAGATGGTCCAGCCGAGGAGGAACACTCCCACTGCCACCGGCACGTTGGACGCACTCACTCCTGGGGCCACGAACTTGACGAAGACGTAGTACGCGATCCAGAAGGCACCGAACGAGGAGAAGGCGAGCGCGCCGAATGTGTTTTTCCGGACGAACTCCCACATGCCGGCGAAGATCTGCACGGCACCTCCGTAGACGAGGGCCAGCGCGAGGGCCGCGTCGGCTCCTGGGCCCCAGATGTTGGCGTTTCCGACGCTGAGCGCGAACGTCGTCATCGCGAAGGCCGCCAGCCCGAGTGGAGCCGGGTCCGCCACACGGTAAACCGTGGCGGCGACCTCTAAGGGTGCTTGCGTATCCCCGGGATGCGTGGTCATGATGCTTCCCCTCTCTTCGTCACACTCTGTGTGTGTCTGTGGTCTAGTTTTCAACGCTACTTCTGTCAGCCGTCCGTCTCACAGATCTCACTTGACCTCTGTAGGTCACGACTTTGCGGACGGAGGAGACGACTCGCTTGTGCTCGCCGTCACAAGTGCTGGGAATCGTCGGGACAGTCTGAACTGCGCAAGAAGCGGCGAACAGTGCAGGAGCGACATGGTCAGGCCATAATTGAATGCATCTAGGAAGGGAGGGGACCGATGGCCGCAGAAGATCCGATAGGGGTGTCCGAGGCTCAATCCGTGCAAGTCTCCGAAGCCCAGATTGCCGTTCACTGGCGCGAGGAGGGCTATTACTTCCCCTCAGCAGCGTTCATCGGTCAGGCGAACGCGTCCGATCCCCGCATCTTCGAGCGCTTCACAGAAGACCGGTTCCCTGAATGCTTCAAGGAGTATGCCGACCTCCTCAGCTGGGACTCCTACTGGCACACAACCCTCGATACGAGCAACCCACCGTTCTGGAAGTGGTTTGTGGGCGGCCGGCTCAACGCCAGCTACAACTGCGTCGACCGGCACCTTAGGACGTCGCGTGACAAGGCGGCGATCATCTGGGTGCCCGAGCCGGAGAGCGCGGACACCCAGGTGATCACCTACCAGGAGCTCTACAGGCGGGTGAACGAGTTCGCCGCTCTGCTTCGAGATTTCTGCGGGGTGAAGACCGGTGACCGGGTCACCTTCCACTTGCCGATGGTTCCCGAGCTACCGGTGTCCATGCTGGCGTGCGCCCGGTTGGGCGTCGTTCATTCCGAGGTCTTCGGCGGGTTCAGTGGTGCCGCGTGCGGGGACCGGATCGAGGACTCCGGTAGCCGCATCCTCGTCACGATGGACAGCTACTTCCGCAATGGCGAGCTAATCGACCACAAGGTCAAGGCCGACGAGGCGCTGGAGGCGGCCCGCAAGCTCGGCCAAGAGGTGGACAAGGTGCTTGTCTGGCGGCGCCATCCCGGCCAGTACTCCTCGCAGACCCCGATGGTCGAAGGCCGAGATTTCTTTGTCGACGAACTCATGCCCGACTACCGCGGCAAGGTGGTGGAGCCGATCTCGATGCCAGCCGAAGCTCCGCTGTTCCTCATGTACACGAGCGGGACGACGGGTAGGCCGAAGGGGTGCGAGCACTCGACCGGCGGATACCTCTCTTATGTGGCCGGGACCTCCAAGTACTACCAGGACATCCACCCCGAAGACACCTACTGGTGCGCGGCGGACATCGGGTGGATAACCGGACACTCTTACATCGTCTACGGCCCCCTGGCACTCGGGACTACAAGCGTCATGTACGAGGGCGTGCCCACATACCCGGACGCGGGTCGTCTCTGGCGCATCGCCGAACGGCTCGGGGTGAACATCTTCCACACCGCTCCCACGACTATCCGCATGCTGCGCAAGCTCGGGCCGGACGAGCCCGCGAAGTACGACTACCACTTCAAGCACATGACGACGGTGGGGGAGCCGATCGAGCCGGAGGTGTGGCGCTGGTACCACGACTCGGTCGGCAAATCCGAGGCTGTCATTGTCGACACGTGGTGGCAGACCGAGAACGGCGGTTTCCTCGGCAGCACGCTGCCGGCCCTCCATCCGATGAAGCCCGGCAGCTGCGGCCCGGCGGTGCTCGGGATCTACCCGGTGATATACGACGAGGACCGCAACGTGGTCGAGGCCGGAAGCGGCCAGGCCGGCAACATCTGCATCCGCAATCCCTGGCCGGGAATCTTCCAGACCATCTGGGGCCAGCCCGAGAGGTTCGTCCAGACCTATTACGAGAAGTACTGCGCCGACAAGAACAGCAAGGACTGGCGCGACTGGCCGTACCTTGCGGGCGACGGCGCCGTTCAGGCTCAAGACGGCTACTTCCGGATCCTCGGTCGGATCGACGACGTGATCAACGTTGCCGGGCACCGCCTCGGCACCAAGGAGCTCGAGTCTGCGGCTCTCACGGTAGACGAGGTCTCCGAGGCCGCTGCCGTCCCGGTCGTCGACGAGCTGCGCGGGCGGGCCGTGGAGATGTACGTCTCCTTGAAGCCAGGAGTGCCTCCCAGCAAAGAGATCGAAGAGAAGGTGGTCGCGGCGATCGACCGCGAGATCGGCAAGATCGCGCGGCCGAAGAACGTGTGGATCGTCCCGGACATGCCGAAGACCCGGTCGGGAAAGATCATGCGCCGGGTGATAGCGGGGATCTCCAACTTCACCGACGTAGGCGACGTCACCACCCTTGCCAATCCCGAGATCGTCGACGAGATCCGCCACCACGTCCAGAGCGAGAAGGTCGCGCGCGGCGAAGAGCCGCGCGAGCTGAGCGCACAGGAGGCCGAGGACATCAAGGCGTTCGGGCACGCCGAGTAGCGCCCGACCACGGCGGTGCAGAAGTCGGTCTCGACCGGTACGGCACGGGTGGGGCGGTGGCGTTACCGGGCTCGACCGAAGTCTCAACCCGACGTCGAGGGTCACACCAGGTTCCAATGCCCCGCGGCGACCCGTGGTTCGTCGCCCGGTGCGATTTGAAACCGGCCTCTGTGGCGGACACGACCAGGGGCAAGCTGCGGGTCCTCCCTAGCCCCGAGCTCCAGGCCAGCCCCCCGCTCTCGTGCACGCAGCAGAGCGTGATGGTTCCCCCCGAAGCTGGCGCCAAGTTCCGCCAGGCGCTCCTCTTTCAGAGCGCCGAGTGGATCGGACCTACAACTTGTTGCGCAACACCAACGAGGGCATGAACGGGTATGTGAAGGATCCCGCCCACGAGGCCCTTGACGAGCCGGACGCGCGACGATACCTATACCATCACCCCTTTGCCGCCAGGGAGCTCGGGCGCAGAGCGCGAATGAACGTTGCTGGCCCACACGACGCGACCGCGGCGGCGGCCTCGTTCGGCCAACGGTGTGCCGCCTCGCCTGCGGGAGCCGACAGATGAGCCGGGATCCGTTCGTGTCGTATGCGCAGAACCAGGAGGATGTGGTGCTTGCCAGCGCCCTACGCCCTGACGACCGGGAGGGCTTTTGGGTGGACGTCGGTGCCGGTGATCCCGTTCTGGATTCGGTCACTGCGGCGTTCGCCGATCGGGGATGGCGGGGCGTGAACGTGGAACCGCTCCCGCGCGAATACGAGCGGCTCTGCGCGGCACGGCCGGCTGACACGAATCTGCGGGTCGCGCTCGGTGCAACGGCCGGACACGGGAAACTGTTCGTCGAACCGACTGAGAAGCCGGAGTGGCCGGGCCCCGATGCTCCGATCGACCGCGGCGCGTCCACGATGGTGCCGGAGATCGCTGAGCGCTACCGGGCCGACGGCCAGGAGTTCACTCCGATCGAGGTGCCCATCTGGACGCTCGCGCAGGTCGTGGCCGACCACGTTCCGGGTCCCGTCGACTTTCTCAAGGTGGACGTAGAGGGTTTCGAGCGCGAGGTGCTCGCCGGGGCCGACTGGTACAGCTTCCGGCCCCGGGTCGTGGTCATAGAAGCGACCGTGCCTAAGTCCGACGAACCGGCCCACGAGGCCTGGGAACCGACGCTCCTCGAAGCGGGTTACCGGCTCGCCCTCTTCGACGGGCTCAATCGCTTCTATGCCCACGCCGACGAGCCGGCGCTCTTGCAGACGCTCGCGATTCCCGCCAACGTGTTCGATGACTTCGTCCCGTACGTGTGGAGGCGCCAAGTCGACCAGGCACACCAGTGGGCACACAGCCTGCAGGAATCGCTCACCCACGCGCAACAAGAACGCGACCAGCTCTACGAGAGTGAGGCACGCGCACGCGCGGCGGCCCGCGACGCGCAAGCTCAGGCTGCGATCGCCGACGAGAGTACGGCGCGAGCGCTTGCCGAGACTCACCGTGTGCGCGCAGAACTGGACGCGCTGAGGGCAAGCCGCACCGTCAGGTAGACCGCGCCGCTACGAAGTATCTGTTGCCTCACGGGTGATCCATGCATTATTTCAGCGCATTTCATCCAGGTGTGGAAGCAACCGCTGATGAACGCTTTGCAAAAACTCGGGAGCCTTCGGAGAGCCAAATGGGAAGCCACGCAACGCGAACCCGTGCGAACGTGTGGGTGCCGAAAAACTCATCCGGCGCGCCGACCAGGGACGATGTACCAGAAAGAACGTCGGTACTTGCCGAGCGACCTACGTCCCGCATTCGGTAGCACCTGCGGTGAGACAAGATCCAGATGGAGACCTAGAAATCCTGGTCAGCAATCCAATTGGAGTTTTTGGCACCCACAGGCTCGGACCACATCCCTCGCGACGAGGTGCTGTTAGGCCTGCCGGGGCGTTCGCCGGGTGCCATCCGGTCCGCCGTTACTGCGGCCCCGACGCCTCAGGCCTCCGAGCGGGGAGCCGCTCCTCGAGGTGTGAACCCGTGCAGACCAGGATCCAAAGGACCGGGATGGCGACGAGGACAATGGCCGCGGTGGCCCAGAGCGCGACA
>Ga0208849_1000670_pt1 | contig 29492 bp, 30 predicted proteins | sample NGESurdeep072012_10_FD_184470 | JGI IMG/M metagenome (GOLD analysis project Ga0208849, IMG submission 184470) | Arctic peat soil microbial communities from Barrow, Alaska - NGEE Surface sample 53-3 deep-072012 (SPAdes) | ecosystem: Environmental > Terrestrial > Soil > Wetlands > Peat ... | reverse complement strand
CGCGCGACGACTTCATCAAGACGTTATGGCAAGCACCGAAGTCCGTCGACGCATACAACGTCGGTTTTGTGCCTTACGCGATGCTCGAAGGTTACGAACAAGTACGCGCCGATCTTGCGCTTTGGCGGATCGCGCCGGCAGACGAGAAGCCCGAGCGCGCTTGACTCGCCGTCCACGATATCGGCCTATTCGCACACTTCGTCGGCGACGGCAGCCAACCGCTGCATATCACCGTGCATTTCAACGGGTGGGGCGACTATCCCAATCCTGCGGGCTATACGGCGAGCCGGACGTTTCACGCCGACTACGAAGAGAGATTTGTGGACGATCATATTTCAGCGGCCGATGTCATTCCGCTTGTGGGTCCGGCTGCGACGTTGTCCGATGTGCCGCTGGCCGAAATCGGCCGCTACCTCGCTAACACCAATGCTCAAGTCGTTCCGCTCTACGAGCTCGCAAAGCGCGGAGCGATGGCTTCAAATCCGCCGGCCGACGCGCAAGCGGCCCTGATCAAACTGACCGCGACGCAACTGGCAGCGGCGGCCACCATGCTCGACTCACTCGTGGACACTGCGTGGCGCGCAAGCGCCGCCCTCAAAGAAGACGACTGATCTGTGGGGCCGGCCTTTATTGCCGGCCAAAAAAAAAACGGGGCAAGCGATGCTTGCGCTAGTACTAGGGTGAGCAACGCTCACCCAAAAACTGGGCAAGCGATGCTTGCCCTCCTACAATCAAAAGGCACAGTTCAGAGCGGCTCCGGCCGGTCGACGGCGACGCCCACCGGGTCGCCGCCCGATGTCGAAACGGTGCCGCTCAGGACGCATGGATGGCCGTGGCCGCCGCCTGCTGGATACTTGAATTCACTCACGACCCCACGAAACGTATCGACGACGAAGATATGATGTTGCGAGAAGTTCAGGTCGATTCCACTCGGCGCATGGCCGCCGAACGAGCAACTGCCGGAGGGGCTGCCGAATGACGGCGGAGTGTAGGTTAGAGCCCGACCGCCGCCTGAGCCGCCCGGATCATCGAGCACGATGTGCTCGTCGCCAACCGAACGTATGCCGCCGGGGCCCCTGAATATCGCGTCCGTGTTGGTGAACGAGCCGCACACGCCTTTCACGCATTTGCCCACCGACAGAGCGGGACTGTCGTCGACGAAATAGACGGTGCCGTCTTTTTGGATTGTCAAGGTGTAGATAATATGCCCGTCCGCGTTCGGGTAGTTGCCCACAAAAGCTCCGGTTGACTTCTTCCAAACGGAGATCGACCCTGACGAGCAATCGCGGCCGAAGTAATTCGACGCGAAGACGAAGCCGTCATCGGAGACCGTCGCGTCACCCGGAACTTCGTCGCCGCACGTTCGGTCGATATAGACTCTGAACGGAGCCGTGTCACCTCTATGGAACGCCTTGACACTTGGAAATGGAGGGCCATACGGCACATATAGATTTCCCGACTTCACCGACAACGCTTGCGGGCTTGTCGATCCGCTGATAATCCCGCACGGGCCCTGTCCGGCAAGATCGCCGGCGAAGATGTTGATTGAGTTGTCGTTGTCGTCGGCTACGTATACGAGAATGCCAGTGGACGGGCAAGCATTATAGCTCGCACCGTGGTAGCCGGCTTTGGGTTGCCGGCGCTGCACGTGATCGTTTGGCGTCGACAGTTTCGGCGAGATCGCTGCACTGTTGGAGCAGCCGGTGAACATCGTGAACGCCAGCGCCGCACTGAAGGCGAACGTTCGAGTGAGGAATCGCATGGCGACTTGTGCGCGCCGGTTGCGATACTTACCTCCGGAAGACGCTGACTGGAAATAGAAATGAGCTGCGGCCGGTGTGATCCGCAGCTCATATGAGTTGCCCTAAATAGGGCGCGTGGTGGATTGTGGTTCCGGGTGTTTCGATTCGTAATCTTCGGCCGCCAGCATCTGTGTGCGGGCTTGCTGCAGCAGATCGAGCGCGGTTTCGCGGTGGCCACCGTAGTCGTGCTCGTCGTGTTGGAGTTCGTCGATGACGCGCTCCAGATGTTTGCGAATCCGAGTGATGTTGCGGTTGCTGTGGTTTTGACCGCGCTCCCAGCCAGATGAGGTGGGTCGCGGTTGCGGTTGGCCCGGCGGCGGCGTGACAACCGGCGGCGGCACCCCAACCGACGGCGCGGCAGCGGCCGCTATACCTGTGGCCGCCATGGCCGCCGCGACGCCGATCGCGGCCGTCAGAAATCCTTTGCGCTCCATAAGTTGACAGTATCCTTTCCTATGGGCAAGCGATGCTTGCCCTACTACAGTAATCATGAGACGAACGAGAGCGTGGGGAACGCGCTCCCCAACACGGGTGTGGACGATACGCCGAGCCAGCGCTCGAGCAGCGTCGCGTAGACCGACCGGAAGTCGGTATGCCACTTGAGATTCCCGAAATCGAGATCGGTGAGGCTGGGATGATCGCCGTAGACCCCGCCCTTCACGCCGCCACCGACGATGAACATCGGTGCCGCCGTTCCGTGATCGGTGCCGCGGTTCGCATTCTCTTCCACTCGTCGCCCGAATTCAGAAAAGGTCATGGTGACGACGCGGTCGTCGGATTTGTGCACGGCGAGATCGGCATAAAACGCTTTCATGCCTCCCGCGAATTGTGCGAGCAGCGAGTCCTGTCGCTGGCGCTGATTGACGTGCGTGTCGAACGAGCCCAAGCTGATATAGAATACTTTGGTGCCGAGCCCGGCGTTGACGATGGCCGAGATCAGGTTGAGGCCCTGACCGAACGGCGTCTTCGGAAACTCGACGGCCGGCTTATAGCCCGCGACAAGTTGCGGCAATTGGAGCGACGCCGCATGCGCATCGTGTTCGACGTCCTGCACGAGCGAGAGGTACGGGCTTTCAAACGGATACAAATCGGCCGCGCCGTTGAGGATCATGTCGGCTTGACGCTGTTCGTCGCGCTTGCCGTTGAAGCCGAACGTGCGGAGATCGGCGATGGCAGGCACGTCGGTCTTGTCGGCGATCATCATCTTCGGCAGCACGGGGCCGATGGCGACGCCCTTGAACAAATTGTTGGCGGGCAGTTGCGCATCATCGAGATAGCGGCCCGCCCAGCCGTCGGTGACGTAGCGGTCCGGCGCGGCGGTCTGCCAGATCTCGGTGGAACGGAAATGCGAGAGAATGGGGTTCGGGTAGTGAACGCCTTGCAAAATGGCGAGACGCTGTGCGTCGAACAGCTCTTTGAGGTCCGCGAGATTCGGATTCAGGCCGAGGTCGGCGTCGAGTTTCACAATTTCGCTCTGCGCGACGCCGATGGATGGGCGGGCGCGATAGTAGTTGGGGTCGGCGTAGGGAATCACGGTGTTCAGCCCGTCGTTTCCACCCTGAAGATTGACGACCACCAAGCAGCGCCCGGCGGACGACCCGGCGGTGTACACTCCGCTCGCGGCTCGCGCAGCGCGCGAGAAGATCGAGTCGACCGCAAGAAAGCCCGCGAACGCGCCGACGCTTTGAACGATGAACTGCCGTCTTGAACCCATGTCGGTCTTCCCTTTACGCCAATTGATACGACGGCAATGCCATCGCCAAACTCATCGCCCCGCGGATTTTTTCGTCGATATTCTCACCATTGAGGGTGACGGGATTCCCGACGCCGTCGGTCTGCAGATAGCTGATGACCTCGCCCCGTTGCGATAGCGTGGCGTCGCCTTGCACGGTGAGCCACAAGACGCGGTCGGCCACAGCGGCCCCATCGGTCATCGCAACGCCGCCGAGCCAGTCGGTGGATGACGCCATGCTCATGGCAGGGCCGGGGGCCGCCGCTCCTGTCGTGCCTGCATTAGGTCCCACCGTTTTGGCTGGCCGATTCATGTTGATGACCCTGTTGACGAAGTTGAGGCGTGCCAGCACGGTGCTTTGGGTGAGCCATTGAGCGCCGCCCGGCCACCCGGCCACATTCGGCGGATGCATGGGGATCTGGCCCATGGCGGCGATGGCGCCGTCGATGGGCGTGATGACCGCCGTTGCGCCGAGCGTCTTCAACGTGCCGATCGCGACTTCGAGGGGGCTCTTGACCAGCGCGCGATATGCGCGCGGCGAATAGAAGACGTTGGAGCGGAGCAACGTGTTCATGAGCGCGCGGACGTCGTAGCCGCTGGAACTGAACTGATCCGCCGCGGCCGCGACGAGTTCCGGTTCCGGGTCGTCGTAGACGAACGCTTGCAAAATTTTGTGCGCCACGAACCGCCCGGCGGCCGGTTGTCGCAGGATGATGTCGATGATGTCGTCGCCGTTGAAGGTGCCGGTCTGGCCGAGAAACGTCTTCGTGCCGTCGTCGTGCAGGCGCGGAACGAAGCGCGCTTCTCCGGTGGCCCGGTTCACCGTCCAGCCGGTGAAGGCGCGGGCGCTCTCACGGACGTCGTCCTCGCTGTAGTTGCCGACGCCGAGCGTGAACAGTTCCATCAACTCGCGCGCGAAATTCTCGTTGGGCCGCTTCTTGTTGTTCTGCGCGCCGTTGAGGTAGTAGAGCATGGCCGGATCGCTCGCTACTTCATGGGTGAGATCGCTGAATTTGCCGAGCGCGAACTTGCGGAACAAATCGTATTGATTGACGAGCATGGTGGGAGTGGCGCCGCCCCCGACCGCGCTGGTGAAGTGGTTGCTCCAAAAAGCGACCATGCGCTCCTGCAGCGGATTTGCAGTTTGAAGCAAGCGATTGAGAAACCAGAGCTGCATGGCGATGTTCGCCGCGCGCTGCTTTGCCGGAGGAACACCCTTGCCGTACGAGAGATCGGCGTCCGGTGATTGCGGAAGATCGTCCGGACCGAAGTTGATGAGCTTGTCGACCGCAGCGTTCATGCTCGAGGCGGAAGCGCGATCGATCTCGGCGGACGAACCCCCAAAGCCCGCTCGCCGGAGGAGATGGGCGGCGAGCTTCGGGGTCCACGCACCCGCGTAGGGAGAGAGCGCCGACGCCGGATCCAGGGATCCGGTGGGACGATATTGCGAAACCGTCGATTGGTCAGCGCTCATAGCTCTATCTTACTTGTTCGGTGGTGAGGAACTCTTGAATCAGGCGTGAGAGTTTGGTGAGAATGGCCGCAGCGATGCGCCGCAGAAGGGCCGCTCATGCACTACGATGCCGTGATCATCGGCGCCGGACACAACGGGTTGGTTGCCGCTGCCTATCTGGCGCGCGCCGGCAGGCGCGTGTGCGTGCTCGAAAGCCACGAAGTGATCGGGGGCGCATCGGTGAGCGAGCATCCGTGGCCGGGCTGGACGGTGTCGGCCGCATCGTACGTGTGCAGCTTGTTGCATCCGGACATCATCTCCGATCTCGATCTGCCGTCTCACGGTTACACGGCCTATCGTAAAGCTGCGGCATCGTTCACGCCGCTCGTCGACGGCCGAAGCCTGCTCTTGACCCGCGACGACGAAGCAAACGCCCGCGAGATCGCTGCGTTCAATAAACGCGACGTCGACGGATATCGTTCGCTTGAGGCCGAGCGCAGCCGCCTGGGCCGGCTGATCTTCGACGCGATGAACGACGACGCGCCGTCATTTGAAAAATTCGACGCGGACTCACGATCGATGTTCGAGGCTTCAGCAGCCGATTTCGTCGAGCGCTACGTGGAAACACCGGTGCTGCAGGCGGAGTCCGTCAACGATGGGCTGATCGGCACGTATGCAGGGCCGCGCACACCCGGCACCGGCTACGTCTTGGCGCATCACAACGCCGGCCGCGCGCTCGGCGTGCAAGGCGCCTGGGGTTTCGTGCGCGGCGGGATGGGCGCCATCGCGCGTGCCATCGCGTCGGCGGCAGCGGCGGCGGGGGCCGAGATCCGCTGTTCGGCGCGAGCGGCGCACGTCTTGGTCCGCGACGGCCGCGCATACGGCGTGGCGCTCGAAGATGGCACGGAGTTTCTCGCAACGGCGGTGCTCTCAAACGCCGATCCCAAGACCACGTTCTTGCACTTGACTCCGCCCGATGCAGTGGACGATGCGTTCTTGCAGCGCGTGCGCGGCTGGTCGTGCACCGGCGTCGCGCTCAAAGTGAATTTCGCGCTGGGCGAGTTGCCGGACTACACGTGCAGGCCCGGAACGAATGCGCAGCCGCATCACAGCGCCACGATACACGTCGCCGATTCCATCGGCTATCTGCAGACGGCGTACGAAGACGCCCGAGGCGGAAGCGTTTCGCGCGCGCCGTTGATCGAGTGCTACATGCAATCGCCCACCGACGACAGCATCGCCCCGCCCGGAAAGCACCTCTTATCGGTGTTCGCGCAGTATTTCCCGTACGACCGCGGCGACGGTCCATGGACGAGCGCGCAACGCAACATGGCCGCGGACGGCATCATCGCCTCGCTTGCGCGATTCGCCCCCAATCTGCCCGGCGCGGTGGAAGCTCGCCAAATATTCGCGGCGCCCGATTTGGAGCAGCGCTTCGGGCTGTCGGGCGGCCACATCTTCCATGGCGAGCTCTTGCCGGGTCAAATATTTGAGAAGCGCTTCGCGTCGCGCACGCCGCTGCAAGGATTGTATCTCTGTGGGTCGGGCGCGCACCCGGGCGGATGCGTCACCGGGTCGCCCGGTTATCGCGCGGCGCGCGCGGTATTGGCCGATGCGTAGCCTTCCGGAAATCGGACTGTGATGGAAAACGCCGGCGTTCCCGCGGCGATGAAGGCGCTCGCCAACGAAACGCGTCTGAAGCTCGTCGGGCTCTTGGCGCTCGAACCGCGGAGCCAAGCCGCGCTTGCCGAAATATTGAGCACGCAGCCCGAAAAGCTCACCCGTCATCTCTATTTGCTGGCGCAGGCCGGGATCATCGTCGAGCAGCGCGCCGGCACCGGGCGCGTTTGGCGCCTCGACACCGTCTGGCTGCAGCCCGAAGGTGACGTCGTGCCGCTTCTCAGGCGTCCTCCGCCGCAGGCGGCGGTCGCCGACATGGACGCACACGAGGCCAAGACGCTTGCCGCGTTCGTGCGCGACGGACGGCTCGTGCGCATCCCGGTGGTCGCCAGCAAACAAACCGTGGTGCTGCGCTGGCTCGCCGATCAATTCGACCGCGACGCCACCTATCCCGAACACGACCTGAACGCGGCGTTAGCGCAAGTGCATCCCGACTTCGCGACGTTGCGGCGAATGCTCGTCGACCATCGCTTTATGGCTCGTCAGAACGGGATCTACCGCCGCATAAAATAGCGGTGAGCGGCGATGAACGCTAGCCCTTGAGCATCTCGCGCGCTGCGTTCCAGCCCGACGCCCCCATCACGCCGCCGCCAGGGTGCGCGGCCGCGCCGCAGATGAACAATCCCTTGACCGGTGTGCGATAGCCGGCGAAACCCGGCACCGGACGGAACATGAACAACTGGTTTAGGCCCATCGACCCCTGGAAGATGTTGCCGCCGGTGAGACTGAAAGTCTTTTCCAAGTCGAGCGGAGTGAGCACTTGTTTTGCGAGCACCGATGACTTGAAACCTGGCGCATGCTGTTCGACGATGTTGAAGCAGCGGTCAGCGAATTCGCCGCGGCGCGCGTCGTTCCACTCGCCTTCCTTGAGCGCGTACGGCGCATACTGACAGAACATCGACATGAGGTGCTGACCGGGAGGCGCCACGGTTGGATCGACCGACGATGGGATGGTGCACTCGACGATTGGGTTCGTGGACATCGCGCCGTACTTCGCCTCGTCGTATGCGCGCTCGATGAAGTCCTGATCCGGGCAAAGGTGAATCGTGCCGCGATGCTGCGGTCCGGCGGCGCTGCCCGGGCACGCGGTGAAATTCGGCAGCGCTGAAAGCGCGACGTTGATCTTGACGGACGCGCTGCTGTAATCGATCCGGTCGACCGCGGCGGCGAAGTCGGGCGGCAAGTCTTTCGGATCCATGAATTTCGTGAACGTGAGCCGGCAATCCACATTGCTGGCCACTCGAGCCGCGTGAAATTCATCGCCGTTGGTCAGTGCGACGCCCGTGACGGCGTTGTTCTTCATGATGATGCGCGCGACTTCGGCTTCGGTGCGGATCTCGACGCCGAGATCCTTGGCCGCTTTGGCAAGCGCTTGCGTGAGGCCGCCCATGCCGCCTTTCACGTAGCTCCACACGCCTCGTTTGCCGTTGGTTTCGCCCATCACGTGGTGGAACAGCACGTATGCCGTACCGGGCATCGACGGAGATGCGAATGCCCCGATGATCGCGTCGGTGGCGAGCGTCGCCTTCAATTCCTCGGATTCGAACCAGCGGTCGAGGATCGGGCGGGCGGGGCCGGTGAGCACTTCGATGGCTTCGCTCATCGCCGGGCCGAGTTTTTGCATGGCGCGTCCCATCGGCGCCATGCGCAACAAGTCGCCGAGGCCGGGGTGGACGAGATTCGGGGGTTTGAGTATGAGCGTCGGCTCGACGACCGATGCCACTCGCTCCAACATCTGCTCGTATTTCGGGAAATTCTGCGCGTCTTTGGCGCTGAACTTTCCGATCTCGCGCACGTTCATTTCGTGGTCGGGGCCGAGCATGAGATAGCGTCCGTCTGCAAACGGCGAGAATGATGACGGGTCGCGCTCGACGATGTCGTAGCCGTAGTCTTTGAGCCGTAGATCGCGGATGATCTCCGGCCGAAACAGACTGTTGACGTAGGCGGCCGTGGAAACTTTATAACCCGGGAAGATGTTCTCTTCCGTGACGCATGCGCCGCCGACGATATAGCGGCGCTCCAGCACCAGAACTTTCCAATTGGCGCGCGCGAGATAGCAGGCCGCCACAAGTCCGTTGTGGCCCCCGCCGATGATGATCGCGTCGTACTTGACGGCCATGGCACCTCGCAAAGTCCCGATATGGCAATAGACAAACGCATCAGCCACTATGATGTTGGATTGAATATTACCGCGCGCGACTTCGACTCCTCGTCGAGCGATCGCCGCCCGCGGATGCATCCTCCGCAGCGACCCCCGATTGATTCGGCGGTTCGCGCGGCAGAGCTGCCGAAGACCGAGCGTCGTGCCGGTGCCCCCGCCCAATCCCATGCGGCCGTTAGGCGCGATGCGCGCCGCGACATTTGTCCAAATGGGCGGAATATCCGATCTCGCCGGTCGCGCTCGACTGAAACTTCCGCCGCTCTAGCGGGTATACTGAAGCATGAGCATAGTGAGTCTATTTAGCCGCGCCCGGATATTGCTAGACGTTCCGCGCATGGCGAAGCTTCTATTGGGGCTGTACCGCGATCCGCGAGTGCCGGCGTGGTTAAAGATCGGGGGCGCGGCGGCGGCCGTGCTCATCATTTCGCCGCTCGACATCTTTTCCGACATCCCGCTGCTCGGGCCGATCGACGATATCGCGCTGCTGATCATGCTCGCGCAGTTCCTCATCAACGTGAGCCCGCCGGCCGTGGTCGCGGAGCTGAACGGCATGGGGCAACGGATTCCGGGCGCATGGATGGCGCGCGGCGTGAAAAACGTGACGCCGGCGGACTAGCTGATGCGTTCGAAGAGGAAGACTCGCTTGAGCGAGCTCTTACTCTTGTAGGATTCCACGAAACGGAAACCGTTTTCGTGCTCCAAATTGAGCGCCGCTTCGACTTTGGCGGCCGACGAAGTGAAAATTTCGAGTGTCATATATTGCGGGTTGACTGGCGGTTCGCTCAAGACGCCCGCGGTCGCTCTTTGAATGAGGCGTTCAATCGCAGCGATCAACGCCGATGCCACCGGTTCGCCGGCGATGAACAACTTCGATCCCACGCGCTCGATCGGAAGCCGTCCGGCGGATGGATCGATCAATGCAAGCGTCCGTCGATCTTTCGATCGCACGATAGAAAATTTGAGATTGCGATATGCGACGTCGATGGCTTGGCTTCCGTCGGGCAATGCCAAACGGTCGGTTTCAGTGAGTTGTGAATCGACGGCGAGACCATCATTGAGCTCCGCCAATTCTTCGGCTAAAACATTTTGCACGATGCGCCACGCGAAGTCCGCACTCTCTCGCGGACTACGCGTCTTCTCTCCATCATCGGAGAATTCGCGCATGCGATCGCGAATGGCTTGACGCGTATCCGAAAGTGACAGTTCTGCGCGCAATTCTTGAAGCACCGCATCGCCTCCAAAATGAAACCGAATCACCGATCGAAAATTAATCGAGAGACCGGGATTCTCGCATCGGTCGTCAATAATCCTCGCGACGACGAAACTAAATCTTTGATAAATGTGACTGGCTTTCAATCGCGGAATGTAGCGGCCCATGCCTCCGTCTGGGACGCATCCGAATCTTGGCCGCTTTATCGCTGCATCCCTCAGCGCGATGTGGGCAGCAATCGGCTTCGCGTCGGCGATCGGCGCCGGGCTGGCCGAGGGGGCAAGCGCCAACGCCGTATCAGGGTTGCTGTCCAACGTGTTGCTCGGCGCGGCTGCCACACTTGCGTACCTCAATGCCAAGCATTGGCGCGCGGCAGTGGTGATATCAGTGGGATTGGTGACGTTGCAACGCTATGCGGCCGTCATCGGTTACGGGGGCGCCACGTACGCGGTGATCGCGGCGACGCTCGCACTCGTGGGGATCGTGGGTTCGACGCTTATCGGCGTGAAGCTAAAGCGTCGTTGAATGCGGCAGCGTCGGACGTGCGCGCGTAGCACGACTTCTCTCTGCAAATGTAGGCGACTGCTGCACCGTCCGTAGACGGGACGTATCCAAGCCGTTCGAGCCGGGCGGCATCGGACGCGATCGAAGGATTGATGGAATTGATGCGCAGAGCGGGCGCGGTGATGCGCAGCGCCGCTTCGCGCAGCCCCGTCGTGCCCGCGGGAGTGCCGACGATGATCACGTTGTCGGGCGGATCCAACGCGTCAAGCGCGGCCGAGCCATAGCCGGCGGCGAAAACCTCGTACCGGCGGTACTCTTCGCGAAACCGACCGAGCACCGCGCGAGCGCGCTGGTCCCATTTCTCTTCACCGGTCACGGCGGCAAGCGCGATCAACGTCTGCGCCATGAGGGAGTTATCATTGAATGGAATTGCGGCGCTGGATAGACGTCCGGGCTCGCGCCCTCCAGGGGGCCGATCGCGGTAACCGCCTTCTTCGGGATCGAAGAGCTCGTCAGATGCCGTTATTATGTCAACGGCGCGTTCAAGCCAGATCGACTCACCGGTGACCGCGTGCGCGGCCAGCGCGGCGGAGGCGGACCAGACCTGATCGCCGAGCAAGCCCCGAAGGTGGCCGCGGCCGTCGAAGTAACGGCACATGAGTCCGTCTTGAAGCAGATTCGACCACAACGACTCCAAGACGGTCAATCCGCGACTGCGCCATTCGGCCGCGTCAGCGCCGAACGGGACTAGAAGCGGTCCCGAAAGCAGCAGCGCTCGCGCGGTTTCCGCGTTCCAGGACGTATAGATCGTAGGATCGACGTACGGCGCGACAAGTCCAGACCTTCCGGCCGCATCGAGCGAATAGTAGATCTCGTCGGCATCCTGGCTGCCGCCGTAGGCGCCGAACTTCGATTGCCATAGGTGTTCGTCGAGATAACGTCTGACATCGATCGCGAGGCTGCTGAGATCCGCTTGACCGAACGCCGCGCCGGCGCGCGCGCACGCGAGCAGAAGTCCGCCGAGATCCTCGAGCATCTTCTCGAAGTGCGGCACGCTGTAGTCGCGCGTGGTGGAATATCGGTAGAACCCACCCTCGACGTGGTCGTACATGCCGGCGCCGGCCATGCCGCGCAGTGTTTTCACAACGATGGTTTCGGCGCGCTCGTCGCGCGTCCGCGACCACCAATCGAGCAAGAAATGAAGCGTGCCGGTCTGCGGGAACTTTTGTTCGTTTCCAAAGCCGCCATAGTCCGCGTCGAAATGTTCGTCCAGCATTGAGAAGACGAGAGCGGGGGTGTTGCGGTCGATCGGACCAGAGTCCACGGTCTTTGGGCGGCGCGCTCGTTCCGCTCTGACCTCGGCGACGCGTTCGGCGAGTTCGAGACGGTTGTCGGGCTCGGCGAAAAAGCGCTCGATTTGGCTCAACAGCCGATGCATCGCGTCGGGTGGGATATATGTTCCGCCATGCACGATTTCACCGTCGGCGGTGAGTATCGCGGTCGTCGGCCAACCGCCCATATTGTAGCGGGCATTCACATCTGGGCGACGGTCGTTGTCGACGCGGACCGGGACGAATCGCTCGTTGATCAGATCGATCACGGCGTCGGTCGAGTACGTGGTTTCGTCCATCACATGGCACCAATGGCACCACACAGCGGAAATGGCGAGAAGAACCGGCTTGGCTTCCTCCGCCGATTCGGCGAACGGCGCTTCGCCCCACTCGCGCCAGCGGATTTCAGCCGCGCGGTTTGGGCGTGGGGAAAAGTGGAAGTCGGCCAAGGCTCATCAACCTTTCGCGATATTGTGACGCCGACGCGGTTCGGTGCGGGTGAGCGTAATTACTTGGCGCCGGCCATTGCGCATTGAACGGACGGTCATGCGCCGCGCGGCCGATGCGTTAGGAAGTATGGTGCCGCTGGGCGAAACGCTGCGCATCGTGATGACAACTTCGTTCAGACCGCTGGGGGACTTGGGAGTCTTGGTCGACCTCGGCGACGGCGACAACGCAGACCTCGCGGTGAAGGCGATGGAGCTAGCCGGCTCATTGCGCTTAGCACTTGGAAGCGCGGCACACGACGTGGTGCCGGCGTATAGGTCGGTGTTCGTGCGATTCGATCCGTTGACGACTTCGCCGGCGCGGCAACTAATGCTCGTCAGCGAGGCCGTGAACCAGGTCGCGATCGATTTTTCGCCACCGGAGGAAATCCGGCAGCCGCGCGCGCGACGCATCACGCTCGGCGTTTGTTTCGGCGGCCAAAACGGCATCGACTTCGAACAGACGGCGCACGACCTCGGCATGCGCGAGAGGCGCATGCGCGATTTGATCTGTCAACCGGAATACCGGGTCGCGTTCTTGGGCTTTCTCGCGGGTTTTCCGTATTTGTTGGGTCTGCCTGAAGCGTTTGCCGGCGCACGCCGCTTGACGTCGCCCCGTCCGCGCGTGCCTGCCGGCAGCGTCGCGATCGCTGCCGGACAGTGCGGCGTCTATCCGCGAACTGCAAGCGGCGGCTGGCGGCTCCTGGGGCTCACTGCCGCCACGCTCTTCGATCCCGAGCGCGATCCGGCCGCGCTGATGCGCCCCGGCGACACCGTTATTTTCGAGCCGAGAGACCGGCTCGCCGATGCGATCGCGGACATCGCGTGAAGAACAAGGTGGAGAACGGGCTCACCTCGCGCCGCACGGTGCGCGCTATCGAAGCCGGCATGCTCACGTGCGTGCAGGATCTTGGCCGTCGCGGCGCAGGCTGGATGGGCGTGTCGCCGTGCGGTGCTGCGGATTGGTATTCGGCGCGCGCCGCCAACAGGCTCGTTGGCAATGACGACGGCCGAGCGCTGATCGAGACGACTCTTTCCGGCACGACGTTGAAGATTTCGTCCGATGCCATCGTGGCGGTGAGCGGGGCGGATGCGCCGCTCGCGATCGGCGAGCGCGTCTGCGAGCCCTGGGTGGCGCACGCCGCGCCGGCGGGCAGCTTGATCGTGGTCGGAGCGGCGCGGCGAGGGTTGAGGTCCTACATCGCGTTAGACGGCGGCTTGCGCGTGCCCGAGGTGTTCGGAAGTTCGAGCACCGACGTGACTTCCGGATTCGGCGGCCGCATTCTCGAGCGAGGCGACGAGTTCGAACTTGGCCCCGACGCGAAGCGGACCGCTTCGCTTGTGGGGCGACGGCTCCCGAGTCTGCGACTGCCGACCGACGCATTGCTGCGGGTGTTGCCCGGACTTGACGGCCGCCTCACGCCGTCGCTGCTTTCCAACACGTATACGGTCAGCGCACGTTCATCCCGCCAGGCGATGATGCTGGACGGCGGACGCGACGGGTCGGCCGGCGCGCCGTCGGACATCGTTTCGTTCGGCGTGACGGCTGGCTGCGTGCAGATCGCAAGCGACGGAGCTCCGATGGTGCTGCTCGTCGAGCACCAGACGACAGGCGGCTACGCCGTCGCCGCGTGCGTCATCTACGCCGATCTGCCCATTGTCGCGCAGCTGCGGCCCGGCGCGCGGGTGCGCTTCGAGATGGTCAGCGTAGAAGAGTCTGAGGCGGCGTTGGCAGAGCGGGTCAGCTCGCTATCCGGAACCGGCGCCGGTCCGCAAGCCTCGACCGTGCGCGACAACGGCTTTGCGGAGCGCCTGACGCAGGGTTTTTTCGAAGGAGTCGAGGGATGAAGCCGGCGTCGCACATCGATCTCAATTGCGATATGGGCGAGCTGCCTGGCCCGAGGGGCCGCGCCTCCGACGAGGAGTTGCTCGCGCTCGTCACTTCCGCCAACGTCGCGTGCGGCGGCCACGCCGGCGACGCGGCGTCAATGGAAGCCACGGTTCTCGCGGCGGCCGCGCGAGGCGTATCGGTCGGAGCGCATCCGTCGTACGCGGACCGCGCGAACTTCGGCCGCCGGTCGCGCGCGCAATCACCTGGCGACGCAGCTGCCGCACTGATCGGTCAGTTGACCGCATTTCGCGAAATTGCGAATACGTGCGACGTATCATTAAGACATGTGAAGCCGCACGGAGCGCTGTACAACGATGCTGCCGTCGACTGGTCTATAGCGACCGCGGTCGCCGGCGCTGTGGCGACGTTCAATGCTTCGCTCGTGCTGGTGGGCCTGGCCGGATCGCTGCTGCTCGATGCAGGGCGCGCCGCCGGTTTGCAAGTGGCGGCTGAGGGGTTCTGCGATCGAGCGTACGAGACCGATGGCACTTTACGCGCCCGCGCATTGCCCGGCGCGGTGTTCGACGACCCGGAGCTTGCCGCACGGCAGGCCGTCCGGCTCGCGCAGCGCGGCGACATCGACACGCTATGCATCCACGGCGACACGGAGGCGGCGGTGCCCATCGCCCGCGCGGTCCGCGCGGCGCTTGGCGACGCTGTGATCCGCATCGCGAAGCTGTGAGGCTGGAGGACGAACGTGAACGTTATGCGAGACGACCGTCAACGCATCGAGACCATCGTCGAGATCGTCGTCGCGGACTTCGCAGGCGTCGAGCTCGTGAGGCGGCTCGTCGTGCGCGAGCGCGGCGGCTATTCACTTCGAATCATGCTCGACCGCGAGGGCGGCGTGTCGACCGAGCTCTGCGAAGCGGTGAGCAAGTCCATCGCGATGCGCATCGACGCGCTGTCAGACCCGGCACCGGATTACGATCTCGAGGTGGCGTCGGCCGGATTGGACAGGCCGCTTTTCACCGCATCACATTTCCGCCGCTTTGCCGGCCGCAAGGCGAAGATCGTGACCTCGCAGCCCGTAGGGAACCGTGTGGAGTTCAGCGGACCCATCGTGACCGCCGATGAGATCGCGGTCGTCATCGATGATCCGCATGCCGGAGCCACGCCGGTGCCGCTCGCGGCGATCAAGCGCGCTAACCTGATCTACGATGCGAGTGCAGACTTCAAGAGAAAATGACTACGATCGAAAAACGACGCATCGTCGTTGACGGAGAAGTGGTCGGATGCATTTCGAGCTTTCAGCGCTTCGGCTATGCTGAAATCAGCTATTGGATTGACAAGCGGCATTGGGGAAAAGGCATCGCCACGAAAGCGCTCGCGGAGTATCTACTTGAGGTGAAGGAGCGGCCGATCTATGCGCGCGCTGGGAAAGACAACATGGGTTCCATTCGCGTATTGGAAAAATGCGGCTTCAAACGTGCCGGCACCCCAACGACTGAAGAGCTCATCTTCGTCCTCGACCAATGATTCGCCGTAGGAGGGTGACCTGTACTAGGACAAGCATCGCTTGCCCAAAAAATGGGTGAGCGCTGCTCACCCTAGTACGGCTTGCCGTCCTATCACAATCGAATAATCGGGTCAGGTTACGACCAGTGGGTCAACAGCGCTTGGCGCATGGCTTCCGGCTCGGACCACGCCGATTTTGCGATGCGTTCGCACATATGCGGCCGTCCGCTCGCGCGCATGCGCGCGAAAGCCGCGGCGAGGAGCGGCACGAGCGTCTGCAAGAGCGTCGGCGCCTGAGGCCCTGCCAAACCCGGGCAAACGCGATCGGCGACCGTCGCGGAATCCGAAGCGGCGGCGATGATATCGGCGGCGCGGAACAACAGCGATTGGCGCAGCTCGGCTATCACGTGCGCGATATTCATGGCCGGAGGCAAGAGCCTCTCAGCGGCCGTCGATTTTAGCGGCCTCCCGGCGCTCATGGGTGAGATGTAGAGGCTCTCCGGATCGAGCATCACATCTGTGACGATGCGAGGCACCGGACCGCGGCCAGACGTGCGGTTGCGCCAGGTTGCTCGCAAGAACAGCGTACATCCGATCTCGGCGAGGAAAGCCAAGGCGGCGCGATCGTTGCGCCCGATCTGAGCGCACGTCTCCAACAATTTTGCAGCGAGACGCTTGGCAAGCGCGCGTTCGCCGTCGAGGCCGATCTGCACGGGCACGTTCGGCAGCGCGCGCAATTCGCACTCGCTTGCGGAGAAGAACGCGGCCACGCCCGCTTCGATGAAGTCGAGTACTTTTGTCGCAGGGACATCGGCCATTCCGGTAGCGCACAGATAAAATGCCAGTCTCTCGAGCGATGCCGGTTGTCCGAGGCGAAGTTCGAGATCGAGGATGGCGCGAAATCTTTTGAGATCGGCGACGCCGATCAAGATGAGATGCGGCGACGGCCCGGTGGAGCGGCGCAAAAGTCCGGCGTCGACGAAGCGCGCCCAGGTCGCGGCGTCCGCACGATAGCCGGCCGAGGCCAACCCTTCGAGTGCGACGTCGAGTGTGTAGGTCGGTTCGGCAGAAGCCGTCAACGAATTTTTTGCGAGGGCCATGGCGCTAGTACTCGTTGTAGGCGGTGTACGTGAGCGTGCCTGTGGTGAGCGTTGTCTGCGCTTGAGTGGCGTCGTATGTGAAACTGGAGGCGGGGTTTCCACCAATATAGATGTTGTTGGTGGAGTCTAGTGCCCCACTAAGAGCAGATGACCCTCCGACGTAAAGCGAACCGGACCCGGCGAAGATCGTGCCGATTGGTGCGGCGCCGGCGCCAGACTCAAGGTCGACTGCGTAGGTGGTCCCACAAGCGCCTGGCTGTCCCGAATCGGGACCCATGACCAGCAGCAGCGAATTCTGCTGAGCGGCCGTCATGAACGAGCCCGACGATTGGACCGAAACCATCCCCGACACGACGACGATATTCTGACCGGTGTTGAGATTAGCGAGTGTGCCGGAGCCCGTGACGCAGAGGTTGCCGTTGATATAGACGTAGGAGCCACCGGTGAGAGTGACGGTGCCGGCGCTAAGCAGAAGATCCCCGTCGATGAACGCATTGCCGGTGACAGTGCCGCCGGAGCCCGAGCTTAGCGACGCGCCGGTGAAATGCGAACCCGCGCGTGCCAACGATTGAGCGTTCTGTGCCGCCTGTTGCAACTGCACAGCATTCGGAAATGCCACGCTGTTCGCGCCGGAATTGGTCTTGTCGCCGGTACCCGGCAGGTTGTCGGTCCCGACGGCCGAGGTGGTGCCGCTCACGGAACTTGGCAGACTGCTCACGTCGATGTCGGCGTTGGCGTTGACGTTGGCGTCCGGGGACATCGCTTGTGGATCGGCGGCGATCGTCTCCGGCGCAAGATCGTTGACCGAACCGACGGCATTAATGGCGCCGTTTGGAAGCGTGAGGGGCGGGGCGAGACTGGCGATAGCCTCGATGTAAACCTTTCGGCCACCGCCGACCGACGACTCGCCGTATAGGTACGCGGAATTCTTGGGGACGTTGATCTGGTCGCCGGTGGCGGGATCCAATACCGGCGCAGGCGAGGAGCGTTGAAGATTGTTTGAAACGATGCACCCAGTATAGACCATATTGTTGAGCGTACCGGGATAGCATGTCGGCGTAGCGTAAGGATCTTCGGCGAGGTTGTTCAGCGCGGCGTTGACGCCGCCTTCGGCGGAGTTGAGCACGCGATACTTAGCGGCTACCGCCTCAACGGCCGTTTCGGCATTGAACGCTCCGGACGCCAGCAAGAGCGCGATGATGATCAAAAGCGCCACAAGGATTATGACGATCAGCATCACGACGCCGCGCGCCGCGCCGGCCGCTCTAGTTGCGAGCATAGGTATTACCCTGCAGATTGATGCCGGTGACGTCGCCGCGGTTCACGCCGGCGACCATCTGCAATGCGATTATCCCATTGGCGGGCGTCACGCTTGACAAGAGTTGACGAACGTCGGGAGCCGCAACCGACGGCGACGCCTGCGCGATCGCGGTATTCACACAAGTCGCAGCGTCGCTCGCAGAAAATTGCGGCACACCGCCTATGATTGGAATATTGATTAACTCGAACGTACGCATCAGATCCATTCCGACGCCGGCAGCGCTCGGCGCCAGCCAGTAGACGACATAGCCTTGCCATTTGGGTTGTCCGACATTGTTCACGAACTGTGTCGTTCCGTTGTCGCCTGCGATGACAAGAGCTTGCGTGTTCATCGGCGTGGAACCCGTTTGTTGTACGCAGATCACGACCGGCGCAGTGCTGCAATTGAATACACCGTTGACATCGCCTTGGCGGGCGTCGCGCTGCACCTTATAAAGCGCCAGCGCGCCTGCGTCGACTTCGTCGACTTGCGCCTGCATCTGCGTGGGCGAACGAAGCACTGCTGGAATGACGGCTGCGATGGTGGTGAGGAGCAGGCCGAAGAGCACTGTTACCGTCAACATCTCGGCGATGGTGAAGCCGCGCGCGAGGCGCGCGCTACGAGACTTGCTGTGTCGCATACGATTGGACCTGATAAGTGCGAGTAAGGCCGGCCTCGGTCCACTGGACCGTGGAGGTGCACAATTCAAGACGCGTGTAGCCCGTAACCAAAGTACAGCCGCCTTTGATCGTGAAGTTACCCGGCGAAGCGTTCCGCACGCCGTTGCCCAGAACCGAGAAGCCGCCGTCGATTCTTATCGGCGGATTTGGCGAACCCGGGAGCGGCTTCGATTGCTCGACCGCAGAGCGAAGCGAATCCAAATACTCTTGCCCCGCCGATATCGCCTGAAGGTATTCGTCGTCGTGAGAAGTGGTGGCAAGCGAATATGGGAAAATTGCAAAGAACGCCATGAGCGCCATGGCGAAAAGAGTTATGCCGATCAAGGCCTCGACTACGCTGAAACCGCGTGTGCCGCGATGACGTCTACCGTCCATGGAGCCGCCTTCGAATGGTAAGAAAATAGGTACTGACGCCATGAGCGCCGTTATTCTCTAATAATACCCTAAATTAGTGATTCAAGTCACGGATAACTTGCGAACGACTGTTCGCGATGCTACTCCCGTGTCATCTAAATAGTCCGTCGGGCTCGTCGCATCCTGGCCCCGGCCGACGCCAAGACCATCGCATATGAAAGTGCCCACAATCGTCACGATGAGGTTGAGCGTGAGCGCGAATAGGCCGATGTACCCAGCCAGCGAGAAGCCGCCGAGGTGCAGCGTGATCGTCGGCGTGTAGCCAGTGACGATGCCCATCCACGTCGCGGTTATCATGCCGGCCAGCCAACCGACGAATAGCGCGCGCCGGTGAAGCCTGCGCGTGTAGAGGCCGATGAGGATCGTCGGCAGCGTCTGAAGGATCCACGCACCGGCGAGCAACTGAAAGTAGATGGCGAATTGTGTGGGCAGCAAGAGCACGAACAGCAGCGCGCCCGCCTTGACCGCAAGCGAGACGTAACGTGCGACGCGCGTCTCCTCCGGACCGGAGCATGCCGGTTTGATGTATTCCTTGTAGATCGATCGCGTGAAGAGATTGGCTGCCGCGATGGACATGATGGCAGCCGGGACAAGCGCGCCGATCGCGATGGCGGCGAACGACATCCCCACGAACCACTGCGGGAACATCTTCACGAACAGCAGCGGCACCGCGGCGTTCGGGCTTGCGGCGTGAACGCCGGCGGCGATCGCCATGAATCCGAACAGCGCGTTGAGGCCGAGCAAAACGCTGTAGGCCGGAATGAGAGCCATGTTCCGCTTGATGACGGTCGTGTTCTTCGCGCTCAGCACGCCGGTGATCGCGTGCGGGTACATGAACAACGCGAGGCCCGAACCGAGCGAGAGCGTGGCATACGCCGTAAAGCTTTGCGGGGGCAAGATGATCGTACCGGGCTTTGGCCGTTGTGCCAAGACCGCGCTTGCGGTTTGGAAGATGTGCGCGAAGCCGCCGAGTTTTGAGACCAGCACGATCGACGCGCCGATGATGGTGATGTAGATAAGCGCATCCTTGACGAATGCGACCATAGCCGGCGCGCGGAGGCCTCCCCGATATGTGTAGATCGCGAGAATGGCAAACGCCACGATGACCGGCAGGTCGCCTAACAGACCCTGGCCGGTGAAGCCGAGTCCGGCGATCACGACTTGCATGCCGACGAGCTGCAGCGCGATGTACGGCATGGTGGCCAAAATGCCCGTGAATGCCACCGCAAAGGCGAGGCTGCGGCTGTCGAAGCGCTCGCGCGCGAAATCGGCGTACGTGATATAGCCGCGGTGCTTCGCGACGAGCCAAAAGCGCGGCGCGAAGACGAAGACGATCGGATAGACGATCGTTGTGTAGGGCAGCGCGAAGAAGCCGAGGGCGCCGGCACCGTAGACCAACGCCGGCACAGCGATGAACGTGTAGGCGGTGTAGATATCGCCGCCGATCAAGAACCACGAGGTGAACGTGCCGAAGCCGCGGCCGGCGAGCGCCCATTCGTGGATGTCGTCGAGATTGCTCGGCCGCCAGCGTGTGGCCATGAAGCCCATCACGCTGACGAGGATGAAGAGCGCGAGGAAGACCGCGACCGCGGTCCACAGGATCACGTCTTATCCTCGCGCGTGAGCAGATAGACGGTTACGGTGACGACGCTGCTCAGCACGACCCAGATGAATTGATACCAATAGAAAAATGGAATGCCGGCGATCTCAGGGTCGGCGTGCGCGTAGAGCGGAGGCCACAAAGTCGCGACGATAGGGATCGCGAGCAGCCAATAAGCGAAGCGCCGCGGATTACGGCGCGCGGCCGGATCGTTCATACGCGCGCCGATTCTCGGCCATGTGCCGGAGTCCTGTGGGACTAGCCGGGAGGCGCCGCCTTCGAAAGTCGGACCTCGATCTCTGCCAGACCTCCGGACTCCGCTTCTTGCACTTCCTGACTCGGCGGGAAGTGACGCTGCGCGATCAGCGTAGGCACGATCGCGGTCAAGATGACGACGGTGACGAGCGTCGTGTACTGCCCCTGCGTGATGTAGCCGTGCATCAGTCCGTAGAGGCTCGAGATCGTGCCGAACGTCAGACCGGTCGCCATCATAAGCGTGAGGTAGGCGGCGTCGCTCGTCTTATAGCGCATCGCCCGGGCTGCTGGATAGACGGCAATTATTTTCGCCACGACCTTGACGAGAAAGAACGCCAAGATCGCCCAGATCGCCGTCGCCGCTTGCGTCAGCGACACGAACGTACCCGCCTTGATGAAATAAAACGGTGTTAGCAGGCTCATGGTCGTGCGCCTCAGGCCGCGCGAAAACTCGGTGTGGCTCAACAGAAAGCCGGCGCACGAAAAGCCGAGGAAGTAGGCTGGCAGAACGCCTTCGCTATTGGCCATCGTGGCGAGGCCGCTGAGCATGAAGATGATGAGGAAGAGGAAGCGGGCGCCGGGTTCGCTGACACGATCGCCAAGCCGAACGTAGAGATTCGGAACGAACCGCGGAGCGAACGCGATCACCGCGATGCTCACGCCTAGGAAGATCGCGAGCCACGCGTTGACGTTCGCGAAGAGCAGTCCGAGAGCCACTACGGTGCCGAGATCGGTGATGAAGCACGCGGCCAAAATGAGTTGGCCGAACTCCGTGCCCGCGAGTCCCGATTCGATCATGACCGCATAGACAACGGCCACCGACGTTGTGGACATCGCGATGCCCGCGATCTTTGCAGCGTTGGCGTCCCAATGCGCGAAGAAGTAAGCGTAAACCATCGCGCAAAGAAAGGGCGCGCCGAAAGACAAGAGCCCGATTGAGACGGCAGGGCGCCACTGGCGCTTGAAATTCGTAGGATTGATCTCGGCGCCCGCGAGAAACGTGAGCATGATGCTGCCGAAGCCCGCGATGAAATCGATCCAGACGTTGGATCGTAAGGCGATGAAGTTTCCCGCGAGGATGCCGAGCATGATCTCGATCAGGGCGGCCGCTATGCCGAATCGGATCGAGATGAGCGAACCGAGGAACGCCAGCGCCATCCAGATCGCGGCGATGAGCCACATGTTCTGAAGCGCGGACACGTCAAATACAGCGTGCATATGATTCTCCTGGCGCTCTAAGAGCGCGGTCAGGAGTCATCGGCTCCCACATCGGAGCAGTTTTGCATCGCTGCCGGGCGGACTCCACCGCCACGTCCGATGGGTTTCCACCGCGCTCGGCCGACGTCCTTGCAGTGTGCAGACGTCGAGTTTGCGGCCGCAGCCGCCGAGGAATACCAAAGACGGACGTCCCAATCAAGCTTCCACCATCATGAATCTGCGCGTCACCGATCATCTGGCCAACGAGCGGACGTTTCTCGCCTACGTGCGGACGTCGCTGTCGCTGATGGCGTTCGGATTTGTCATCGCAAAGTTCGCGGTGCTCGCGCACGCCATGCCGGGAACCCAGGTCAGCGTCGGACCGTGGGCAGTGATGTCCGGTCACCGTTTGGGCATCGCCTTCGCGGCGCTGGGCGTCGCGCTCGGCGCGCTGGGATCGTGGCGCTTCGTCGTGGTCGATATCGAGCTTAAACGTGACCAATACCATTCGGCGCCATGGCTTGCCATCGTCGTCGGAGCGGCAACCGTGGTCACCGGCGCGCTGGTCATCCTGAACCTATCGCGCGTGTTGTGATGCCATAGCTGCAGCGCGGCTTCGCACCTCATCTGCCACGCTCGACGGCTCTACGACCGTAGCGAGCCCGCCAAAACCCAAGACCCACGAGATCAGCTCTTCGGTCATCGTGACTTCAAACGTCATGCGCAGGGTGCCGCCGGAAAGTGTTTCGCAAGCCGTCTCAGCGGGCCAGCGCCGGGCGCGCACGTTCGCCGCGGCTCTTGCGTCGATGTCGATCGCCACTTTTTGCGGTGCGTCCCGGCCGATCATGATGCCAAAGCTGTAGCGCAGATCGTCGTCGAGCTTCCATCTACTGTCTGGATCGAACGGTTCGAGCAGTTCGACGTCTCCCATGCGGTCCAGCGCGAACAGCTTCGGGCGGTCTTCGCCTTCGACGATCGCCCAGCAGTAGATGCGCCCGTCGTGATCGTGCATCGCAAGGGGCTTCGCCCAGCGCGGGTCGGTGGCGCCGCCCGCGGTGTGGGTGTAGTCGAATTGTATGAGCCGGCTTTCGCGGATCGCCGTGTCCACGTTATCGAGCCGTTCGTAAAACGCGCGATCCGCGCGCGGCTGAGGCCGTCGCGACGAGAGCGTTGCAGCGGCTTCCGGATCTTCGATGGCGATCCGGGCATCGAGGATGTCGAGCACTTCACCGAGCGCGGCGACGTAGGGCGCGCCAAGACCCGCGATCGCGGTCCTCACCAGCGCGAGTTGCGCGCGGCTGCGCGGATCGAGCTTCGGCCGCGAGAGCGCGGCTCGTGCCGAAACGTGATAGAGTTTATCCTTGCTGTTGTATGAAAGTGGATATCCGGCTTCGCGCAATTCTGCTTTGACTCGTTTGAATGTCGCTTCCGACGAGGTGGTGAGGATCTCGTGCAATCGAGCCTTCGAGACCGCCCGCTTTTCATCGATCTCTTTGAGCAGTCTGATGAACCGCGCGGTTCTGCCGAGATGCTCTGGATTTGTCGTGCTCATCGGCAGAGGTGTTGCGGGCGGGCGCCAGGTTGCCCTGTGATCGCATTTCAGCCGAAGCCCACCCCCTTGCGCGAGACTCCCGAATATGCTAACATTTCCATAGTGTTCCTCAGAGAGGAGTGGGTTGACGCCCGCTCCTTTCAACGTTAACGAGAGACGTTATGGCAGTAAGAAAAACAGTCAAGAAGAACGCCGACGGTTCGGCGCCGGCCGGCGTCGCGACGCCGTCAGTGGCAAATCCGGAACTCATCGCCGCACTGAAAGAGCTCGAACGCGACCGCAACCTATCGGCCGAAGTGCTGATGGAAGCGCTCGAAGCCGCGCTCGTCTCGGCATACAAGCGCAACTTCGTTCGCGAAGCTGAAGCCGTCGGCAATCCGGTAGTGATCGTCGACCGGGAGAACGGCGCGTATCGCGTGTTCGCCCGGCGCACCGTCGTGGCGGAAGTCACCGATCCCGCGATCGAGATCTCGGTCGCCGACGCCGGCGGAAAAGCGGCCGGAGAGAACTTCGACGTCGAGATCACGCCGAAAGAATTCGGGCGCATCGCGGCGCAGACGGCCAAGCAGGTCATCGTGCAGCGCATCCGCGAGGCCGAACGCGACATGGTCTTCGACGAATACAACGACCGGCTCGACGAGCTGGTCGGCGGTCAAGTCTTGCGCTACGAGCAGCGCAACATGTTCGTCGACCTGGGAAAGGCCGAGGCCATCTTGCCCGTGTCCGAGCAAGTGGCCCACGAGTCGTTTCGCATCAACGAACGCGTCCGCGCGTACGTCATGGAAGTCCGCAAGACGAATCGCGGTCCGCAGATCATACTGTCGCGCATCCATCCCAATGTCGTCCGGCGCCTCTTCGAGCAAGAAATTCCCGAAGTCTCGCAGGGCATTGTCGAAGTGAAGGACGTCGCGCGCGAGCCTGGCGCCCGTTCGAAGATCTCGGTGTGGACGAATGAAGAGGACATCGACGCAGTCGGTGCGTGCCTAGGGCCGCGTTCATCTCGCGTGAACAACATCGGCGAAGAGCTGCGCGGCGAGAAGATCGACGTCATCCAATGGTCGCCCGATCCGGCCACCTACGTGGCCAATGCGTTGGCGCCCGCCAAAGTGATTTCGGTGCATCTCAACGAGCGCGAGCACTTGGCGGAGGCGGTCGTGCCCGACTATCAATTGTCGCTTGCGATCGGCAAAGAAGGTCAGAACGTCCGGCTTGCCGCGCGGCTCACCGGCTGGCGCATCGACATCCACAACGAAGAGCAGTGGGCGGAAGTCATGTCGCAGCGGGTCGACGAGGACAAGGAGCGCGAGGAACTCGCGGCCATGGCCGAAGTCGCAGCCGAGGAGAGCGGCGTGGAACTCACCGCCGAAATGCTCGCGCAAGACGAAGAGCTCATCCGCAAACTTCAGGAACTGCAGCGGATGACGCTTGGCGAAGACGAGGTAGAGGAAGAAGAGGCCACTCCCGACGCCGAGCCGGAGATCGCGGAATAACGCTACGCCTCACGGCCTAGTCGTCGTAGACCGGTCCCTCTATCAACAGGTAGGGTCTAAAGGTCACGAAATAGGTGGTCCTGTCGCCACGCTCGATTGAGGTTTGGAAGTCGGTGCCGAACCGCATTGAGCCGTGAGCTACGATCACCAGCATGTGTTGGTGGTAGTCCACCTCAAATCCGAATGGTCGAAGCACGAGTTTTTTCGAGAACGATCGTCCAAACTTGTCGGTGACCTTTATGAATGCGCTCCTGTCGACGTTGGACGGGTAGATGGTTATCGTCCGAGCGTCGAAATCCGGGAGATTGATCGTCAGCGGCGACGCATACTTTACTGGTATGATCGAGAGAACGCCGATTTTGGCGCAGTCAACACCGCGAGCCGTTTGCGGAAAGAGCACCGTGATGTCTCCGCGAGACATGGAGGCCTTATACAGCCCGGGCCAAGTGTGCGAAACACCTGGCGGTACTTCACCGAATGTTTTGATCGCCTCGGAGATCACGGGCGCGTAACACGGATCCGTGAATAGCACATACGACTCGTAGTCCCATGGCAAAAGCGGGATAGGCGAAGATAGCTGAGCCAGTGGGGGAGTTCGAACGCTCGTGCATCCGGCAACAACCAGCGCAGACGCTATTAACGCCGAAGACAACGCCAAACGAAAAAGTCTCAAGGCCTTGCTCCGTGGGAACCCTCGGCGCGCGCGTCAAATGGCATCGTATGTTTATGATATTGCAGAGTGCGGTGGTCGCGGCGGCGGTCTTGCTCGCACCAACCCCAGAACCTTCGCCCATCCCCAGCGATATGCATTCGCTTCTCGCGTATGGCAAGGGCTGGATGTTCGGCGCCCATGAGCCGGACGGCTGGACCGGCTATACTGAGCATAGCGACGAGATCGGGTCAAATGTATATTTTCTGCCGATAGGTCAAAAATTCGGCCAAGACGGAGTGATCATCCGCGTTTCGATTCTTCCCAAAGATTTCGGCGACGACGTCGGCCGCGATCTTACCACCGACATGGCGCGTTACAAGACGGCGACGCCGGACATCAAGTTCTCCGACTTCTCCGCCGAATACCCAGGCGGCACTGTTTATGCAAAGATATACGGCCTGAAACGGGCCGATGAGTATGTCTCCTACGTAAATCCTGGCCACACGATCGATTATTACTTCATCGTATCGTTGGATCCGCCGCCGAAGCAGCGTGCGTCCGACAGCGACATCGCCGCCTATCGGGCGGTGATCAAGACGCTGACGTTTTTGGGCCAACCAAAGCATTAGATCATATCGGCTAACGGCGACGTGAGCACAAAGGTCGGTACGATTTGTTGGCAAGAACTCGCACTCTTATAAGCTTCATCGTCGGTTTCTGCGCCGTCGCCGCATTGGTGCTCGGGCCGGCGAAAGCACACGATGAGCTTGCGGCATGGGCACAGTCGGCACAAGAAATTGCGGGCCCATCCGACCGCCAAAGGCAGCCGATGGTGATCGAAGATCACTTTACCGAAAGACTTGCGTTTAACGGGATGAAAGCGGACACCGCCTGTTCTGGGTCAAGGTGGATATACGATTACGCTCACCACATTGCGGCGGGCTTCGACGGCGGGCCGGAAATGATTCTCTATATTGGCACTCCGCCTGTGAAGTTACCGAGCCGTGATCTTTCACACGTGTCGACCGTTCGTGGCCTTCGCCTTGGCGACACTCCCAAGCAAGTTGTCGCGGCCTTGAAAGTGCCACTCTCTGATATCACCCGGCCGACGGATCGCCGTCAATTCCTAAACCTTGCTAAGTCCGTGGTTCATGCAGGAGATACTCACGGCTACTTCGATTTCTCAACGATTGTTTTTCATGATGGTCATGTGGTCTCAATTTGGCTCGCGCATAACGAAGATTGAAATCGCGGGCAAGCGGTGCTTGCCCTAGTACAGTTGCCTCCTACTACGGATAAGGAAAGGAAAAAAATAGGGCAAGCGATGCTTGCCCTAGTACGGTTGCCCCTGGGTGCTTTTTGTTTACTCGACGCCGGCGAATTTGAAGCCCTTGATCGAGCCGATCCCGGTCGCGTTGTCGTAGCCTGGTTTGCCGTTGAAATTGCCGTTTGAGCCGGTGGTGATGTCGTGGAACACCGTGTAGCCGTTGGCGGCAAAAGCCTTGTAGATCTTCTTGTTGACCCAGCCAAAGCGCTTGCCGTCTTTCTGATTGATCGTCACTTGCAGCGCGCAATAGGTGGGCGACGACCACGACGTTCCTCCGATGGGTCCTTCGAATGAACCGCCGAAGAAGAACGAGAAGCCGGTGTTTGGATCTGCGGGGAAGGCGATGTCGGGCACGTTTCGATTCGTGCTGGAAGCAAGTCCGGACACGCCTTTTTGGTAACTCGGAATGGGCACGAACGCCGATACGCCGCCGCCCGAACCGTTCCAAACGCTTTCGGATTGGTATTTGGCATGCGAGTTCACGAAAAGCGACGTGCCTCCGACCGAGACGAAATGCGGTTCAACTCCAGGTGCGAGTTGATCGTTCGGGTTGCCGCATTCTGAGGATCCGCCGTCGCCAGATGATGCGCTAAACGTGATGCCTTTGGCTGCGCCCTGCGTGGCGATATGATTTGCGGACTTCGCGTACGGTTGGTCGTCGGTCTCGCAAACGCCAAAGCTGGAGTTCACGATATCGACCTTGTTGTCGGAGACGATCGCGTTGTAGGCGTCCTCTCCCGGTTGGTCGACCGGGTTTTCAAGGATGTAAAGGTACACGTCGGCTCCGGGCGCCAGCGAACCCATGGTCTCCACATCCAGCGTCGCCTCGATGACAGCCGGATCGCCGGAGCTCCATTGCCCGTTGCCCTCGATGATCTTGCGGTGGATCGTTCCCGTGCGCGTCTCACCGAAGAAACTCACAAACCCTTTGATGTCCGAATTCTTCACAGTGCCCGCGACGTTGGCAACCGCATGTCCGGTGCCATCGAATCCGTGCTGCACCGGAAAGTCGAAACCGGTCGCGAGTGCAACAGGGCCGAACCCACCGTCGGGTCCGTGCAGCATGCCGCCGACGTTGTCGGGCGTGACCGGCTGCCGGCGGCCGCGGAGATACTGATAGCGCGCCTTGTTGATGTTGTCGAAGCCTGAGATCGCGACGAGCTCATTCTGCAACTCGGCGGGCATGATGGCGGGCCGCGCGTTGGCGTAGCGCAAGCCGTAGCCCGATTGGTACACGGAGTGGATCTCGGTGTCGAAGTAGCTATCGACAGCCTTTGCAGGACCGGCGACATCGAGCACCGTCCGGTTGTCGTACGTGCCGACGACCCGGAATCCGGCGCGCTGAAGCTGTTGCGCGAGTCGCGTGTAGTCGGACTGCGACGGCGCGAAGTAGGCGTTGAACTGCTGGTTGTTGAGGAAGTGTCCGTAATATCCGGACGACGGATCCGCTTGGGCCTCGACGAGCTGTGAGAGCTCGCCTTCGTGGCGATAATGCAGCGTCAGCGCGAGCTTGACCGTTTGCGTTTGCTTCGCAGCACCAAGATCGCGCACATCGGCGCGCGTGGGTACGCCGGCCGCGACGTTAGACTGCATCGATTGCGCGTTCGCGCTCTGCGGCGCGACGGCTAGGACGAGCGCGGCGGCGGCAGGCACGACGAACTGAGTGAATCTGGCCATGGTTCCTCCGTTGCAAGCATGGGATACAACCAAGTGTACGCCGGAGGCGCGGATATTGACAAGGCCCAATTCGCTCGATGCAGCTCCTCTATAATCTCAGCGCATCCGCGATATTAATGCGAAAAAATAGGGTAAGCGGAGTCGACGCAAAAAAACGGGGCAAGCGCCGCTTGCCCTAGTACGGTTGCCCTCCTACGATGCGCGAGTTATTGCTTGACCATATCCGGGAATTTGTGTTTGAGTGCGACGAGCTTCGGCAGATCGTTGATCACGACGTACGGGTAGTAGGAGTTTCGATCGACGAAATGTTGATGGTAATCTTCGGCGGGATAGAAAGCGTGTAACGGCGCGACCAGCGTGACGATCTTATCGCTAAACGTCTTCTGATCTGTGAGCGATTTGATGTACGATTCTGCGGCGTTCTTTTGCGCGGTGGTCGTATAGTAGATCTCCGAGCGGTACTGCGTGCCGTCATCGGGGCCTTGCCGATCCAGTTCCGTCGGATCGTGCGCGACGAGAAAATACACCGCGAGCAATTGGT
>Ga0208849_1000669_pt1 | contig 29513 bp, 27 predicted proteins | sample NGESurdeep072012_10_FD_184470 | JGI IMG/M metagenome (GOLD analysis project Ga0208849, IMG submission 184470) | Arctic peat soil microbial communities from Barrow, Alaska - NGEE Surface sample 53-3 deep-072012 (SPAdes) | ecosystem: Environmental > Terrestrial > Soil > Wetlands > Peat ... | reverse complement strand
CGTCAGACGATTCAGTGAACGGCGGCGCCATCCATAGGGTGAATCACAACTCGATTCCCGCGCATAGCCCCCCCCGCACGGGAATTTGCCCCGGTTACTCTATTGGCACATCACACCACTGTTTTCCCCCGACAATTTCGCTGGTGACCCGGAAAACATCTTCGCCAACACCGCCTCGTTCAACGTGCTCTGTCTGCCACGCGAACGGGGTATCGAGACCACGGACCTGAAGGAGATCACGGCCGCGCGAGAGGCGGCGCCGTCCGGCCTCTGATTGCAGCGTGACGATCGGTCAGGCGGCGTCGGGAGGATCGCGGGAGGTCCAGTCCGGCGGAAACGCCACCGGCGTGGGCGTGGACGCCGGCTCCGTCCAGCTCAACGCCGGGGAACGATCAACGGAGTCACCCTGTCGGCGGATCCCCACGCCGAGGCCAGCGACTATGTGAGCGGCTACGAGTTCGACGCAGATATGTTGTTCGGCGGGACCGATTTCATCGGTTCCGGTGGCATCGAAAGCGGCGCGGCGATCGGCGATGGCGCGGTCGGCGAGGTCGCCCTGGGCGGGACCGTCCAGTGAACCACGGTCAGGAGCGGCGGCCTCGCGATCGCGCTGGCCAGGACCATCAGCGGCGCCTTCAGCATCTTGGCCGGCCCGGTCGCCTCGACCACGGTTTCCAGCGGCGCGACAGTGTCCAGCGGCGGCTTCATCGAGTACGCCGGCGTCACGGTGGCGAGCGGCGGCACGCTGACGGTGCCGTCGGGCGCGATCGTGTCTGGGGGCCTGACCGTCCTCGCGGGTGGATCGGAAGGCCCTCATCTTCCAGGATGGATCGCTGATGTCGCCGGCGGCGGAACGGCCGGCGCCACGGTGATCAGCTCCGGTGGCCAGGATCGGTGGGGAATCGATGGCGTTCGACGCCGCCGGCCCCGTCTCACCACCAGTGCTCGGGCGCCGGCGCGAGGTGGAAAACATGTGCGTCGAATCGAATCCGCATTGACCGGGCCGGTTGGGCGGGTGAGGCTGCTTAGCGTTCGCGAGCGAGGGGGAGCCGGGGGGTGCGTACACACGCGGGACGGCAGGGAGCCTCCCCCGGAATTGACGCTGGGGCGCGTGATCCCACGTTCGGGGACGAGGCCTCTCGGAACAATCAGTCTGGTTGCCTAACTTCGAACCACGGCGTCGCCAAGCCTCGCCGTCGGTCTGGACCATGGGCGCGCGACGCAAAACCTGGCTCCGATCCCTGGGCCATGCGGCCATGAGGGCGCCTCGCCGCCATCGCCGCCTGAGTGGGCGCGCCCGGCTCCCATCATATCCCGGGCGGGATGTTTCTACGGACGACGCGGATAATCCGCACCTTGACCACACCACAACGCCAATGCCGAAGGGTGAATGGGAATCATGTCGCCGAATTCCCAGCCTCTCCGCCGGCTCCGGCGGCCTGACCATCCTCGCCGGTGGATCGGCGAAGGCCGTCGTGGTCGAGAATGGCGTCGGGCGCCGCCGTCGTCGCCTCACCACCGGTGCGCGGGTGCCGAGGCGAGATGGAAAACATGTGCGTCGAATCGAATCCGCATTGACCGCGCCGGCCCCGCGGGTGAGGCTACCCGACGGTCGTGAGCGAGAGGGAAGCAGGGGGTGGGCACATTCGTGGGACGGGAGGGCGCCGTCCCCGGGATCGGCCCTGGGGGTCCATGTTCCCGTGTTCGGGGAAGAGGCGTCCCGGAACGATCAATCTGCTCGCGTGACTTCAGGCTACCGCGTCCCCCCGCCACGTCGGCGGTCTGGGCCACGGATGCGCGACCATGAACCCGGCTCCGGTGTTTGGACATGCGGGGCAATGACGGTTCGTCGCCGCCATACCCGCCCGAGGAAGAGAGCATAGCTTCCATCATATTTTCTCGTGGGATGTTCGAAGAAATGGCGCGGACAACGCGCGTCTTGAGCGCAACGCATCACCAACACCGAAGGGTGAATAGGAATCATGTCACTGAATTACCCGAATTACCTGAACTTAGGAATCGCGTCGCGTACTTGAGGCGGCACTTATTGATGAAACTATGCTAGCTCCGCTCGGACCACGTTTATTTGGAGTCGCCGCAGGTCTATTGGGAGCTGCATTTACCGGCCTGCCCCTCGTCATCGCCGTGACCTTGTTCAAGTCTGGCATGCTGGTGGTCCCTGGGAGCTCGCATGTTGGCGGCAGGCGCGTCTATCGGAGAGACACTCCAATATTATATTGGTCTATATTCGTGGCGATGTGGCTGACGTTATTGCCGCTGTTCATATTATGTATCTACATAATTATTTCATCATGGTTTTTGACGACGATAGCCAACGTATCACACTAACCCCCGCTTCTGCTTGCGATGAGCGACAACTGTGCCGACAAAGACACAGAATGGCGTTTGAGATCTATCGTTACATAAGACGACTGGAGGTGAATCGTGTCGAGTGCGGCAGCTGCGATAACCAATGTTGCGGGCGACTTATCCGCCGCCGCCTTGGACATAAATGTCGCGGCACGCGCCTATGCCAATTATCAATCAAATCCAGGTAACGCTCAGGAATCCGCGCTAAATTTATCAGTCATATCTGCGATGAAGAGCGCGTCTGCTGCTTTGGCGGATGTCAATATAATCCTGCAGGATAATCAAGAAGCCGAAATTATAGCAAAACAAATGAATCTGCCTCAAGCTGTGGCAGCGATTGCGGTCCTCGTGACCGACATCTTGCAGAACTATCAGCCGCAGGTCCACAAATATGGCCACGCCGATACGGCCACCCAAACGCGAGTTAAGGGAGAATTTTTGAGTGTTGCGTCGGCTTTGGGCCAACTCGTAGCGGACGTTGCGTTTCCGGAGGAGAAACTTGCAGTATCGGCGGCCATTCAGGCGGCTAACGTCGTTGGCTCTGCTTTCAGTGCGCTGAGCGACGAGACAACAGTTGAAAGCATCGTCATCGCGACCGAGCAGGTGCTCGGGCAGGAGCTTTCGGGCAACTATGGCCCCACTGTCGCCAGCGCCAACGGGGCCGCGTTCTCAGACCCCAGCCACGGCACGCCAACCATCTCAGGGCCTCCGGCGCAATACTCCGGTGCGGGTGCGCCCCACGGCGGCGGCGCGGCCGGCACGCCGGTTCCTGGTGGAACCGACGACTTCGCCGTGAGCGGGACCGTCGTCCCGTCGGCGAATGGCGCCACCTTCATCATGAACGGGGCCATTCTCGCCGAATCGGCGCCGCCCAACCCGACCTCCGGCGGGACCGGCTCCGGCGGTACCGGCAACACCTTCATCGTTCCTGTCGCGAGCACCAAGTATGGCGGCGGCAGCGGCGGCCTGTTCGGCCTGGGGACCATCGAGGCGACCGGCTCAGGCAACACCGTCCTTATCGCCGACGGCTCGTCGCAACAGCCACTGACGACCCTGACCATATTGCAATATCTGGCGCCTGGAGTGCTGGACAACACCGCGCCGGTCGCCATCGGGACGACCAACACCGGCAACGATTTCATCCTCGTGCAGGACAACAGCACCGTAAGCGACGAAAATATCGTCACCAACAATCCAGAAAACGGAGCTACGAACAAGTTCGAGCTGTACATCCTTCCGCCTAGAAGCGGGGATGGTCCGGACACAACCTTCATACAGTACGGGCTATTACGGTGACGGTGCGCTTAATTGCTTTCGCGCCGCCGTCGCCCCTCCCGCCCCTCTCGACCCCGCCACCCCGACAACCGCCCCGCGCATGGCGCCTCCCAGGCGGGCGCGCTCGTCGGCCGGGAGGGCGGCGGCGAAGTCGATCACCGCGTCCTCGACCTCGCCGCGCGATCGCTGGTTGATCGCCCGGGCCCGGGCGAGCTCATCCTTGGCGGCGGCGGCGTCGAAGCTGGGGGCGGCGAGGGACCCCCAGGCCTGGAGACGCAGACCGCGGGCCCGGCGGTTGTCGGGCTGGACGGTCTTGCCTTCGGCCCTGAGCAGATAGACGAAGCGCGCCCGGTCGGCCGGCGCCAGCGCCGCCGCCGCCCGCCGCAGGGCCGGCCGGGCCGGATTGGCCGCCGCCGCCGCCGCCGCTCGCGGCTGACCGGCGAGACGGACGCCGCGCGCCACCACCGCGGCGCCGGCGCAGATCAGGAACAGGTTGAGCGCCGCCGAGGCGATCAGGCCGATGGCGATGAGGCGGGGCTTCATCATCATCCCTCCGCCGCCAGATCCGGCGGCTCGCGCAGCAGGGCGACGGCGTCCTCGCTAGGATCGGCCGGCGCGGTCGCCGGGCGGACCGCCAGCGGGGCCAGCCGGTCGCCGGCCGCCAGGCCGGCCGCGCTGGCCGCCGCCAGTCCCGCCCCCACCGCCGCGCCGGCCAGCCAGCGCCACCGCGCCGGCCGGGCGCGCGCCGGGGCCGCCATGACGATCCGCGCGGTCAGGGCCGCCGAGGGAGCGGGCGAGGGGGCCTTGGCCAGCAGGCGGTCCAGCTTGGCCGCCTCGGCCAGCAGGCGCCGGGCGGCGAGGGGCTCTTCGCGCAGAGCGGCGCGGGCGGCGGCGCGTTCTTCGTCCGGCCAGCGCGCCACCTCGCCCCCCCAGGCGCCGGCGAGGACGGCGAGCCGCTCCAGGCTCATCGGGGCCGCTGGGCCGCCCGGCTCAGTCATCGCGGGCCCAGTCATCGCGGGGCACGTCGGCGAGGATCAGCCGCAAAGCGCGGCGGGCGCGGGAGAGCAGGCTCTCCAGGGCCTCGACGCTGATCGCCATCACCCCGGCGGCGTCGATATTGCCCAGTTCCTGATAGTGGCAGAGCACGATCGCCTCGCGCTGGCGCGGGGGCAGGGTGGCCAGGGCGGCCTCGACCCGGCGGCCGGTGTCCCGGGCGATGAGATCGCGGTCCGGGGCCGGCCCGGGATCGATCCGTTCGGCCGGCTCGGCGGCCGGGCTCTCGCGGCGCTTGCGCAGCCGGTCGTGGCAGAGGTTGAGGGCCACACGGTGCAGCCAGGTGTCGAACTTCGCCTCCCCCGGCCGCCACAGCGGCGCCTGCCGCCAGGCCTTGACGAAGGTCTCCTGGGCGACGTCCTCGGCCTCCCCTGCGTCGCCCAGCATCCGCCGCGCCAGGGCCAGGACCCGGGGGAGCTTCCCGGTCACCAGCGCGCCGATGGCGCGGGCGTCGCCCTGGCCGGCCAGCCAGACCAGCTCGTCGTCCGCGCTCCGTTCGCCGGAACTCAATCGTCACCTCGCTCAAGCGCCTTCTCCCATCGCGCGGTCCCCATCGCCGGGTTCAACGCGCCCCGGGCGGCGGTTCCGTCGCCGGCCCCGTCGCGGGCGGGCCGATCAGGGCCTCGAACACCGCCCGGACCCGCCGCCGCGCGGTCGCCAGCCGCGCCTCCAGCGCCCGCAGGTCCCTCACCCCGCCGGTCCGGGTCAGCAGGGCGCGCAGGGCGCGGGGCTCGCCGGCCGGATCGGCGCCCTCGAACACCGCCACCCTCAGGAGTTGGGCGAGATCCTGCTGCAGCCGCCAGGCCCGCCCCAGCGGTTCCAGCAACTGCGGCTCCGCGAGCCCGGCGGCGCCCAGGGCGGCCAGCGCCTGGGCGGCGCCCTGGACCAGTGGCCCGCCGACGCCGGCGTGGACGAGCTGGAGATACTGGGCGCAGAATTCGATATCGACGAGACCGCCGTCGCTGAGCTTCATGTCCCAGAAGCCGGTGGGCGGGCGTTCCCGCGCCATCAGCGCGCGCATGGCGGCGACGTCCCGGGCGGTGGCGCCGGGATCGCGCGGCCGGCGCAGGGCGGTCTCGATCGCCGCCGCCGCGTCCGCCCCCGCCGCCGCGCCGCTGGCCCACACCACCCGCGCCCGGGTCAGGGCCAGGAATTCCCAGGTCTCCGCCTCGGCCGCGTAGTAGTCGGCGAAGGCGGCGAAGCTGACCGCCACCGGCCCCTTGGCGCCGGAGGGCCGCAGCCGCATGTCCACGTCATAGAGTCCGCCTTCGGCGGTGGGGACCGACAGGGCCGCGATCAGGCGCTGGGTGAAGCGGGCGTAGAAGGTCGCCGCGCTCCAGCCCTTGAGCGCCGATTCGGCGTCGGGACGCGACGGCCGGTAGAGGGTCATCAGGTCGAGGTCGGAGGCGATGGTCATCTCCCGCGATCCACACTTGCCCAGCGCCACCACCACCACCTCGCCGTCGAAGGCCCCCGCCGTGCGCTCGACCTCGGCCAGGGCGGCGGCGGCGAGGCCGGCGATCAGGGCGTCGGCGAGGTCGGCGAAGGCCGGCCCGGCGGTCTCCGCGCCGGCCACCCCGGCCAGGATCTGGACCCCGACCCGGAAGACGTGTTCGCGGTGGACGCGGCGGGCGAGGTTCATCGCCGCCTCCAGGTCGCCGGCCCCCGCCAGCGTGGCGGCGAGGTTGCCGGGCGGCTCGATCGCCGCGAAGAAGGCCGGGTCGAAGAGGGCGTCGAGGGCCGACGGCTGTCTCGCCAGCATCCGGGCGAAGCGGGGCGCGAAAGCCATGATCCGCACGATCAGGTCCAGGAGCCGCGGCTGAGCCAGGAACAGCGACTGCAGCTGGACGCCCGAGGTCACCGCGCCGAAGAAGTCCGAGAACCGGGCGAAAGCGGCGTCCGGGGCGCCGGTGGCCCGGGCCGCCTCCAAGAGGCGCGGGGCCAGGCGGGTGAACAGTTCGCGACCGCGCTCGGTGCGGGTGGCGGCGATGCGGCCGTGATGCCAGGCGCGCACGGCCCCGGAGACCGCGGCCGGATCACCAAAGGCCATCCGGCGAAGGGTGGCGAGGGTCTCGGGATCGTCCTCGATGCCGGTGAAGATCAGGCTGCCGAAGCGCGAGGAGAGCGGCTCCTCGCCGGCGAACAGTTCGGCGTAGACGCCGTTCACGCTTCGCAGCACCGCCCCGACGGCGGCGTCGAAGCCGCGCAGATCGCCATGGCCGGCCAGCGCCGCCACCCGCCGCCGCTCGCCCCTGGCCTCGGACAGCCGGTGGGTCTGTTCGTCGGCGATCATCTGGATGCGGTGTTCCCAGCCCCTCAGGCGCCCATATGCACGGGCCATGATCTCGGCGGCCTCGGGCCGGACGTGGCCGGCGGCGGCCAGGGCGGCGAGGGCCTCCAGCGTGCGCGGCGAACGCAGACCGGGGTAGCGGCCGCCGAGGATCAGCTGCTGGGTCTGGACATAGAACTCGACCTCCCGGATGCCGCCCCGGCCGAGCTTGAGGTCGGCCCCCGCCGCCGTCAGCCGGTCATCGACCTTGTGGACGTGGATCTGCCGCTTGATCGCGTGCACGTCGGCGATGGCCGCGAAGTCCAGGTTGCGCCGCCAGATGAAGGGTTGCAGCTCGGCCAGGAACGCCGCGCCCCGGGCCACGTCGCCGGCCACGGCGCGGGCCTTGATCAGCGCCGCCCGCTCCCAGTTCTGGCCGACGCTCTCATAGTATTCGAACGCCGCCGGCGCCGATACCGCGACCGGCGTGGTGGCCGGATCCGGCCGCAGCCGAAGATCGACCCGGAAGACGTAACCCTCGGCCGTTCGGCGGGTGAGGATCTTGGCCATCCGGTCGGTCAGGCGGGCGGCCACGGCGCCGGGTTCGTGGCCGGCCGCGGCCGGGATTACCGACGGCTCGAAAAACACCGAAATGTCGATGTCGCTCGAATAGTTGAGCTCGAAGGCGCCGTGCTTGCCCATGGCGATCACGAAGACTCCGGGGACGGGGCCGGCGGCGAAATCACCTTTTGCCAAAAGCTGACCGTTTTCGACCATCTCCCGCGCCGCGACGGCAAGAGCGCTCGCCACCGCGACATCGGCGAACCTGGAGAGGCAATTGGTCACCTCATCGAGCGTCCACGCCCCGCCCAGATCGGCCAGGGCCGCGAGCAGATGAATTCGCGCCTTGAGTTCCCGAAGCCGGCGCTCGGCGGCCTCCGAGTCGGTCATCCCGCCGGCCTCCCGGGCCTCGGCGAGCGACCGCTCAAGCAGTTCCGCCGGATCCGCCGCCAACACCGTCTGAAGGGTCGCCGGGTCGCGACGGACCAGCCTGGCGAGGTAGGGCGAAGCTCCGAAGACGGGCGCGAGGGCCGGCCAGGCCGCTATGGATTGCGCCGAGATTTCAATGGCTTCTCGCGCCATCTCGGCGCCGCGCGGGTCGATCGTCGGGCCGCATGGAACAAGCCGCTGGTAGAGCGCGGCCACCGCTCAGCCGTTCTTCGGAAGGACCAGGGCCACGCGCAGCCCGGGTCCCGACCCATCCACCGCGCCCGGCCCGTCGTCGAGTTCGAGACCGCCCCGATGCGCCCGCGCCACCGCCGAGACCAGCGACAGCCCCAGCCCCGCCCCCGGCTGGTTGCGGCTGTTCTCCAGCCGCACGAAACGCTGAATCACCGAGGCCCGGTCCTCCTCGGCGACCCCCGGTCCGGTGTCGGTCACCGAGAACTCGATGTCGCCCGACGACCGCCTGCGGACCCGGAGCATGATCGCGCCGGTGGATGGGGTGTACTTGACCGCGTTGTCGAGCAGATTGGCCAGGGCCTGGGCGATGAATTCCTGGTTGCCGACGAGGTGCAGGCCGGGCGTCAGTTCGGCCCTGAAATCGAGGCCTTTTTCCTCGCACAGGGGTTCGTAGAGTTCCGCCACGTCGGCCGCCAGGGCGGCGGGGTCGAAGACCGCCTGGTTGGGCGCGTCGCCGGCGGCCTCAAGCCGGGCGATCGCCAGCACCGCGGCAAAGGTGCGCAGCACGCCGTCGGCGTCGTCCAGCGCCTGATGGAGGGCGGCCCTGGGATCGGCGCGGCCGGCGTCGGCCTCGATCATGGCCGCTTCCAGGCGGGCGCGAAGCCGCGTCAGAGGCGAGCGCAGGTCGTGGGCGATGGCGTCGCCGGCATGGCGAAGGCCCGCGATCGATCGTTGAAGGCGGTCCAGCATATCATTGAGGCCGGTTGCCAGTTCGTCATACTCATCGCCGGCGCCGCGGAGCGTGGCCCGGGCATCGAGTTCGCCTCGGCGCACCGCCTCGATGACTCCGTTGAGGCTCGCCATGTTGCGTTCCACGCCGCGGCTGATGAACACGCCGCCGGCCAGTCCAAGCACGATCACCAAAGCGCCCGCGCCCCACAGCGCCCGCAAGATCTTGACCACATAGGATTGCGACTCGCCGACGTCCGCGCCGACGAAGAGAAGCTCGCCGCCGCCCATTCGCTCTTCGCGCCCGCGGGCCGGGCGCTTGATCACCGCGCCGTCGGCGTCGGTCTCGGTGAGCATGAAGCTTGCCCAGTCATCCCCCTCGCCATCCCGAACCGGCGACTGGGCGATGGAGCCGGAAATCGGCGCTCCGGAGCGGCTCATCAATAGATAGAGAAAACCGTGGTTTACCGAGGCGCGTTCGATCACCGCCTGATTGAGCGCGGCGAACCCGCCACTGCGATAAACCGCGTCCAGGGATTGGATCTCGCGGCTGACGCCGGCGTCGGCCCGCCGCGACACCTCACCGGCCGTGGCGATATAGATATAGGCCAGGAAAGCGCTCGCCGAGGCCGCGAACAGAGCCAGGAACAACAGGGTCAGCCGAAACGGCGTGGTCCGCAGCAGCCGCGGCAAGCGCATTGGCCGGACGCCCCTTCTCTCAAGCTTCCAAGCGGTAGCCCGCTCCGCGCACGGTCAGCAGCATCGGATGATCGAATTCCTTGTCGATCTTCGACCGCAGTCGCGAGATGTGCACGTCGATGACATTGGTCTGGGGGTCGAAATGATATTCCCAGACCTTCTCCAGCAGCATGGTCCGGGTTACCGACTGTCCCGCGTGTCGCATGAGGAATTCGAGGAGCTGGAACTCGCGCGGCTGGAGGTCGATCTCCTTGTCGCAACGCCGGACCACCCGTCCGATGAGATCCATCTCCAGCTCGCCGACCCGCAGGACGGTCTGGACCGAACCCGTTTCACGCCGCCTGGCCAGGGCCTCGACCCGGGCGATCAGTTCAGCGAAGGCGTAGGGTTTGACCAGATAGTCGTCGCCGCCGGCGTTGAGCCCGGCAACGCGGTCGTTGATCTCGCCGAGGGCCGAGAGGAACAGCACCGGGGTCTGGTCGCCCTGCTGGCGCAGCCGGCCGACCAACGTCACGCCGTCCATTCGGGGCATCATGCGATCGACGATGAGCACATCGAAACCGCCGCCGCCCGCCGCCTCAAGCCCGGCGAGGCCGTCGGCCGAAATCTCGCAGCCGTGTCCAGCCTCGGCCAGGCCCTTGGCCATGGCCTCCGCCGCCTCGCCGTCGTCCTCGACGATCAGTATCCGCATGGCCGCCCCCGCCGGAGTCGATGGACCGGCCTATCCCGCGATCTTTATCGGCACGAACAGCGTGCGACCGCCGCGATTGATCGCCAGGGGAATGCTGGCGCGTCCGGCCTTTCTCCACTCGCCGACGGCGGCGGAGACGTCGCTGGCGCTGGCCACCTCACGGTCACCGGCCCGGACGATCACATCGCCCCGGTGCAGGCCCTTCTCGCCGGCGTCGGACGAGCCTTTCACGCCATCGACCAGAACCCCGTGCACCGGCTCGGCGATGCTGAACTGGCGGCGCGCGGCCGGATTGATCGGCGTCAGCGACATGCCCAGAATCTGCGAGCGGGGAGGTTCGGCTCCAATCACCGCCGGCCCGGTCTCCTGGTCGCCGCCGGGTCCGCCATTCAGGGCCAGCTGGGCTTCCGAGGGCCTCAGCCCGGAGTGAACATCGACGGAGCGTTCCTTGCCGTCGCGGAAGACGTCCAGATGGATGACGTCGCCGGCATGAGCCTTCGCCACCTCGCGGGTCATCTCGCCGTTGGTGGTGACCGGATGGCCGTTGACGGCGACGACCACGTCGCCCGACTGCAGGCCGGCGCGGGCCGCCGGTCCCCCGGGCACCAGATCGGCGACCTGGGCGCCCTTGCGGTCTCCCAAGCCCCATGACCCGGCGAGTTCCTCGTTGAGGTTCTGGATCGTCGCGCCGATGTATCCGCGGGCGATCTTGTGGCCGGCCATCAGTTGCTTGGTGATGTCCGAGGCCACGTCGGCGGGAATGTCGAAGCCGATTCCCACCGAACCGCCGGATGGCGAATAGATCGAGGTGTTCACGCCGATCACGCGGCCGTAGATGTCGAAGGTCGGGCCGCCCGAATTGCCGCGATTGATGGGAGCATCGATCTGAATATAATCGACGAACGTCTCGCCGATGTCGCGGTTATAGGCCGAAACGATGCCGGCGGTGGCGGTGTTGCCGAGGCCGAACGGGTTGCCCAGCGCCAGGACCCAATCGCCGACCCGCGGCCGGGCGGAGTTCTCGAAATCGACGAACGGAAAGCCCTGGCCCTGGACCTTGACCACCGCCAGGTCGGTGCCCTCGTCGCGACCGACGACGACCCCTTTCAGCTCTTTTCCGTCCTTGAGGACGACCTTGATGTCCTCGGCGTTGTCGATGACGTGATTGTTGGTGACGATGTAGCCGTCGGAGGAAATGAAGAAGCCCGAGCCGGACGACTGCTGCTTCGGGGGCCGCGGCGAATCGCCGTCGCCCCCGTCCTGACCCTGACCCTGGCCCTTGGGGATGATGTCGAACGGGAAGTTCTCGAAGCCCGGAACCTTGCGATACGCCGAAACATCGACTTTCGAAGTCACGTTGATCGACACCACGGCGGGTGAAACCCTCTCGACGATGTCGGCGAACGATTGCGGCGCGCCGGGCGCGGGCGCGAAGCCGCCGGCGGTCGAGACCTTGATCGGCCGCATGCCGAAGTCCGAAACATGGCCGGGCGCGCGCATTCCGCCGCCGGCCATGGCGGCCACCGCGACGCCGGCGCCGGCCAGGGCGCCTACAAAAACATGGGTTCGGTTGACGGGCATCTTTTCATTCCTCATTCCCGGCGTGATGTAGGCGGCCGGGCGCCTCTAATCTAGGTGTGGATGGCGGCAAGCGCGAGCGCTCTTCAAGTTACCTTTCGGTTATGGCGGCGGCTTTGTTGCAGCCGCTTTCAGGCGGCAAGGTGTCAAAGGCGTCATCGCCGCGCAGGTCCGCCAGGCGGGCCTCTTCCTCGGAGGTGAGAGCAGCCACGGCGTCCCTGGTCTTTCGGCGACGGAGGAAGAGCACGACGCCCAGCCCGGCGGCGAGGAACGGCGCGCCCCACAGCAGCGTGTTGGTCGCCGTGAGCCTGGGACGGAAGAGGACGAATTCCCCATAGCGCGCGACCAGAAAGTCGCGGATCGCGCCGTCGCTTCGGCCAGCGGCGACCTGCCCGCGGATGATTCGCCGCAGGTCGTGGGCCAGTTCGGAATCCGAATCATCGATGGACTGGCCCTGGCAGACCAGGCAGCGCGTCTCCTGGAACAGCGCCCGCGCCCGCGCCTCCTGGCGGCTGTCCGTCAGGCGTTCATCGGGATCGCTCGACGCGGCCAGGCAGAGGATCGCCGCGAGGATCGCCGCTGGCCGGGCGAGGTTCATTCGGCGGGGGCCAGGACCGCCGCCGGCGTCCGCCGCCGACCGGGGGCCAGCCTCAGCCGGCGATCGGAAAGGGAAAGCGCGCCTCCGATCGCCATCAGCAGGGGACCCAGCAACAGCAGGTGCGCCCACCGGTTCCAATAGGCGCGCACCAGCCAGGACGATCCGCCGCCCGGCGCGATCCGACGCTCGCCCAGGACGATGTAGATATCGTCGAGGGCCTTGGGGCAGATGGCGACCTGGGTGGTCGTCTGGCCGCCGGTGTCGTAGGTGCGGCGTTCCGGACGGGCCGTGCAGACCGGGTGTCCGGAACGATCGACCACCGAAATCACCCCCCGCTCGGCGTCGTAGTTGGGTCCGGGAGCCTCGCTCACGCCATCCAGGGTGAGGTGATAGGCGCCCAGGCTCAGGCCGCCGCCGGCGGTGAGCACCTCGGCCGATTCCACGCGCCAGGCGGTCTCGAAGGCGGCGCCCATGGCGAATACGCCCAGGCCCAGGTGGGCGAGGCTCATGCCCCAGGTCCCCCGGGGCAGGCCGCTCAACCGGCGCCCGACCTCCGGCCACGGAGCCTGGAACGCCCGGACCCGGACCAGCATCTCGGTGACCGCCCCCGCCGCCAGCCACGCGCCGACGGCCACCGATAGCGCGGCGAGCCCTTTTCGGGGACTGGTGAGCAGCAGGACCAGCAGCCCGACCCCGAAGGCGGCGGCGGCGGCGAAGGACAGCCGCCGCAGCGCGCCCAGGGCGTCCCCGCGCTTCCAGGCCAGGAACGGGGCGACGGGCAGGATCAGGAAGGCGAGGGTCATCAGGACCCCGACCACGAGGTTGAAGTACGGCGCGCCGACGCCGCCCTGCTTGCCGAAGGCCAGCAGGACCAGGGGCCACAGGGTTCCGGTGAGGACGGTGGTGGTCACGGCCGAAAGGATGATGTTGTTGACGACCAGCGCGCTTTCGCGGCTGACCGGCGCGAACACCGACTGATCCTTCAGCCGCGGCGCCCGCCAGGCGAACAGGCCGAAGCCGCCGCCGGCGGCGAGCGCCAGGATGCACAGCAGCAGGACGCCCCGCTTCTCGTCGATCGCGAAGGCGTGAACCGAAGTGAGCACCCCGGAACGGACGAGGAAGGCGCCCAGCATCGACAGGGTGAAGGCGCAGAGGCCGAGAAAGGCGGTCCAGGCGGCCAGGGCGCCGCGCTTCTCGGTCACCACCGCGGAGTGGAGCAGGGCGGTTCCCGCGAGCCAGGGCATCAGGCTGGCGTTTTCGACCGGGTCCCAGAACCACCAGCCGCCCCAGCCGAGTTCGTAATAGGCCCAGAAAGCGCCCAGGGTGATGCCGACCGTCAGCAGGCTCCAGGCGGCGAGAGTCCACGGCCGCACCCACCGCGCCCAGGCGCTATCGACGCGGCCCTCGATCAGGGCCGCGACGGCGAGCGAGAAGACCACCGAGAAGCCGACGTAGCCGGCGTAGAGGAACGGCGGGTGAGCGGCGAGGGCTGGGTCCTGCAGCAGCGGGTTCAGCGATCGTCCCTCGACCGGCGGATTGGCCAGGCGGAGGAGCGGATCGGAAGCGAAGACCATGTAGCCGATGAACAGCGTCCCGAGGCTGCCCTGGACCGCGACGGTCAGCGCCTTGAGGCCGGACGGCAGTCCCCGGGAACAGGCGAGCAGGGCGCCGTAGGCGGTCAGGATGAAGCACCACAGCAGGATCGAGCCTTCGTGGCTCCCCCAGGCGCCGGCGATCTTGTAGATCAGGGGCTTTTCGGTGTGCGAATTGGCCGCGACGTTGCTGACCGAAAAGTCCGAGGTCATGAAGGCGTGAATCAGGCATCCGAAGGCGATGGCGACGGCGAGGAAGGCGGCCAGGGCCGCACCCTGGCCGGCGCCGGCGAGGCCGCGATCGTTGCGCGCCCGGCCGGCGAAGGACAGCGCCGCCTGGGCCAGCGACAGGCACAGGGCGAGGACGAGGGCGAACTGGCCCAGTTCCGCGGTCATAACGGCCCAGCCTTCCGATCATAGCTCGGCGCGGCCCCTCCGCCTCTCCATTCGCCCTGTGATTTCAGGGCCTTGGTGAGTTCGCGGGGCATGTAGCGTTCGTCGTGCTTGGCGAGGATGTTGCTGGCTACGAACCGGCCGTCGCGGTCGTAGGCGCCGATCGCCACCACCCCCTGGCCCTCCCGAAACAGATCGGGCAGATCTCCGCGGTAGCTGACGGGTGAACTGGCGAGCCGATCGGCGATCACGAAGTCAACCTCTCCATCGGCGCGCTTGGTGACGCTGCCGACCCTGACCAGGCCGCCCAGCTGGATGGCGCGGCCGGGGGAAACATGCGCCTTCATTGCTTGCGCCGGCGTGTAGAAATACGAAATCGACCCGCGCAGGCCCCACAGCGCGAGCCCGGCGGCCAGCGCCAGGATCGGAGTCGCGGTCGCCACCACCATCAGACGCCGCCGGGCGGTTCGGGATCTGGGGAGGAGGGCCACGCGGTCGCCCCTTCAGTCCGGACTTTTCCGGGCGGCGTCGAGCTCGGCGAGAATGGCCGGCTCACCGGCGAACCGCCGCCGCGCCTGGCCCAGGGCGGCCTCCCGCTTGTCGGTCTCGCCCAGCACGGTGTAGGCGCGGACCAGGCGGACCCAGCCCTGTGGATCGTCGGGATGCGCGGCCAGACGCGAGGCGAGGCCATCGACCATGCCGCGAATGGCGCCCGACATCGCCGAGCGTTCGGCGGGCTGGAGCGGCGTGTTCAGGTCCGGGGCGCCGGTCGTCTCGACCGAGGCGATGTCCCGCGACAACATGGCGCGCCGGGGATCGTCGGTCGAAAGGTCGGCGAGAAGGCCGCGCCAGTCGGAAAGGCCGCCCGCCCGGTCCCCCCCGGCGATCCTGGCGCGGCCCAGGTAATAGCGCGCACTCGGCGAGCGCGGATCGCGCTGGATGACTTCGCGGAATATCGCCTGGGCGTCGGCGCCGACCGTTCCGCGCGCCTTGAGCACCAGGATCTCGCCGAGCGGGGCGAGGATCTCGGGCCGGCCGGGGGCGATCGCGTCGGCCTTGCGCAGCGCGTGGACGGCGCCGTTGGCGTCGCCCAGGGAAAGGTCCAGCGCCGCCAGGTGACGCAACGGTTCGGGATCGTTCGGGTGCTGGGCGGCGAGCGATCGCAAGGCGGCGGCCAGTTCGGGCGACTGATAACGCTCGGGGTGCGCTCGCCAGGCCGCCAGGCGGCCGGCAAACGGCTGGTCGGCCAGCCCAGGCGAACCGAGCAGGAAATAGAGCGCGACCGCCGCCAGGGGGATCGATCCGGCGATGATCAGCATCGTCCGCCGCGAGGCTGACTGGCCGACGCGCGGGGCGCCGTCGGCGGCGGTGATCAGGCGTCTCGCGGCCTCGGTCCGGGCGGCGCGCCGTTCGTCCTCCGCGATCAGCTCGCGATCGGCCAGGTCGTCGATCTCGGCCAGGGCGCGGCGATAGACCGCCACGGTGGGGTCCTCGCCGGTGTCGCCGGCGACGGCGGCGGCGCGGCCGAGGATCAGGGCCGAGGCGCCGGCCGCCAACAGAGCCGCCGCGATCCAGAACACGATCATGGCTCCCGTTACGCCAGAATCGGGCGGGACGGCGAGAGCCGGCGCGGGTCCCGCCCCGCGAGGGGATTGCCGCGCCGGTTCACGCGTCGGCTCGCGGCAGGGCCACGGACACCTTGAGCCCGCCCATCGCCGACGCCGCCAGGCTCACCGCGCCGCCGTAGGCGCGGGCCAGTTCATCGACGATCGCCAGACCCAGGCCCGAGCCGGGCGCGCTCTCGTCCAGCCGCGCGCCCCGCCGCAGAACCTCGTCGTATTGCTCGGGCGGCAGGCCCGGTCCGTCGTCCTCGATGTCCAGCGAGAACCGCGCCGGCCCGGCGACGGCGGCGGTGACGCGCACGCGGCCGGCGCACCACTTGCAGGCGTTTTCCATGGTGTTTCCGGCCATCTCCAGCAGATCCTGGCGTTCTCCCCGGAACCAGAGCTGCTCGGGACAACGCCAATCGACGATCACCCCCTTGTGGAGATGAATCCTTTCGAGAGTGCGACCGAGCTCCTCGAGAATCGGGGCCACCGGCGTGCGTTCGCCCCGGCCCTGGGCCCGCGCGGCGGCGCGGGCGCGGCGAAGGTGGTGATCGACCTGCTGACGCATGGTCTCGGCCTGGCGCGTGACCACCCGGGCGAGGCTGCCGGGTTGCTGCTCCGCTTCGGTCAGCATCACCGAGAGCGGCGTCTTGAGGGCGTGGGCGAGGTTGCCGACGTGGGTTCTCTGCCGCTCGACGACTTCGTGGTTGTGCATCACCAGCGCGTTCAGCTCGGTGGCCAGCGGTTCGAGTTCGCTTGGATAGTCCCCGGCCACGCGGTCGGCCTTGCCGGTGCGCACGGCGGCGACCTCGCGGCGCAGCGCGAACAGCGGCTGAAGACCGATCCGCACCTGCAGAAACACCGCCGCCATCAGCCCCGCGCCCAGCAGCACCAGGGCCCCGGCGATGGTGGTGGCGAAGGTCCGGACGTCGCGATCGACCGGCGAGCGATCCTCCGCGGCCATGAAATAGAGCGGCGACTTCGAGCCCGGCAGCCGCGCCTGCAGCACCGCGACCCGGAGCCTTTGCCCGGCCGGACCCTTGCTGTCGTAAAACTGAGTCCTGCCTCGCGCCCGGTCCAGCAGGGCGGGCTCCGCCGGCGGCGCCAGGACCGTGTCCCAGAGCGACCTCGACGGGGCCACCGCGTGAAGGCCGCCCGCGCCGCCGGCTACGGCGATCTCCCAGTAGTCGCCGGAATAGGCGCGCGTGGCGCGCGGGTCGGTGAGGGCGGGCGCGGCGACCTCGCCGTTTTCATCCACCGACGTGCCGGCCAGCAGTCCATCCACCGTATCGGCGAGTTCGTCGTCGAAGCGCACGGTCGAAGCGTGGCTGAAGAAGGCGGAAATCGCCAGGGCGGCCACGATCAGGACCGCCAGGCTCCAGGCGGCCGCCAGCGCGACCAGGCGCCGAACGAGGGACTGCTGGCGCGGTCGCCCGGTCTTCACGCTCCGTTCGCCTCGCCCTCCAGGGCGGTCAGCCGGTAGCCCAGGCCGCGCATGGTCTGGATGCGGTCGGGACCGATCTTCTTGCGCAGGCGGCCGACGAACACCTCGATGGTGTTGGAATCGCGATCGAAATCCTGATCGTAGAGATGTTCCACCAGTTCGGTGCGGCTGATCACCCGATCCTGATGCATGATCAGGTAATGCAGGAGCCGATACTCCAGCGAGGTCAGCCGCAGGGGCTCGCCGCCGACCGACGCCCGCGCCGCGCGCGGATCGAGCCGCAGGGCGCCGCAGGAGAGACTCGGCTCGGCATGGCCGGCGGAGCGGCGCAAGAGCGCGCGCAACCGCGCCAGCAGCTCCTCGGTATGGAACGGCTTGGTCAGGTAGTCGTCGCCGCCGGCGTCGAACCCGGCCACTTTCTCGCTCCATGAGCCGCGGGCGGTGAGGATCAACACCGGTGTGGCCAGGTGCGCCCGCCGCCAGGCCTCAAGCACCGAGACGCCATCGATCTTGGGCAAGCCCAGGTCGAGCACGATGGCGTCGTAGGGTTCGGTCTCGCCGAGAAACCTGGCTTCCTCGCCATCGGCGGCATGGTCCACGGCATACCCCGCATCGGCGAGCGCGGCCTTCAGTTGGCGCGACAGATCAGGGTCGTCCTCGACCAGAAGAATCCTCATCGAGCCTAGCCTCCGCTCAGGATGGCGCCGGTGGCCCCATCGACGATGTAATCGATCCGCCTGCCGCCGGTGGTCACCCAGCGCACCCGGTACACCGGCCGCTCGCCGCGGTATTCGATGCCGGCGTCCAGCTGCCTCCCCGGGGTCCGCCGCCGGATCTGGGCGATGACCTGGTTCAGGGGCGCCAGATGACCACGCTTGACGCCCTGCCGGGCCTCTGTCTGCTGCTCTCGCCAGTCCGCGCCTAGGGAGTTGGGCGCCGGCCGGACGCCCGGCGGGGACGGCGCGGCCTGGGCCAGGACGCCGGACGCCGTCGCGCTCGAAAGCAACAGGGCGGCGATGAGAGCGAGGGACCGGCTCATCGTCGAGCGCCATGGACGCCGGCCGCTGAACGGGGGCTGAATGCGCCGGGCGCGAGCGGCGCGTCGCCGGATCATGGCCGGCGCCGCGGCGTATAGGGGCGGTCCCGGCGCCACTCGGCGGCGAATTTGTCGAGGTCCGCGTCGCCGCCCTCGGGCAGGGTGACGACGAGGCGGGCGTAGAGATCGCCGCGACGGCCGCCAGGGTCACTCAGACCCCGGCCCTTGAGCCTCAGGGTGGCGCCGGAATTGGAGCCCTTGGGCACCGCCAGGGTCACCGGTCCCTCGGGGGTCATGGCTTCGACCTTGCCGCCGAGCACTGCGTCGGGCACGGAAACCGGCAGGTCCATGACCAGGGCGTCGCCCTCGCGGCGGAAGATCGGGTGCGGGCGGATCGCGAGTTCGATCAGGGCGTCCCCGGCGCCGGCCCGGCCGGGAGAACCCAGGCCCTTGAGGCGGAGCGTCTGGCCGTCCGCGGCCCCCCTGGGGATCGAGATGTCGAGCGTGCGGCCATCGGCAAAGGAGATGCGCTTCTTGCCGCCCTTGATGGCTTCTTCGAGATCGATCTCCAGGCGCGCCCGCACGTCGGCGCCGCGCGAGGGAAAGCCGCCGCCCCGCCCACCACCCCGCCCGGAGAACATCTCGCCCAGGATGTCGTTGAGATCGACCCCTTCGAATTCCGTCGAGCGGAAGCCGCCGCCCTGGCCCGCGCCCGGCCCATAGGGCGAGCCGCCATAGCCGCGCATGGTCTCGCGGCCATCGGCGTCGATCTCGCCGGCGTCGAATTTCTTGCGCTTGCCGGGATCGCCGAGCAGATCGAAGGCGCCGCTGGCGCGCTTGAATTTCTCCTCCGAAGCCTTGTTGCCGGGATTCTTGTCGGGATGGTGCTGTTTGGCCAGCTTGCGAAAGGCCTTGCGGACCTCGTCCGCGCTCGCCCCGCGCGAAACACCCAGTTCCAGGTAGGGATCCTGCGCCAACAGCCGTTCCTCTGCTCGAAGCGGCGGGCGCCGCAGCCTGTCAGTTAAGCCAAGGGACGGGGGACGCAAGAGGCTGTGTGGCGGTTTTGCCACATCGCGGGCGCGCGTTCGTCAACCGCCGCTGCGATCGACGAGCAGCTCCGGCGCGGCGAAGTCCATGGCGTCTTCCGGACGATCGAGGCAATCCTCGTTGACCGTCTGTCCGCGCACCGAAACCCCGGCCTCGTGGACGCTCCGGGGATCGCCGGTGAGCAGGGGGTGCCAGTCGGGGAGGGGCTTGCCTTCGTCCAGCCGGCGGTAGGCGCAGCTCGGCGGCATCCACTTCAGGGTCTCGATGTTGCCGGGGGTCAGCTTGATGCAATCGGGCACCTGGCGGCGGCGATGGAGGTAGTCGGTGCAGGCGCAGGCCTCGGCGTCGAACAAGCGACAGGCCACGCGGGTGGGCATGATCTCGCCGGTGTCCTCGTCCTCGTAGCGGATCAGGCAGCAGAGCCCGCAGCCGTCGCACAGGCTCTCCCATTCGCGCACGGTCATCGCCGCCAGGGATTTCGTTTCCCAGAAAGGTTTCGTCGCCATCAGGGCCCCGTCCTAAACCCCGGCGGCGCCGGCGGGTAGGCGCGACATGCTATGGCTGGATCATGGCTGCTCCGGTTCTCGCCCTTCGCGACGTGCGTTTCATCGATGGCCGGCGGCTGATGTTCGACGGCGTCGATCTGGGCCTCGAGGCGCGGGGCCGCGCCTGCCTGGTGGGCCGCAACGGGACCGGCAAGTCCACGCTGCTGCGCATCCTGGCCGGCGCCGCCGCGCCCGATTCGGGCGAACGGTTCGTCAAGCCGGGACTGAAGATCGCCCTGGTGCGCCAGGAACCGGTGATCGACGGCGAGCGCCTGATCGACCACGCCAGCGCCGGCGGGGCGCCGCGGCACGCGGCCGAAGCGGCGCTGGAAGGGCTTGGGCTCGACCCCGCGCGGCCCACGGCCGGTCTTTCCGGCGGCGAGGCCCGCCGCGCCGCCCTGGCCCGCGCCTTCGCCGAAGCGCCGGATGTCCTGCTGCTGGACGAGCCCACCAACCACCTCGACATCCTGGCCATCGAGACGCTGGAAGCCCGGCTGGGGCGCATCGGCGCCTCCCTGCTGATGGTCAGCCACGACCGCGCCTTCCTGACCCGCGCCACGACCCGATGCTTCTGGCTCGAAGGCCGCCGGGTGCGCCGGCTGGACGCCGGTTTCGGCGACTTCGAAGACTGGGCCGCCGGCATATCGGCCGCCGACGCCGAGGAGGAACGCCGGCTCGACGTCGCCATCGCGCGCGAGGCTCACTGGATGACCCACGGGGTCACCGCCCGCCGGGCCCGAAACGAGGGCCGTCGCCGGCGGCTGGTGGCGCTGAGGGCGGACAAGGCCGAGCGCGTGCGACTGTCCGCAGGCCCGATGGCCATCGGCGCCGGAGTCGGGGCGCCGTCCGGACGCCGGGTGATCGAAGCCAGGAAGCTCTGCAAGACCTACGGCGAACGCACCTTGCTGAGGAACTTTTCCACCCGCATCATCAAGGGCGACCGGGTGGCGATCGTCGGCGCCAACGGGGCCGGCAAGACCACGCTGGTCAAGTTGCTGCTCGGCGAAATCCCGCCCGATTCCGGTTCGGTGCGCCTGGGATCGAACCTCGACATCGCCTACATCGATCAGGCCCGCGCCGACCTGGGCGCCGATCTGACCCTGGTCCAGGCGCTGGCCCCGCTGGGCGGCGATCAGGTGATGGTCCAGGGCCAGCCGCGTCATGTGGCCGCCTACGCCCGCGACTACCTGTTCCGCGACGATCAGCTCCGCCAGCCGGTGGCCAGACTTTCGGGTGGCGAGCGAAACCGCCTGCTGCTCGCCCGGGCGCTGGCCAGGCCGTCGAACCTGATGGTGCTGGACGAACCGACCAACGACCTCGATATCGAAACCCTCGACCTACTGGAGGACGTGCTGGCCGACTACGCCGGAACCCTGATCCTGGTCAGCCACGACCGCGACTTCATCGACCGCCTGGCGACCTCGACCATCGCCCTGGACGGTAGGGGAGGCGCGGTCGAGACGCCCGGCGGCTGGTCGGATCTGACCCTCCAGAATCCAGGCTTCTTTGCGCCGGACGCCAAACCGCCGAAGACCACCGCTCCCCGGGCCGCGGGAGCGTCCCGTCCGATGGCCGCCCCGGCCAGACTGTCGTTCAGGGACGCGCGGCGCCTGGCCGAGCTTGAGGCGAACGCGGGGACCCTCGCCGCGGAGATCTCACGGCATGAACACAGCCTCGCCGACGCCGGCCTCTATGGCCGTGATCCGGCCGCCTTCGAGCGCCTCTCGCGCGAGCTGTCGGCCGCCAGATCGGCCCTGGCCAAAGCCGAAGGCGAGTGGTTCGAACTCGAAGCCCTTCGCGAGCGCTTGTCCCGGGCCGCCACGCTGTCTCCGGTGGATAATTCAAGCACCTGAAAAGACGCCGTTTTCCGGCTCGGCTCGGCAACCATGCACCGGTTGTGCACAGCTCCCTCGAAATCGGCGCACAGGCGCGACCGGCGTGGGCCTTGCGGGGCCGACCGTGTCCGGTTCACCTTCGGATCGTCGAAGGAGCCGGCGGCCACGACCTCGGAGGGAAACCTTCGGGAGGGACGCCGGAAGCATCGGAGCCCGTCAGCGCCCGGGGCGACCTGGGTGTGGGAGCGGTGCAGGGTGGCGGCGGCGGGATCGGGGGCGACTCCGAAACCACCGACCAAAACCTGGATCCGGAAGACGCAAGTCCGCGAGGACTTGGGTGGCAGGGCGGTGTCCGGGGCGACTCGGATTGCCGCCCTTCCGCTCGTCCGGCTGCGACAATTCGCCTTTTTTCTTGCGTTGCGGCACGAAATGGTGCATTGCAACAAGCATCATGCGCGCCCCGACCTTCACCGACGTTCCGGCCGACCAAGCCATGACCGGAGCCTTCAGCCCCGCCGCCGGCGAGCCGTTGCGCGCGGTCATGGCCGGCGAAGTCGGCGCTTCGGCTCTGGCCTGGCTGCGCCTCGCCCAGAGGCGGTACCGCAACGGCGTGCGCGGCCTTTTCATGCTGACCCAGTGCCGCACGCCGCAGGATTTCGTCGCCGCCCGGGCCGATCTCTTGTGCGAGGATCTCGACCTGATCAGGACCGAGTGCGAGGGAATCTCCGAGATCGTCGCCGCCGCCGCTGGCGACGCGGTGCGCGTCATCGACGCCAAAGGCGACTAGCGGCCCGGGTCCAGGCTTCGAGCCGCCGCCCGGGGTTCCGGGTTCCGGTGGCAGTGCGAGTTCCGGGAGTTCCGGGTTCCGGTGACAGTGCAGACGCCAAGAGAGCTGTTTTTAACTCATCCCGCGGCTCTGAGTTAAGGTAAACATAGTTCAATTCAAGTCTGCCTCCCGCCTGCGGTTCCGCATAGTTTCAGCGTTCCACTGCACGATGAGGGGCGTTGGATGGGAACGAGTGAGAGGTTCGACCGGGCTGTCGAGGGCCTTATCGAGGTCGGGGCGCCCGGAGTGGCGATTGCCGTGTTGAGGGGCGGCGAATTCATCCACCGCAAGGCGTACGGACTGGCGGATCTGGAATGGGGCGTCGCGCTGCTCCCCGAGTGCAGCTTCAGAATTGCCTCTCTGAGCAAGCAGTTCACGGCCACGGCGATCATGCGTCTCGCCGAGCAGGGCGCACTCTCCATCGACGATCCATTGGAAGCGCATCTGCCGGCGTTCGACCCACGCGGAAGGACGGTGACGTTGCGCCACCTGCTCAATCACACCTCCGGCATCCGCAATCACGATCGAGGGCACGAGCGCCGCACTGATCGGGTGAATATTCCTCGTGAAAGGCTCCTGACCGAGATCCTGGCGGCGCCCTTCGACTTCGAGCCGGGAGAGCAATATCTGTACTGCAACTCGGGATATATCCTCCTGGGCGCTGTGATCGAGGCCGTGAGTGGGCAAGACTTTGAGACGTTCCTGAAAGCGGCGTTCTTCGGGCCGCTCGGCATGAAGCGGACATCCCTGTGCTCCGCCGATGCGATCATACCGTTGCGCGCGCGGGGATATGTGCGTGGCCGAAGCGGTTTCCACAACGCGCGCCCGTATCCCACGAACTGGTCCCACTCCGCCGGCGGCCTGTGCTCGACGCTGGACGACCTGTTGATCTGGGATCGGGCGCTGCGAGACGGCCGCGCGATCGGCCGGGGTAGCTTTGAGCGAATGATCGAATCCACGCCGCTGGCCGATGGGACACACTATCCCTACGGATTCGGCTGGGGGACCGCGACCTATGAGGGCCGCCGGTTGCACCATCACACAGGCGGGGGCAGCGGCTTCGCCTGTCAGATCGCGCGACTCACCGACGAGGCCCTGACCACCATCGTCCTCTCGAATCTGCATCTGTTCCCATTCGATCGCGTGACGCGTGCGCTGTTGCGCGTCGCCATGGACTTGCCACCTGTGGAGTCTAAGGGCCGCCCGGCGACGGCGGATGACTTCGGCCCTTGCGCCGGACGCTTCACCGACGACCGCGGCGTCGAGGTCGTCATTGAAACCGAGCAAACCGACGCCGCGCGATACAATCACCTAGGTGACGGGCGATTCCTCCTGATGGACGATCCGGAATTTGAACTCCGCTTCTCGGACTTCATGGACGGACAATACCACGTCCTCCACTATCTTTCCCCACTCTGGCCTGGGCAGCAGTTCGTTAGGATTGGCCCCTGAGGATTGCGCCCCGCCGTTGAGCCAGACTGCCGACTCTTGACCCAATCAGAGCCGAACTCGCCTGAGCGCCGGTGACGTTTCCGCCACCGGTTCCGGGTCTCGTCACCCGCTCTGGCCACCTCTGGCGCGGTGAACATCTCGGATTCCAGGAATCCATTTCCGGTGACGATCCACTCAATCGCTCAACAGAGCCGCTTGGCTCGCCGGTCGGCGCGGCCTAACCTCTCGCGAGGCGGGGCGAGGGGGCGATGAGAACTTTGAAGTTGGCGTTGATCGCGGCGGCGGTGTTGCTCGGCGGCTGTTCGCAATCGGGCGGCCGGACCCCGAGGGCCGCCGCGCTGGCGCCGATCCGCTTCGCCACCGACTGGCGGGCTGAAGCCGAGCACGGCGGCTTCTACGAGGCCCTGGCGACCGGCGAATACGCCAGGCGCGGTCTGGCGGTGACCATCATTCCCGGCGGCCCGGGCGTCAACGTGCCCCAACTGGTGGCGTCCGGGGCGGTCGAGCTGGGCATCGGGTCCAACAGCTTCATCGTCATGAACCTCGCCAGCGAGCACGTGCCGGTGCGGGCGGTCGCGGCGTTCATGCAGAAGGACCCCCAGGTGCTCATCGCCCACCCCGACGCCGGCATCGCCTCGATCGCCGACATGAAGGGCCATCCGATCCTCCTGGCCGACGCCTCGATCAGCGCCTTCTGGCTGTGGCTCAAGGCGAAGTACGGCTTCACCGACGCCCAGGTGCGCAAGTACAATTTCAACAACGCCCCGTTCCTGGCCGACAAGCGGATCGTCCAGCAGGGCTATCTGACCTCCGAGCCCTATACGCTGGAAAAACAGGCCCACATGACCCCGGCGGTGTTCCTGCTGGCCGACGAGGGCTTCCCCGGCTATGCGGCGATGGTGCTGGCCCCGGATAGTCTGACGGCCTCGAAGCCGGCCGAGATCCGGGCGTTCGTGGCCGCCTCGGCCGCTGGCTGGCGGGCCTATCTGCATGGCGATCCTGGGCCCGGCGACGCGCTGATCCTCAAGGACAATCCCGAGATGAGCGAGGATGTGCTGGCCCAGGCCCGGGACAAGATGCGCCGCCATGGCATCGTCGATGGCGACGCCGGGGCGACGGTCGCGCCGGGGGCGATGACCGACGCGCGCTGGGCGGCGTTCTTCAGGATGGCTTCGGATGAAGGCGTCTATCCCAAGTCGCTGAACTATCGCGACGCCTATACCCTCCAGTTCCTGCCGCCGGCGGCGCTCTAGACTTGGCTGGCCAAATCCTCGCCGGCGGCGCGCTCGTCGAGTTGGACGCCGCCGAGGTCGACTATCCGGGGCGCGGCGCGGCGCTGGGTCCCTTCAGCCTCCGGCTCCATGCTGGCGAGATCGTCGCCCTGGTCGGGGCCTCGGGGTGCGGCAAATCCACCGCCCTGCGCCTGCTGGCGGGGCTTGAGGCGCCGACCCGGGGCGCCGTGCGGCGGTCGATCGCGCGGGGAGAGACCTCGGTGGTGTTCCAGTCGCCGACCCTGGCCCCATGGATGGACGCCCGGGCGAACGTCGCCCTGCCGCTCGAACTGAAGGGAATGAAGCGCAAGGCGGCCAGGGCGCTGGCGGTGCGGGCGCTCCAGCGTGTTGGCCTGGCGGACGCCTGCCGGGCCCGGCCGGCGCAGCTCTCCGGAGGAATGGCGATGCGCGCCTCGCTCGCGCGCGCCCTGGTCACCGAACCGAAGCTGCTGCTCCTCGACGAGCCGTTCGCGGCCCTCGATGAGATCACCCGGCGCGCCCTGGCCGACGACGTGCTTTCGATCTGGGCGGAGGAGCGCCCGGCGATGGTGTTCGTCACCCACAATGTCGAGGAGGCGGTCTATATGGCCGATCGCGTCGTCGTCCTGACCCGGGGACCGGGCCGGGAGGCCGGCGAGACGGCGCTGGAACAGAGCTTTCCTCGGCCGCCCGGGTTTCGAACCTCGGAGGCGTTCCGGCATGCCGCCGAGGCGGTGTCCAGGCGCCTGGCCGCCGCCATGGGCGCCTCGGCATGAACCGGCTCGCCAGACTCCTGGCCCCATGGGTGTTGGTCGCGGTGCTGCTCGGCGTCTGGCAGGCCGCCTGCGCGGCGTTGCGCGTCCCGACCTATTTTCTTCCCGCGCCATCGGCGATCGCGGTCGCCCTGGTCGATAACGCGCCGTCGCTGGCGTTGGCCGCGTGGCGGACCTTCTCGATGGCCATGGAAGCACTGATCGCGGCGAGCCTGTTCGCCACCCTGCTGGCGGCGGGCGTGGCGGCGAGCCGGACGCTGGACCAGGCGGTGCGCCCGCTCGCCGTGGCCCTGCAGGTGACGCCGATCGTGGCCGTGGCCCCGCTGTTCGTGATCTGGGCCGGGGTCGATCATCCGGGACGGGCGATCGTGGCCCTGGCGACCATCGCGGCCTTCTTCCCGATCTTCTCGGGCATGGCGCGGGGCCTGGCGTCGGCCGATCCCGATCTGGAACGGCTGTTCGATCTCTACGGCGCGAGCGGCTGGCAGCGGCTGCTGCGGCTGCGCATTCCCTCGGCGACGCCGTTCGTGATCGAGGGCCACAAGGTCGCCGCCGGCGCGGCGATCATCGGCGCGGTGGTGGCGGAGTTCGTCGCTGGCTCGGGCGGGAGCCAGGGTCTCGCCTGGCGGATCATGGAAGCCGGCAACCGCCTGCAGACCGCCAAGATGTTCGCCGCCATCATTACCCTGGCCCTGATGGCCGCGATCTTGCACGCCGGCTTCCAAAGCCTGGAGAGACGGGCGCTGGTCTGGTGGCGGGGGCGTTAGGCGACCGTCGTCCGGACTTGCAAGCGTTGGTCCAAGGCGCACCGCGACCAGGACCCGACAGCCATGCGTTTCGCCTCGATCCTCATCCTCACCGCCGTCGCCGCAGCCGGCGCCGCGGCGGCCGAAGACCGCTATGGCCCGGAGCCGGTCGGACAATCCGCGGACATGGCCCAAAGCGGCTCTGGAGCGACCGCGCCCTATCGCGGCGCCTTTCTGAGCTGGGCCGGCAAGGCCCCGGCGCGAACGCTCGATGAGCCCCCGCCCTACGCCCGTCCCGTCGCCCCGGTGGCCTACGCCCCGCCGACCGCGGAAATGGCCAGGCGCTACGAGCGCCCGGAGGCGCCCGGCGCCGATGCCTACGTTCCGATCGCCCGGGCCTATCCATCCCCCCAGGCGCCCGCCTCGCCGCCGGCGCGGCGGTCGCGGCCATCGCCGCCGTCCGAGCCGGCGAGCCCGCCGCCGCCGCCCGAACGATCCGAGACGGCCCGAGCGGCGCCGTCGTCGCCGATGGTGGTCGCCACCGGTCCCGCCGCCGGCGGTCCAGCGGCGCCGGTGAGGGCGCGCTATTATTCGCTGCACCGCGAATACGGCGATACGCCCGATCGGATCACCATGCCCCAGTCCAGACCGCCGGTGCTCATCGGGCCTGGCGAGGGTTCGGGATCCAACTCGATCGGCGAAGATGTCTCCGCGTCCAAGGCGCCGAAGCATTCGGCCGACGATTCCCCCGCCTTCTGAGCGACGCGCCTCAGGCTGAGAACAGCGCGGCCTGTTCGGCGCCGGAGAGGATGCGAAAGCGTCCCGGCGCCAGATCGCCGGGCAGGTCGAGGGCGCCGATGCGGTCGCGATGCAGGGCGGTCACCCGGGCGCCGACGGCCGCGAACATCCTGCGCACCTGATGATAGCGACCCTCGGTGATGGTCAGCCACACAGTGGTCGGCGTGAGGGCTTCGAGCGTGGCCGGGGCGAGGGGCGCGGTGTCGCCTTCGAGCATCAGATCGCCGGCCGCGAACCGGTCCTCTTCTCCTCCCGCCAGGGGTCCGGCGAGGGTGACGTGATAGCGTTTGGCAACATGCCGCCGGGGCGAGATCACCCGGTGGAGAAACGCCCCGTCGTCGGTCAGCAGCAGCAGGCCGGTGGTGTCCAGGTCGAGCCGGCCGATGGTCGACAGCGACGGCGTGCGCCGCCGCCAGCGACTCGGCAACAGTTCGTAGAGGCTTCGCCCGGGTTCGTGATGGGAGCAGACCACGCCCAGCGGCTTGTGGATCATCAGGTTCAGGGGCGGCGGCGGATCCAGAGGCGCGCCCTCGACGCACATCCGCGCGGCCAGCTCCGGCCCGGTGGCGAGCTTGCGTCCCGGATCGTGCAGGCGCGCGCCGTCAAGGGTGACGGCCCCCGTGGCCATCAGGCCCTGCACCTCGCGCCGTGATCCGTAGCCGAGATTGGCCAGCAGCCGATCGGCGCGCACGCTGGCCGGACCGCTCATCGGCGGGCCTCGCAGAGCTTGTAGCCGCCGCTTTGGCCGAGCGGGGTGACCACCGAGAAGTGTTCGCGCAGGGCGGCCTCGTAGGGCAGCGCCTGGTTGGCGACCAGGCGGCAGAGGCCGCCGGGCTTCAGGACGCCGGCGGCGGCGGCGATGAACGCCAGGCCGAGGCCCAGGTCCTTGCCGCCGTCCCGGTGGAAGGGCGGGTTCATGATCACGAAGTCGAGACCCGCGATGACCGGCGGAAGGCGGCGGACATCGGCGTGCAGGAAGATCGCCCGCCGGTCGGCGAGGTTGCGTTCCGCCGCCGCCACCGCCCGGCGATCGATATCGACGAGGATGAGTTCGGTGACCGCCTCGCGGGCGAGGGCGGCGCGGGCGAGGACGCCGATCCCGCAGCCCAGGTCGGCCCCGCGGCCCGCCAGATGCGGCTCGGAGGCGATCAGCAGGGCGGTCCCGGGATCGAGGCGATCCCAGCTGAACACTCCGGGCTGCGACCACACTTCCAGGTCCGGGAGCCACCGCGGGCCGCCGGCCTCGATCGCGTCCTCCAGTCCGACGGTCGTCTCCGGACGAGGCGAGACGCAGATCCTGTGGTGTCGCCGCGCGCTTTCCTGGACGGTGCAGCCGAACGCCTCGAGTTCGGCGCGGAGGCGCGCGCCGCCTTTGGCTTTCGGGGCCAGGGCGGTGAGCTCTCCGCCCGGGGCCAGGGCGCGCAGCGCGTGGGCGAGGACGAAGCGGCGCTCCAGGCTCCCGGGCGGGGCGGCGACCACCAGCCGCGCGAAGGCGCCTCCGGGCGCTTCGTCGATCGCCGCCGCCCCCGGAACCAGCGGTGAGAAACGCACGGGTTGGAAGAGCCCGGGGACCAGCTCAGGGGAAGGCGATCCATAGATGCCTTCGAGGACTTCGACTCCGGCCACCCTAGTCGCCCGATTCATCTAAAGCACGGGGTATAGGTGTTTGAGCTTGATGCGCGCGGCGTCTGTTGTGAAGCGCCATTCGGCCTTTGCGTGGCGGAG
>Ga0208849_1000668_pt1 | contig 29583 bp, 24 predicted proteins | sample NGESurdeep072012_10_FD_184470 | JGI IMG/M metagenome (GOLD analysis project Ga0208849, IMG submission 184470) | Arctic peat soil microbial communities from Barrow, Alaska - NGEE Surface sample 53-3 deep-072012 (SPAdes) | ecosystem: Environmental > Terrestrial > Soil > Wetlands > Peat ... | reverse complement strand
GCGGCGATCTGCGCCACTACGGCATACAGGCTCTTGCCGCTCGCTGTGATTCCGCAGTAGGCCGCGTAGTCGCGGAACCAGCTTACCTGGCTCACGCCGGTGTCGTAGTCGGGCAGCCGGAGTGCAGTTACGTGGCCTGCCGCGCGATCAACCAGCAGCCAGGGTCCGCGCTGCCATACCCAATGGCTTACGCTTTCACCAATCTTGATCCCAAACTTGTCCCCGGCCTTCTCTCCGGGGCCGGGCTTGGGGGCGGTGGGCAGCGAGTCGTTGAGCCGGATCACGCGACGCACCACAAAGCTCCGGTCGGTGACATCGTGTGCGTCGCCCGTGGTCCACTCTTTAAGGACGCCGTCGACCAGGAGTGCGCGGATGTCCAGAGCACTCTCGCCCGCACCCGCGCTGGCCGGGTCGCCGGCCTTGGAGTAGGGCACATGCCTGACCGCGCCTAGGACGACGGTGTGGGCCTTGCGCGGAGCGGCGCTGGCGGACAGAGTCGTAAACACGGTCAAGGACAAAAGGCTTGTCAGGCCAGCGAAACGAAGCATTGGGCAGGCTCCCGAAGACGCATTAAACATGGGGAGCAGCTAATAATGCAGTGAGATGAATCACATGGTTATGTAACGAAATTTACAGCAACGCGAGAAACTCATCGACCGTCAAACCGGCGGCTCGGATTAGCTTCCTGAGTGTCCCAACGGAAAGCTCCTTGTGCTGTGGTACGGAAAGATTAACGCGCACGCCAGCCTTGGTCATCATCACATGGCTGCCGACCTGTCCTCTGACGGCCCATCCAGCCCGTTCAAATGCTTTGACCGCTTCTTTGCCGGCAATATTGCCGAGTTCTCCCATCACTTCTCCCCTTGAACAAGGGCCTCAATTGCCCGAGATGCGCCTTTCAATGCCTTTCGGCTTCACAAAAGAGTTTAGAGACGGAAAACTCGGCGCGCAATAAATGGGCACAACACTAAGCGAAGGCGCCAGGCATAAACTCCGCTGGAAAGGTTAGGGCTGGAAAATGCGACGCGCTTGGGGATTGGTTGACACTTGTCAGTTGAGATCGTTGACGGGCAGCAGCGGGCTCTTTTAGTCCAGCGCAACGATACCCACTAGACGGCGACAACGACAGGAGTCTGCTGAGGAGGGATCGAGCTGAGGGCCTTTTGATCTTCGGTCCACAACCAGGCCGTGATGGCTTCGCGAATGTTCTCCAAAGCTTCCTTCTCATCTCGGCCCTGCGATACGCATCCGGGAAGGGCAGGACATTCGGCCACAACCCATCCATCTTCCGCCGGTTCCAGCGTCACATGAAAGATCATGCCGAAAGCTCCTTAGTATTGATTCTAGCGCATTACTGAATTCCCGCAGCCTCCACAGCGCGCGCCACGCGGAACGCCGTGCTCTCGCCAAAGGGCCGCGCAAGAACCTGCATGCCCACCGGCAGACCGGCGCGAGTCGCTCCACATGGCACCGATACGCCGCAGATGCCAGCCAGGCTCGCGGTGACGGTGTAGATGTCGGCCAGATACATGGCGAGTGGATCGTCCGTCTTCTCGCCGAGCTTGAATGCGGGGACGGGCGAAGTAGGGGTAACGATCGCGTCAACCTCCTCAAACGCGCGCAGGAACTCCTCCGCCAGAATGCGGCGAACCTGCTGCGCCTTGAGATAGTAGGCATCGTAGTAGCCGGCCGAAAGCGCGTAGGTGCCGAGGAAGATGCGGCGCTTGACCTCGGCGCCAAAGCCCTCGTCGCGGGAGTGCGAATACATGTCAGAGAGCGTGGCTGAGTTGTGCGAGCGGTAGCCGTAACGCACGCCATCGAAGCGGGCAAGGTTGGCGCTGGCCTCCGCCGTTGCCACCAGATAGTAGGTGGGTACGGCGTATTTCGTGTGCGGCAGCGAAACTGGCTTGACCGTGCAGCCTGCAGCCTTGAGCGCGGCAATTCCCTTCTCGACGGCGGCGCGCACTTCGGGATCAAGACCCTCGCCAAAATATTCTGCGGGCACGCCAATGCGTAGCCCCGCGGCGGCCTTGTCACTTTCGGCAGCGTATTCCGGGACAGGAGCCGGTGAACTCGTAGCGTCACAGGGGTCATGGCCGGCGATGACTCCGAGCATCGTCGCGGCATCGCGAACGTTTGCAGCAAAAGGACCGATGCGGTCAAGCGAGGAGGCAAAGGCGATAAGGCCGTAGCGCGAGACGCGGCCATAGGTCGGTAGCACGCCGACCACGCCGCAAAAACTGGCCGGCTGGCGAATGGAGCCGCCCGTATCGGTGCCGAGCGAAGCCACGGCAAGGTTCGCTGCCACGGCCGCTGCCGAGCCGCCGCTCGAGCCGCCGGGGACGCGCTCCGGATCCACGGGATTGCGCACCGGCCCGTAGGCCGAGTTCTCATTCGACGATCCCATGGCAAACTCGTCGCAGTTCGTTTTGCCGAGAATTACCGCGCCCGCAGCCTCGAGCCTGGCGACGGCCGTGCAATCGTACGGAGGTCGATAGTCTTGAAGGATTTTGGAGCCTGCGGTCGACGGCGCTCCCTGCACCACCATCACATCCTTGATCGCTACTGGAACGCCGGCGAGCGGAGGCAGCGGATCGCCTTTGGCGGCGATGGCATCGACGCGCGCCGCCTGCTCGAATGCGCGTTCTTTGGTGAGGCTCAGGAAAACATTCAGCCGCGGATTGAGCTTCTCGATGCGCTCGTAGTAGCCCGCGGCGAGGTCGGCGGCCTTCGTGTGGCCCGACGCGATCTTCTTGCGCAAAGCGGCAAGAATCTTCGGCTTCTCCACGTAGCTATCGGCTGTCTTGGTCTCGCTACGCAATCGAGCTTCCTTTTCGGTTTTGTCCCCGCATCGGCGAGCGGGCGTTCGTGCTCTTTATCGCTCAATAACTTTGGGAACCTTGAAGAAAACTCCGTCGGTCTCCGGAGCCTGGGCCATCACAGCGGCGCGATTCAGCGAAGGCACAAACTGGTCGGCGCGAAGAGCGGGAACAGTATCGCTCACGAGCTCGCTGACCTGATCGAGCGGGAGGACGCTCGACGTGTCCAACTCATTCAGTTCGGCAATGTAGTCGAGGATGGCGTTCAGGTCGCGCAACATGGGCTCCACCTCATCCGGTGCGAGTTTCAAATGCGCCAGTTCGGCCACGCGCTCGACATCTTCGACGGTTACTTTGGCAGACATTTTGGTCTTGGTCTCGAACCTCAAATCCCGGTCCTGAACCTCAAGTATAGAGTGGTCCCCCCCATTCCTGTGGCCGCTTCTGCATCGGGAAATCTGCCACACTCACCAAACTTAGTCAACCGTCAAGGTGACGTTGACTGATCGCGTGATGCCCGTGGATGTGACGCTGACTGGAATCGTATATGTCCCCGGTGGCGTGTTGGAGCCACCCCCTTTGCCGGCGCCACTGCCCGAGCCTCCGCCCGAGCTGACGCAACTGGAGACGCCACATGTGAAAAATGCCGCCAGCACCGCGAGCAAAAACATCTTTCTGTGTCTGCGAAATACCAAGGGAATCAGAAATAGCCCGCAGGCCAGTGGCAGAGCGTGCCACAAATCACGATGGCCATCGGCGGTTTTGGCGGAACTCGGTCTTTCAGCGCTAAGCCTCGCCATATTCGGCGTTTCGAAATCCGGACTCTCGAGGCGAGCCTCCGCCGCGTTTCCTGTGGAGATCCCTACCAGAATGTTGCTCTCAGTACCGCTGCTGAGCGTCTCAGTGGCTGGGTTGAAGATGCAGAGCGCGTTGGCGGGCAATGCGCTGCATTGAAAGCTGAACGTACCCCCGGCCGGCACAGTCGGATTCTGTGCGCATCCACCGGTGCCGCAAATCTGTATGGTGTAGCTCGCAGTCTGGCCCCCGGCGACGCTCTGGGTTTCCGAGCCGGTGATGCCGACGGAGAAATCGAATCCGGTTCCCGAAAGCGCTACGGTAACAGGCGCCGCAACGGCGGAGGAGATGACGGTGAGCATTCCGGATGCAGACCCGCCGACGCTCGGCTGAAAAATAACCGACGCTGTGCAGTTGGCCCCCGCAGCCAGGCTGCCGGTGCAGGTATTCTGCGAGATGACGAACGGCGTGGGAGCCGCAAGTGAAACCGAGCCAATCGCGTAGCTCGATGAATTGGTGACGGTCAAAGTCTGCGCGGTGCTGGACAGTCCCACCCCGACCACGGGAAATGCAATCTGGGACGGATTCGTTGTGAGTCCGCCGGCAGAGAGCTGTCCCGAGCCATTGAGTGGCACCGAGGCCGGCGTCACGCCGAGGCTTGACGAAGAGATAGCGAGCGTTGCCGCAATTGCTCCCGTCGCGCCGGGCGTAAATACGATCTGCACCGTGCAACTGCTTCCGTTGTTCAGCACCGCTCCGCAGGTCGTGCCGGCAATGGAGTAGCTCGATGCCGCGGCGCCGGTGATCGAAAAACTGACGTTGGCCATCGGCGATCCGCCGATGTTGCTGACGGTGAGTGTTTGCGGGGCGCTCGGCACGCCTGGCTGCTGGTTAGTGAAGGTCAGGCTCGCGGGGTTCACACTGAAGGCAGCGGGCCCGGTTCCAGTCCCGCTCAAGGTCACGTTCTGCATGCGCAAGGCGTCCATAACCGTCAGCGTGCCGGCAACCGGGCCCAACTGAGTGGGCGCAAAGATCACGCTGACGGTGCAGACCGCGCCCGCTGGCAGTTGGCTACCGCAGGTGTTCGTCGTCTGGAATTGGGCGCTCGTCGAGATCGAGATTGCAGTCAGCTCCACGCCGCCTGAATTTGTGAGTGTCACGGTCTCTGCGGCGGAAAGCTGGCTTTCCGGCGTCGATGGGAAGGACAGCGATATGGGGTTCAGAACGTCGTCGGGCGGGGTGACCCCCGTTCCGCTCAGTTCCACGGTCTGTGTTCCCGCTCCGTCGACAAATGTCAGCAGTCCGGACGCCGGGCCGGCTTGCGTCGGGGCGAACTCCACCTGCAATGCGCAATCGGAGCTTGCCGCCAGGCTGGTTGTTCCGCAGGAGTTGCTGCTGAGGCTAAATGGCGGCGTGACGGAGACGCTGCTGATCGGAATTGCGGTCGCACCATTGTTCATGGCCGTAACGGAGAGCGATGGAGACGTCGTTCCCACTTCCACCTGGCCGAATGGGACGAGGGCCGGGGCCAGACTCACTACACCCGCTGGTGCGCCGGTACCAGTGAGGTTGACGGTGAGTTGCCCGCCGTAGACGTTGGCGTAGATGGTCATTGTGCCGCTCAGCGGACCGGTAGCCTGCGGCGTGAACGTAACCTGAATGGCGCAGCTCGCGCCCATTGCGACCGGCACATTCATGCAGTTGTCAGTCTCGCCGAAATCTCCGCTCATTGAAATCGATGTCGCCGTGAGCGCGAGGCTGCCTGTGTTATCGAGAGCCACCGTCATCGAGCTGCTGGCGGTGCCGAAGACCTGGCTGGGAAAAACGAGCGACGAAGGGCTCGCGACGGCGGCGGTAAGGCCGGTTCCCGCGCTCCATAACGGAGTTTGCCAGATGCCCCGGCCATAAGTTGCTGCCACCAGGGCGGGCGTGGACGACGCGCTGGGAGTGGCACTGAGCGCAACCACCGGTGCGCCGGGCAGACCCGAGCCAAACACCGACCAGCAGCTGGAAATCGACTGCGCGCAATTTTGAACTTCGGTCGTGAAGTACACGCCCTGATCCGTGGCGACATACACCGTGTTCGCATCTTGCGGATCAACCGTGAGGCTGTTGGCCAGGACGTTGGGCAGGTTGGCCGATATGCCGTTCCAGGTTGCGCCTCCATTCGTTGAGCGGTACACCACGTTGATCCGCTGGTCCGGGTTTTCCATGCCGGCCACGGTCGCGTACACGGTGTTTCCAATGGGGTCGTGCGCGTCGACGACGACGCTCGAAATGTCGAAATTGTTGGAGTTCAGCGCATAGGAGCTGTTAATGACCGGATTGAGTGTCAGATCCTGCCACACGGGCGTGGCGCTGGAGGAAGTATCGACGGTCGCGCTCAGAACATGGCCCGGCAAGTTGGCGCCATTGCTGGCGGCGCCATACGTCCCTACGTAGATGACCTCGCTGCTGGGAGAGAGCGCCAGGGCAGCCATCGAGCGAATGAGCCCGTCGCCGTTGCAAGGAACGCCCGTTGCGCCGCTATCCAGGATCGGGCTGATCGCGTTACTCGCGCTCCAGCCGCCGCCGCTTGCCGGCCCGCGCCACACGCGGCAGGTTCCAATGAGCAACTGACTGTCGTCGAGCGGATCGACCAGGAAGGGCGCCGAAGTCGGCATCGTGTCACCATCGCCACCGACGTCCGCGTCTGTGACTACTGGGCTAACGCCGAACGAGGCGGGTGTACAGGCAGCCGCCTGTGAGCACCCATAGATGGCAACTCCCGCATGGTTGTTCACATACCAATTGGTCTCGTTACTGAGGTCGATGGCGACGGGGCCGCCGTAGCCCGACAGAATCTGCGGCCAGTCAGCAATCGCGGACGTGTTCTTAACACCTGCTGCTCCGTTGACGCCCAGCCCTGCAAGCAGCTCATAAGGCGACGTCACGACCGGAGGGACGCTGACCACCTCGGCAAGCGATCCCAGGCCGCCGTTCAGGTTCTGGAAGTGTGTGGAGTCCGTGGCCGCGCAGGCCGATCCTGTCTCGCCGATGGCGTCCATGGACCGCCAGAGCCCGCTGTCGTTGCCCAAGAATATTTCCAGCGGATTAGCCGAATTCCACGCCAGCGCGTGCTGGTATTCAGCCACCTGCGCGCTCATGCAGGTAGTGGAATTAGTAGTGTTGCGCCAGGCGCAGCCCACGGCCAGGCTGCACTTCCACAAGTCGTTGGCTCCGGCCATCACCAGCGTGTCCTGCTGCGAAGGCACCGCTGCCAGTGTCAGGTTGTAGTCGCCGTCGAGGATGGTCGCAGCGCCTTCAGGAGTGTTGGTCTCAAGCGCCGCGGTACTCAACTGCGTGGCGAAAGTGACGGTTGCATTTCCGCACGTCCCTCCGCTCAACGAGCATTGATCCTGCCACAACCCCTGGTCCTGATTGTTCAGGTCTACAGTCCACGCAAACGTGTCTCCGGTTTGAGGATTCACCGCCAGCGCGCCACGATAGATGGGGCAGGCGATGGAGCCAGTCAGCCCGAAATCTGCCGGGCACATTTGTGCGGTGAGCCCAGTACCGGGTTGCGCCGCCATGCGCGCCCAGGTCACACCGTCCGGCGATTGATAGTAGCCGTGAAAGCGGACCGCAGCCATAAACATCTGCCGAACGGGATTCCAAACCAAGGCGGTGGCGGCGTTGCCTTGCGAACCAATGGGAGTGGTCGGGCCCTGCACAATTTCGCCGCTGCCGTCGGTGATGGTGGCCAGATGCCAGGTTGCGCCGCTGTCCGTGGAGTAGAAGAGCCCCTCGAATGTCTGAGGTGGCCAATCTGCATTGACCACAGTGCCTTCAAACGCCTGCGAAACCGCGGCCACCACCAACTGCGAATTGGCGGTGCTCCAGGCAAAACCCGCAAAGGCTTGCCCTGCGAATGTCACGTCGGTAAGGCTCAGTCCCTCCTCTTCGTCCATAGTCTGCTGAATCAGGCTCCAGGTGTTGCCATCGTCGATCGAGCGCAGGATGCCCCCGCCGTAGTAGGAGTCGAGAACGTCGTTGGGGTCGCCCGTGCCGGCAAGGATGACGCCGGTTTCTCCCGGCTGCACCGTCAGGGCGCCGATGCTGATTGAAACGTCAGCGGCGCCGGCGAGAGCGGCGACTGAATCGGTGAGAGGACTGAAGACGATGGAAGACGGCGTCGAAACGGCGGCATTGTTGGCCACCCACACTCCGCCGCCGGTGGTGCCCAGGTAAAGCCGGTTGCCGGTTAGGTCAGAGGGGTCGAGGGCAATCGCGGCCACGCGGCCGGTTACGAGCCCAAAGTCTGGGGTTTGAACAGCGGAGGGACCTAGAGGCTGCCACGTATTTGCTGAAGTCGTATTCGCGGAGGGCGTATTGCCGGTCCCCGTTCCGCCCGAGTCTTGGGCGCCCATTGCCGCAACGCCCGCGGAAGCGCCAAAGGTTCTAATGGCACCGGCTCGCGAAATCATCCTGTGACCCGGTGTCCACCCACGCTCCCTAAGAAAACGTTGCGCCTCTAGAACTCGCGGCGGGATCCGCCCGGGCTCAAGCCCTTGCATAGGCTGGGGCGTTTGCAGGGGAGTGGGTTTAGTTTGCGCAACCGGAATCTGCGTCTGCCCTGTAGCCGCCGGGCCAGCAGCGAAAAGGACGAAAAGCCACGCGACCGGCGCCACGCCGGCCAAAGCGCCGTGGCGTACAAATCCGTCTGGCCGTGCGGCGCGCTTCCCTGCCCTGTCAACGCGGACATGGCCCTGTTGCTTTGGATCGAACAGCTTTGGATTGAACATTGGATTCGTCACACGTAGTCGGACTTCGATTCCGGCTTCCCAATTTCTGAAAATCTTCTAATGGGATGAACGCGGAATCCATCGGAAAACGCTGAACGAAACACGCAACTTCCGGGAATGGAATTGCCGCCCATTATAGGAAGCGCAAACGATCATTAAGCGTGATCTATGACACAGATGTGGAGCGATGGAACCTCGCGGCCTCAGGTTGCGCGTGTAGTCGTGAGGTTTGAAGGGTACGGGCTTCACAGGCTGCGGAAAAACTCCAAATGGAAGGCGAAAGAGCGAAATTCGGGGGATGCAAAACCATCGACCATCCTTCGCGGATCGTTCCTGGGTCATCCTGGCGCGATTCATTTTTCGCGCTTTTTGAGAAATCGAGTTTTTCCGCAGCCTGTTCAGCCCTGAGGACAGCTTCTCCAAACTGACCCGCAACCGTTCCGCAAATCAGGTGGAGCGCGCAGCAGCCAGGCGATTAGGATGATTGAATTGCCTTTGCGCTCCTTTTTGCCCACATCTCCGATTCTTCGCGATTGAGGTCTCCCGATGAGCCGTTTCGTTTTCGCCGTTCTGCTTGCCGTTGCTGCCTTTGGTCTCCACGCCGAGGACTACACGCTCAGCCCTGACTCGCAGCCGCACGATGGCGTGCCCAGGGGCACGGTCACCAAATTCATACTGGCGCCGGGCAAGGACTATCCGGGCACACCGCACAACTGCGCTGTCTATGTGCCTGCGCAGTACGACGCGAGCAAGCCGACGCCGTTCATGATTTTTCTTGACGGCAGCCAGGCGCTCGGCAACAGCATGAGCGTGCCGGTGGTGCTGGATAATCTGATCGCCAAACACGATCTGCCGTCAATGATCGCCATCTTCGTCGATCCCGGCATTTTGCCGGTAGTTTCCGACACAGCCCAGAACCGCTACAACCGCATCTACGAATACGACTCGCTGACGCCACGCTTTTCCGACTTTTTGCTCACCGAGCTGATTCCTGAAGTCGCAAAAACCTACAACCTGTCGAAGAATCCCGACGACCGCAGCCTGAGCGGCGTGAGCACGGGTGCAGTTGGCGCATTTATGGCCGCATGGAACCGCCCCGACCAGTTTCATCGCGTGCTTTCGCTCATCGGCACGTACGTTTCAATGAAGGGCGCTGACGCGCTCCCGGCGCTGGTGCGCAAGACGGAGCCCAAACCGATTCGCATCTTCATGCAGGACGGGACTGCGGATCATATTGCGCCTGCGGAGCCTTACGGAACCTCATTTGCCGGGAGCTGGCCCATCAACAACCAGGTAATGTATGAGGCGCTGGAGTTCGCCGGCTACGACGTAAAGCTGGTAATGGGCACGGACGGGCACAGCACGAAGCAGGGCGGCGCAATTCTTCCCGACGCGCTGCGCTGGCTGTGGCGCGATTATCCCGCGCCGATCGTTATGCACGAGCCGGAAGCTGCGCAGCAGGCAGGACGGGATTCTTCGGCATCGGTTTTTTCGACGATCTTCGTCGACAAGCCGTGGGAGAAGATTGGAGCCAATTACGGTTCAATTTCGAGTCTTACGTCCGACCGCAAAGGGAACGTCTACTTCGCCGACCCGCGGGCCGCGACGGTTGAACGAGTGGATTCCGATGGCAAAGTAACTCAATTCGCCGAGCCGCCAAACCGCGCGTCGATCTTGCGCGCGGGCGCAAACTATCGGCTCTACACGTATTCGCCCGCCACGGGAGACATTGTCTCTTCCAGCACAGCAACCGGCACCGCGAGCGATCAGAAAATCATCGCCCGGAACCTCGCTGCTGTGGTCGACTTTGCGGTTGCGCAGAATGGCACGATCTACTTTCTCAATGGGCCGACGGCCACCATCGGCGTGATCGACTCCTCTGGACAGCCGCGTGTCGCGCTGCGCTGGACCGATCTCGGCGCGGAGATAACTGCTCCCAGCGGACTCGCTCTTTCGCCCGACCAGTCCATGCTCGTGGTTACCGACGCCGTTTCGCGCTATAGCTGGTCGTTCCAGATTGCCGCTGACGGCACGCTCGAAAACGGCGAGCCGTTTTACCGGCTCGAGCTGCCGGAAGCAACGTTGGGCTCACAAAGCGGCACGAGCGGCGTAGCCGAAGACGTGAACGGAATGGTGTACTTCGCCACGCCGCTGGGAATTCAGGTCTCCATGCAAAACGGCCGCGTGGTGGAGATTCTGAATCCGCCCGTGACGGACGAGTCGATCACGGCGATCACATTTGCCGGCGCGGGCGATGCGAGCTGGCTCTACGCAGCGCAGGGCGGCAAGCTCTACCGCCGGCCAGTGAAGGTGACCGGGGCGAATGCGTGGACGGTGGTGAAGCCGCCCAAGCCGACCCTGTAGGGCGTAAATCCATCGCAATGAAATGGGCCGCCCGCAGGCGGCGGCCCTCATCTGATCCCCGTTCCCTGATCCCTGTTCCTTACCACCGTCCCCATGCGCGCGTGAAGTAGTCCGTCATCGTCATCCCGATGAGCACGATGAAAGTGAACAGGCCGCAGGCCACGGTAAGCTTGGTCAACCGGGTGCTGTACTTTACGTGCATGAAGAAAAGGACGACCAGCATCATCTTGGTACACGCGATCGCGAGAGCGACCACAGGATTCCAGAAAAGCGTCAAGCCGGGAGCAATGTGCCACTCGCCGAGGTCGATGTACGACATCCCGCAAGTCAGCGCAGTGGCGCACAGGAGTATCGCAAGAATCACCGCATAGAGTGCAGGGCTGACAATGTGGTGCTGATTGTTTTCGTTGTGTTCGCCAGGTTCGCTCATATTGTGATTCCTTCAATATCTGCTGATCAGATAGAGCAGTGGGTACAGAAAAATCCAGATGATATCGACGAAGTGCCAATAAAGGCCAAAGTTCTCCACAAACGTCACATGCCCCGAGGTATATGCCCCGCTCTTGGCGCGAACCATAATAAAGATCAGGATTCCGACACCGATGACCATGTGCAGCGCGTGCATGCCGGTCAAGGCGAAATAGAGAAAGAAATACTGCTCCGTTTTGGCCGCCATGTCCGGCGCCAGCGGCTTGTCGTGATATTCCTTATAGACTTCCTTGTCTGAAGCAGGATTGAGAAACGACGCTTCGCTGTAACGGAGGCCTGGAACGTGGGATTTCTCCCATTTTTCGTGCCACTCGATACCCTTGATGCCGAGGAAGCCGATGCCGAGCACGAAGGTGAGACCGAGGAAAAGCAGCAGCATGCCTTTGCGGCGCACCTCAGCCGACCACACGGCCATTGCCATGGTAAAGCTGGAGCAAAGCAGCACAGCAGTATTCGCAGTGCCCCAGAAGATACTTAACTGGTGCGAGCCTTCGACGAAGGCCGGATAGTACCAGTTGCGCATGATCAGATAGGAGGTGAAGAGGCCGCCGAAGAACATGACCTCCGTGAGCAGGAAGAGCCACATGGCAAAGTTCGTCGTGTCGAACTGCTGCTCGACCGATTCGAAGTGGTGGCGTTGATAGGACGGATGTTCATGATGAACCTCCGCCACGGCGCCGTTGGCAGTTGCCGTGCTATCCGACACTCGCCACCTCTTTCTGCTGCTGTTTTTCCAGCCACTCGTAGTCGTAGGCTTCGTGGTCCATGATGGGGATCTCAGGGAAGTTCTCGGTCAAGGGCGGCGATTGCGTTTGCCATTCCAGCCCTGTTGCCTGCCAGGGGTTATCTCCGGCAATGGCCCCGTATTTGAGTGACCAGGTCAGGTAGAGAATCGGCAGAAGGTAGCCCACGCCCAGCACCGTAGCGCCGGCAGTCGAAAAAACGTTCAGTGCCTGGAACTCCGGCGGATACGCCGCATAGCGCCGCGGCATGCCCAGCGTGCCCAGAATGAACTGTGGGAAGAAGGTGAGATTGAATCCAATAAAGGTAGTCAGAGCCGCCAGTTGCGAAAGCTTTTCCGGGTACATGCGGCCTGTCCATTTGGGCCACCAGAAGTGAATGCCGGAAAGGAAGGACATCAACATGCCACCGACCATGACGAAGTGGAAGTGGGCGACGATGAAGTATGTTTCCGTGAGCTGGATGTCGGTGCCCGTCGAACCGAGGAAGACGCCTGTCATGCCGCCGATGGTGAACAGGCCCATGAAGCCGAAGGCATAGAGCATGGGCGTTTCAAAGGTAATGGAGCCTTTGTAGAGCGTGAAGGCCCAGTTGAAGATCTTGATAGCCGATGGCACCGCGACCAGCATGGTCATCAGAGAAAACACTATCGCGGAATAATTCGAGATACCCATGATGAACATGTGATGGGCCCACACAAAGAACGCAAAGACCGCGATGGCCACCGAAGAAAATGCGACTGCGGTGTAGCCGAAGACCCGCTTTCGGCTGAAGGTGGAGATGACCTCCGAAATAACCCCAAAGCCGGGCAGAATCATGATATAGACGGCCGGGTGCGAGTAGAACCAGAACAGATGCTGGAAGAGAATCGGGTCGCCGCCATAGGCAGGATCGAAGACGCCGATATGCACGGTGCGCTCGAGAACCACCAGCACCAGAACGATGGCCAGTACGGGCGTGCCTAAAACCATGAGAATGCTGGCCGCATAATTCGACCAGATGAACAGCGGCAGCCGGAACCATGTCATTCCGGGGCAGCGCATCTTGTGGATGGTAACGATAAAGTTCAGGCCGGTAAAGATAGAGCTGAATCCGGCTATAAACACCGCCGTGGCGGCGGAGGCCACGTTGGTATTCAGATAGTGCGTAGAGAGCGGCGTGGTAAAGGTCCACCCGGTATCGACGCCGCCGGCGGCCATTGTATAAATCATCATGCAGCCGCCGAGAACATAGAGGTACCAACTGAGCAAGTTGATCTTGGGCAGCGCCAGATCCTTGGCTCCAACCATCATGGGGACAACGAAATTGCCGATGGTGGCGGGTACCGAGGGCACCAGGAAGAAGAAGACCATGATGAGGCCGTGCATCGAAAACACCTTGTTGTAGGTGTCGGCGGCCATCAGGGATGTCTGCGGCGTCAGCAGTTCCAGCCGAATGAGTCCGGCCAGGGCTCCGCCGATAAAGAAGAAAAACGTAATCGAAATCAGGTAGAGCGTGGCGATCCGCTTGTGGTCGCCGGTCAACAGCCAGCTGAGCAGGCCGTTCTCCTTGGTCAGGAAGTTCATCTTGGGGATCCTGGCCGTGGACTGATCGGGAAGAGTGACGATGGTGGCAGCGCTCATGGTTTGGCCTCCTTCTGCGCTGCGGGCTTCTGGCCCGCTGTCGGCGCTTTGCCGGCCTGGCCCTCAGGAACGAGATCGGTAGTATTGAGAGTCTGCTGGACGCGATAATCGGAATCGAGATTCTTGATGTATTCCACCAGTTCGATCACGCCTTCTTCGCTTACCTGGCCCTGGTAGGTGGGCATGATGGGCGCATAGCCCTGCGTGATGTGTTGCGATGGGCTCAGAATGGCCTGGCGTAGATAGGCGTCGTCGGCGGTGACAGTCTGGCCGGTGGAGAGCATGAGCTGAGAGTCGTAGACATTGACCAGGCTGGGCCCGCGCGCATCGGGCCGCGCATTGTGGCATGCGTTGCAGCTCAGGCTGGCGAAGAGCCGCTCGCCATCCTGCGCCAGCGAGCTGCCGCTGGTTGAGCCTTCCAGCCACTTCCTGAAGTCGTCGGGCGTCATCACCACAATGTCCCCAATCATCTGCGAGTGGTTGGTGCCACAGTATTGGGTACAGAAGAGGTGATAGGTGCCGGGCGTGGTGGCTTCAAACCACACCGTCGAATAGCGGCCCGGAATCGCCTCGCGCTTTACCCGGAAGGCCGGAATCGAGAAGCTGTGAAACACATCCTGCGAGATGAGCGTCAACTGCACGGGACGGCCCGTTGGGACGTGCAGGGCATCGATCTCGTGCTGGCCGCCGGGATGCTCAACCTTCCACATCCACTGCTTGCCCACCACGTAAATGTTCATGGCGTTGGCCGGCGGCGTGTAAATGCGGAAGTAAAGCAGCGCGCCCCATACGAACATAATCAGGAAAAGGCCCAGAGGAATGATTGTCCATGTAGCTTCCAGAATCGTGGAGCCTTCGATCTGGATTGCCTTAGGATGACGCTTCTTGCTGTAGAGGATCGAGAACGCGACAATCAGCAGAACCACAAGCGTCAGCCCGACGAGGCTGATCAGGATCATGAAGAAATAGAGTGCGTCCGCTTCAGGCGCAATCTTGGATGCTTCGGGCGGATAGAGCGCGAAGTGGGTCAACCATTTGTCGAGAAACTGCCACAATACTGGGCTGATGTGGTCCATTCCTTTATCCGTTCGCTTTCTTTGCCGTAGCCAGAGTCCCTGTTTTCGCCAGGTGATCGTGCTTGTGGTCGCGGCGGAGCATGACAAACATGAACCCGCCCAGAAGCACCAGCGTTAGGACCCCTCCTGACTGGAGCACGCGCGAAACAATCAAATCGTGCGTGTTGGTCGTTGGATCGTAGTGGTAACAGTAAGTAAGAATGTTTTCGACCGGCGAACCGATATGGTTCGACGAGGCTTCGTCCAGGCCCAGCAGCATGTCTTTGGGCGAGTACTCGACGCCCATGTAGTACTGAGCCAGCTTGCCCTCCGGGGTCACGATCTGAATTGAGCTGGCGTGCGCAAATTGCACCAGGTCGCTGCCCGGCACCCTGAGCTTGACGTAGCGGAAGCCGACCGCCTGCGTCAGTGCATCGATATTGGCCTGCGTGCCGGTGAGGAAGTGCCAGCCATTGGCGGTCTCCGGATAGCCATAACGCTTCACATACTCGCGCTTCTTGGCCGCCGCCAGGTCCGTTCCTTCTGTTGGGTCGATGCTGACTACGATGATGTCGAAATCCTTGCCCGGTTTGTACCGCACCATCTCCAGCGCGCTGGTCAGGCCGTCCAATTCCTCCGAGCAAAGAATCGGGCATCGGTAGTAAACCAGTGCAAGAATCGCGGGCCGCTTGCCGAAGTAGCTGGCCAACTTGACCTGCTGGCCCGCGTCGTCGGTGAATTCCAAATTAAGCGGCAACTGCGTGTTGAGATGCTGATCGATGCCCACGCCGCCGAGAATCGAAGGCGTACTGTCATTCGTTGGACCAGCCTTCTTATCTCCGTAACTTGAAACCTGCGCGGTCACGAGCTGGCTGCCGAGCGAAAGCACAATCGCGCCAGCGACGGCCAGCGCCGCGTTGCGCCAATGTTTCCGGATTGTGCGTCGACTTTGCATGGCTATTATTGCTCTCCTTGCTGCTGCCTGAGGCCTGCTCGTTCCGCCTCATCCTGCTCGTAACTGGTGCGCGCAAATCCGTCGGTCAACGGCACGGTTACAGTTGGCGCCACTTCGCCCGTCATTGGCGCCTGGGTGTTCACCGCCGGCGCCACCGGCAATCCACGCTGCGCAATCAGCTGCATCGCCTGCTCGATTGGAATCCTGACCGTCCCCTTCGACTGGTCCACCCAACTGTAGTTCAAAAGCAGCAAATCCTCGCGCGCATGCAGGTCGGCCACATCCTGATCCCCGTCGTCAATCAGCAACCGCGGCGTTGGAAAGGTTTGCGTGATCTCGGCCACCTTGTTCTGGAGCTCGGGACTGGAGGGCAGGTTGCCCAGTTGCCGTACATCCGCCGTCTTGGTCCACTTGCTGTTCGGCCCATCTTCCCGGTTCATCCGGGCATTCAACCAGCCGCCGATGCCGTAGCAGAGCATCCCGGTCACCGCAACAAAGATGAGCAGCGAGACCAGGAACACTGCGATTCCCGTTACGCTGGCATCGCTGCGCTCATAACCCGCCGACGCGTCGACTTCGTGCTTTTCCGACCCATGATCGGGATCGTTAAGGTTATGCGTGGGCATGTTCAGGCTCCAGAATCTCCGCGAGATGCGGATCGTTCACCTGCACCAGCGGGCGGGTCTTCAGTTGCGAGCAGAAATTAGCCACCCAGAAGGCAAACATGGCAACGAGCACCGCAACATATTCGAGAATTCCCCAACTGAAGTGCAGGTTGCGCGCGGCGTCTTTGTAGTTCGGCTCGATCAGCCAGAAGAGGTTCAACACCACGGCGACAATCATGATCTTGCAAACCAGAATCAGCCGTTTCTTATTACCCTTCAAATCTCTCGACAGCAGCAAGGTGAACGGGATCAACCAGTGGCAGATGAAATCGAGGGTGATGATGACGCCCCAGCCGCCACGAATCCGGTCGAGATACCAATTGATCTCGTCGGGCAGGTTGCCTGACCAGATGATGAGGAACTGCCCGAAAGTCAGGTAGATATTGAGCATCACGAAGGCGAAGGTAAGCTTGCCCAGGTCGTGCTGCTCGGTCTGCCGCAGGATGGTCTTGAACGGCTCGGCTTTGGAGAGCGAAAGCGAAACAATGATGGAGAAAGCCAGCACCTGGAAGCCCTGCTCAACAAGGTAGAGCAGCCCATAGACCGTCGAGAACCAGGTCACGTCCATCGACATCACCCAGTAAATGGCCGCGGCGGTCATGGTGATCGAATAGACCACAATGCCGGGGCCGCTGATGTTTTCGAGCTTCTTAATCCAATACGGCGTCGTCTCAGGGCCCTCGCTGTCGCGCTTCAGCCCCAGCGCATTGAGCCGCCACGCGTAGAAGCCCCATATGGCAAAGCAGAGCAGACTCACCCACACAAACGAAACCGGGTTCAGCATGGGCCGCTTGAAGTTGAGGCAATGAGCCTGGAATTCAGTGATCAGACCCGATTTCAGTCCGGCCGCAGTGTCGCTCACCGAGGTGTAGTTCGCCCAGAGGTAGAGCTTCTTCATGAATATTGCTATAACGACCCAGTACACAAAGATCAGCGGGAGCGTGCGGCTCATGGCCTCAAGCGGCCGCCGCAACAGCAAGCCCCACTTGCCGCCCGAGCAGTACTGCACCATCAGCATGGTGAGACCGCCAATGCACATCCCCCACGTCACCATCGTGCCGAGCGTCCACGCGCGCAGAAAGTGATCCCAACCCAGATGTTCAGGATCCAGCGCCTGGCCCATGAACGCGAGAATCACGGCGATGACCGAAAAGATGACGCCCACGATCAGGGCGCGGCTCTTCCATCCGTCGACAAACGCAGGTGTGCCGAGATCGGCGGGGAGCGTCTTTGCTCCATGTGTCGCGGATTGGTTCTCGTGTGCCATTCCTTCTCGTCCTACTTCTTGGCCGCCGGGGCCGGATTGCTTTCGGGAATCGAAATCTTGGGGTCAGCAGGGTAAGCCGGGGCCATGCCCGGCGTTCCTTCGCTGGCGATCGGCTTATTCGCATTCACCGCCGTCGACGGCATCGGCCACGGTTCGGCAAATCCCTCAGGCAGGCCCTTGTCTCGCGCAATCTGTTTCAAGTCTTCGATCTTCGCACCCGCCGGTACGTCCTTCGCCGTGGCCGCCTGGCTCAGTTGCAGAGCGCGTATGTAAGCCGCCACCGCCCAGCGATCCGCCGGCGGCAGTTGCGCCGAGTAGTCAGGCATTGCGCCGTATCCGTGCGTCATCACGTAGAAGTAGTGCGAGAGCGGCTGCGACATGCGCACCTGGTCGTGCAGGTTGGCGGCCGGCTTGAATCCGCGCTGCACAATCTCACCCAGCCCGTTGCCCACTCGCGAGTGGCACGGCGTGCAGTAAATATTGAAGCGCTCCTGCCCGCGCTCAAGCACTTCCATCGTCACGGGAATGTCCGCGGGCATCGCGTCGAGCTCCTGCCTGTAACCGTTTGGCCCCTGCACCACGCCGGTATAGAAATAGCTGTCATCGTGCAGCTGGCCGCGGGCCACGGTGTCCAGTACCTGCGGACGCGCGCCGCGATGATCGGCGTAGAAATCGGTTCCGCGCTGCGGATCCATCTTGGGCTGATCGTGCATGTCCTGGCGGCAGCCGGCAATGAGGAGCACCGCTGTGATCGCTGTCGCCGCGGCGACGCTCTTTACAGCACGAGCTGCAATTGCTCCGTGATCCCTGTTTCCCGATCCCTGTTCCCTGAGGTGGTTCATCAGTACTCCACCTCCACGACCGAGGTCGGCTGGAACTGCTTCAGGTAGGCCTTGGACTCCACCAGATCAAACTTTGGGTCCAGCGATTCCAGACACAGAAAAAATTTGTCCGTCGTGGCGCCGTCGCGGAAGTTGGGCGCATTGAACAGCGGATGGTAGAGCGACGGCAGACCGTTGAGCGCCAACATGCCAAAACCCGCCGATAATCCCGCCCAGAGAATGGTCCACTCATAGGCAGGTATAAGAAACGCGGGCCACGAGTAGGTCGGCCTGCCCGCGATATTGAGCGGATAGGCGAGCACCGCGATCCAGGTTTCGAGCGCGAACATGGCCGCGCCCCCCAACAAGCCGCCGATGAGCGTAAGCAGCGGTACCTTGTCGCGGTGGAAGCCGATGGCCTCGGCCGCTTCCTCCACCGGATAGGGCGTGTAGCAATCCAGGCGCCGCCATCCATCCTGGCGTGCCTGCCGCGTGGCCCTCACCAGGTCGCCCGGCGTATCGAATTCGGCCAGCAGGCCGTAGGTTCCTTCGCGCGCGGGCATCAGTCAGCAGCCTCCGCAACCTTGGGCTTGATCTTGGCCCCCGGCAGTAACATGCGAATTTCGTTCATGGGAATCATCGGCAGGAAGCGCACAAATAGAAGGAACAGGACAGTGAAGAATCCGATCGTCCCGAAGAACGTCATGTAGTCCCATTTGGTTGCACGGTACGTACCCCACGCCGAGGGCAGGAAGTCGCGCGTCAGGCTGACGACGACAATGACAAAGCGCTCCATCCACATGCCCGTGTTCACTACGATCGAAATGAAGAACATAAAGGCAATGTTGGTGCGCAGCTTCCGGGACCACAAGGTCGTCAGCGGGATGGCTACGTTGGAGGCAATCAGCACCCAGTACGACCAGCCCATGGGCCCGAACATCTGATTCCAGGTGAGGAATGCCTCCCAGTGGTTGGCAGAGTACCAGCCCATGAAGGCTTCGATTGCGTATCCGTACGCCACAATGAAGCCTGTCACCAGCATCAGCTTGCCAATGTTGTCGATGTGCCGCTCCGTCACCAGCCCTTCCAGGTGATAGAACTTGCGCAGCGGAATGGCGAGCGTGAGCACCATGGCGAAGCCCGAGTAAATAGCGCCGGCGACGAAAAGGGGTGGGAAGACGGTGGTATGCCAGCCGGGCAGAACCGCAACCGCGAAGTCGAAGCTGATGACCGTGTGAACGCTGAGCACCAGCGGCGTCGCCAGGCCCGCGAGCAGGAGCGAGGCCGTCTCATAGCGCACCCAGTGGCGGATGGAGCCGCGCCAGCCGAGCGAAATCATACCGTAGAAATACTGCGCCAGCTTCGATTCCGAGCGGTCGCGCAGCGTGGCCAGATCGGGAATCATGCCGACGTACCAGAACACTATCGAGATGGTGAAGTAGGTCGAGACCGCAAAGACGTCCCACATGAGCGGCGAGCGGAACTGCGGCCACACCGTCATAGTGAACGGCAGCGGGAAGAGCCAGTAACTCAACCAGGGACGGCCAACGTGAATCAGCGGGAACAATCCAGCGCACATGACGGCGAAAATCGTCATGGCCTCGGCAAACCGGCTGATGGCATTGCGCCACCCCTGCTTGAACAACAGCAGAATCGCTGAAATCAATGTGCCGGCGTGGCCAATGCCGATCCACCAGACGAAGTTGATGATGGCGAATCCCCAGGCGACTGGTTGCGAAATGGCCCAGATGCCCACGCCCTTAAGAAACAGCCAGGTCAGCGCCACCATGAGCATAGTGGCGCCGCCGCCGGCAATCGTGAAGAGGCCAAACCAGCCCATTGGCGTTTTCGGCGTCAGCACAATGCGCGCGATCTTCTCGGTGATCGACCGGAAGGTCTGGCCCTGCCCGATGACCCGGAATTCTCCGGTCGCGGGATCGATCATCGGATCGGCGGGTTTTATTTCCTTCGTTGCCATCGCTGGTTCAACCCTTCGCCGGCGCATATTCCGTCGGCGTCACTTCGAGCTCCTGATTCACGTTCAATACTTCGGCCAGATACTGCGTCCGCGGACGCGTGTTCTGGTCGGGAATTACCTGGTAGCTGCGCTGCTGGGCCCTGAGTTTCGAAACGCGGCTGTTGGGATCGTTCTTATTGCCGAAAACGATCGCCTCGGCCGGGCATGCCTGTTGGCACGCGGTCACGATTTCGCCGTCGCGAACATTGCGGTTTTCCTTGTCGGCCTCAATCTTGGCCGCGTTGATGCGCTGGATGCAGTAGCTGCACTTTTCCATCACGCCACGCGAGCGCACGCTCACGTCGGGGTTGCGCATCAGCTTCAGGCTCTCGGTTTCATAGTCCGAGAAAAGCAGGAAGTTGAAGCGGCGCACCTTATAGGGGCAGTTGTTCGAGCAGTAGCGTGTGCCAACGCAGCGGTTGTAGACCATCGTGTTCAGGCCTTCCGGCGTGTGCACCGTCGCCCCCACCGGGCAAACCTCCTCGCAGGGCGCATTTTCGCAGTGCTGGCAGGCCATGGGTTGGAAGTGTGCGCGCGGCGCGGAGAGATCGCCCTCGAAATACGAGTCGATGCGCAGCCACTGCATGTTGCGGCCGATGCGAACCTGCTCCTTGCCCACCACGGCAATGTTGTTTTCGGCATAACAACTCACAATGCAGGCATTGCAGCCCGTGCAACTATTCATGTCGATCGACATGGCCCATGCGTTTGGCTCGTTGTACGGCCAGTTCGGGAACAGTGAGGTGTCGAGCGGCGGCGTGTCGTACCGTTCGCCCTCGTGCGCGAAGTTCGGATTGGCTTTGAACTCGTCGAGCGTAGCGTAGCGGATAATGCCGCGCGGACCGAGCGCTTCATCGCCCTCGAGAGAGTTGTTGCCCGTTCCCTGCCCTTGCAGGATCTTCGCGCGATGATCCTGATAGTGGCTCTTGGTGATCGCGATGCCCCACTTGCCCGGCACCTTCCGAATCGATCCGGTCGCGTAGAGCGGCGCCCAGGTGTTGCGAATCAGATAGGCGTTGAAGCCCTGGCCCGATCCCACGCGGCCGGCGAACTCGCGGCCGTAACCGAGATAGACGGTCACCGAGTTGTCAGGATGGCCCGGCGCTGCGATAACAGGCGCCTTCACCTTGCCGTCGCCCACGCAGAGCTCGACGATATCGTCTTCTTCCAGACCGAGCCGTTCAAGCGTTGCGCCGGAGACGATCGCGGCGTTATCCCAGCTCAGGCTCGTCACCGGCTTGGGCAGCTCCTGCAGCCAGCCCACGTTGTTCCAGCGGCCGTCGTAGATATTTGGGTCGGGCCGGAATATGATTTCGAGCGAGTCCTTCGACGTCGGCGCGGGAACGTTGATCCCGCCCTTTGCACCAGCGCCCGCTGCCGAGCCCTTGGCGTATGCCGTGTCCGCAATCCAGCCATCGTGCAAGGCCTTGCGCCAGCCGGTTTCAAAGTCGCCCTTAATGTTCGCCTTCTGCGTTTCGCGCACCGCGTCGTGCGGGCTCACCATCGGATCGTCGAGCAGCGCCTGGAAAACGTGGTGCGCTGAATGTCCGCCATACAGCGGATCGATCATCGGCTGCACGATCGAAACCGTGCCGTCGTAGGCGCGCGCGTCCGACCACGACTCCAGATAGTGCGCGGCGGGAATGTGCCAATGCGCCTGGTGACCTGTCTCGTCGTAATGTGATCCAAGATGCGCCACAATGTTGGCTTTGTTGAAGGCGTCGGCAAAATCCAGATCGGCGGGCGCGTCGTAGATTGGATTGGAATTGAGAATGACGAGCCAATCCACTTTGCCCGCGTTCAGATCCGCGACGAGCGCCTTGAAATCGCCAAGCTGGTCGCTGGGAATGGGAATCGCCGGCTCCGAAGAAACGGATACCGTCTTGCCCACATTGCCGAGCGCAGTGTTGATCGCGATGGCCAGCGCGGCAACCGACGGATCCTGATAAAGCCCCGGAAGCACCGCGCTCTTACCTGCATTGGCCTTCAGATCCTTGGCAAGCGCCGCAAGAAACTTCTGCTGCTCATCGGTCCATGAATATGAAGGAGCGCTACCCCCGGCTGCACCGACGGCCGCTGCCAGCGCCGCCGCAAACGCCGGAATCTCGCTCGCGCGCAAGCCCAGCCGATGCTCGGCCTTCATGCCGGTGGTCGTCGTCATGCTCTCGACCACATAGAGCCGGTTCATCCCGTTCTCAGGATGCTTGCGCCGGCCGGCATAGTCGCGCACCAGCCTGTGGAAGCCGGGATAGCTTGCGCCCGAAACAAAATCCGCATCCAGCGAGACAATCACATCGGCGCCGGTCAGGTCATATTGAACATTCACGCCGCTCGCCAGAAATGTTCCAGCCAGCGCGGGATCGTACTGCACCAGCCTCGCCTTGGGCCACGCCGTTTGCACTTCCTTCCATTGCCGCGCCAGCGTGGGTGACGTGATGGCCGCACTCAGGAAGTAAATGCCGGTTCCATCCTTGCTCGAAGTCACCTTGTCGCGCAGTGCCTCCGCAAATTCCGCCCAATCACGGCCCTCGCCGCGATAGGTAACGTGCTGCGAGCGATCGGGATCGTATAAATCGAGCAGCGTCCCCTGAGAGTATGGATCCGACCCGCCCTGGTTGTACGCGTGCTCGGGGTTGCCGTCAATCTTGATCGGCCGGAACTCATCGCTCTTCACCAGCAGCGGCACCGCGCCAGTCGTGAACGGATGCGCCGTGGCAAAGTACATCGGCTTGCCAAGAATCAGATCTTCCGGCGCCTTTACATATGGATAAATCGGTTCGTCAGGCTGCTTGGTGCAACCGGCCAGGCCCGCCAGAGCCATCGACGCGCCCATCAATTTAAGGAAGCCGCGCCTGGAAACCGGATCGACCCACTCCTGCGCCGCAGAAGGAAACTCGCGTTCGACTGCATCCTGGAATTCAGCGGTATTGGCCAGCTCGTCCAGCGAGCGCCAGTACTTCTTCCCTCTCACGCCTTTCAGTTCGCGGCGAACAGCTTCGAGCGTCATGGGCGCGAGCGCCTCCGGCTTCGATTTCGCGGGCTGCTGCGCACCGTTGACAGTGCTTTCCATTGGCTGTTCCACCGCCGGCGAGTTCGTTCTCTTTGCGCTCATCGGTGGCACACCTCGCAACTGGTCAGATCCTTCGGCGTGCGAATCTTGTAATGCTGAACAAGGAAGAGGCCAAGATCCCGCTGGCTGGTGAACTTCTGATAAGTTGGCGCCGCAACCGGCATCGCCGCAGCCGCAACATCACCCGACAGGCTCTTCACGCCCAGTGTCGGCAACCGCAACGAGGCCACTTCCGCTCCCGCGCCACCCGGGTCATTCTTGGTGCAGCTCACACTCTGCGCCGTCGGCACGCCAGCCTTATCGTCAGCCGCCGCGCACCACACTGGACGATCGCCGCTCGGCGCTTGCCAGTCCATGTTGTAGATCTGGCTTGTCGGCCGCAGATTCTTCGCCGGATCACGATGACAGTCCAGACACCACTCCATCTGCAACGTGTTCTGCTCGTACATCAGCGGCATCTCGTCCACTTTGCCGTGACAGCTTTCGCAGCCGATGCCCTTGTTCACATGGATCTCATGATTGAAAAAGACGAAGTCAGGCAGGTCGTGCACCTTGATCCAGGGAATCGACTCGCCCGTGTTCCAGCTCTGGCGCACCGGCTCTAATAACTGAGCATTCGTCCAGATTTCAGCGTGGCAGTTCATGCAGGTACGCGTAGGCGGAATCCCCGCATAGCTCGATTTTTCAACTGACGTGTGACAGTACTGGCACTGTAACCCGAGCCCCTGAACGTGATGCTTGTGGCTGAAGGGTACCGGCTGATCCGCGCGCTGGCCCTGCCGCGTAACCCACGGCGAGCGCTGCAACTGATCCAGCGTCACTCCGAGGGCAATGACGATCAACCCCGTCAACACCAGGCTCGCTCGTGCCAGTGCGTTGGAGTTGCGATCGAAGATTTGCGCCATGAACGATTCCCGGTTTGACTTTCGTTTTATTATGCGCCGCGCGTGCAAGCGGTCACATAGCCCATGTACAAGAAACGCCCAACAATAGAACTTCTGGGAGCGGGCGGGATCGCCCGAAAGTTCAATATAGCAGCCGGAGGCCCTTCGCTATCAACAGTAGCGTGCCACATCGCGAAAATCTTTTGTGGGAATCTAGCTTTGCAACCGCTTGAAAAGAAAATCGCTTGGGACAAACATTACTGAAGTGAAATGACTGACACTCCCATTGCTCTTCGCGTACCAGAAGTTGGGATATTCAAAGAGATTTCCTGCGGCCAATCGGCGATCCAGTTCTCCTCGCCGGCTCGGCGTCGCCAAAGCTTGGCCTGGCTCAGCTCTGCTCTTCACTGTAGAGTCCCCTGCAACACATCGCGCACGACCCTGAACAAGCTTCACCGAAGGAACTGTCCGGAGATGTTCGCGGCCACCCGATGATCACCAGAAAAACGTCGAGAACAAACAAAGCGATCGCGATGTCGTTGAACAGTGTCGCTTGCGGCAGATTCGGCCAGAACTGATTGGCCGCCCAGAAAAGAAATGCAACAGCCAACATGATCGCCTTCACAAATCCCATCATGGGCGGCCGATGCTAACAATTAGATCGTTTAGAATTCATAAGGACGTAACAACCGCCCTCAACAAGATCTCAACGCGCGGGACTCATTGGCCACGCTGCGTCGAAATAGTTCCATCGATTGCCGCCGGTTGGCCGCCCGCAAACTACCTGTCAACGAACCAAAAGGACCGTGAAGATGAAGTACGCGGGACTGCTGCTGATGCCTGCCGGATTCTTTCTGACGATCGCTGCGCTGGCGCTGTTTCCAGATCAGGGACGCCGATTGGCATTCGTGCTCTGCGGTTTGGCCGTCATCGCCATGGGTCTCGTCGTCGCGGTGCGCGGCCACATGCTGCCGCACGGGGATAACCGCCCATGAATGCGATCCCTCTCATGGTTCCTGCGCCGATTCCGGCCCAAGTCGCGACGATGACCGATGCCGCATTCGCGCTTACCCTCGGGCTTCTCTTGCTCGCTCCCATGGCGATTGCAGGCGTGGCGCTCATTAATACCGGGCTTGGCCGCTCGCGCTCGGCGGCTCAGGCCATGCTCGGCAACCTTGCCCTCATTGCCGTTGCGGTCATTGTGTTCGCCTTCATCGGAGCATCCTTCGCGGGTTCCCTGGGATCGGCAGAAATTGTCCTGCATGCCGCAGGGAAAACCTGGAGCGTCCTCGGCCTTGGATCCTTTCTTCTCCACGGCCTCAATGCCGCTGCGCCGCAGTCCCAGCTCGCGGTCTTGTTTGAGTTTTTGTCCGTCGCAATGTTGGTGCTACTTCCGTGGGGCTCGGGGGCAGATCGTTTGAGGCTCGCGGCGGGATGTGCCTCCGCAGCCATCCTCGCCGCCATTGTTTTTCCGCTCGCCGCGCACTGGATTTGGGCCGGCGGATGGCTTAGTGCTTTGGGCACAAACTTCGGGGTCGGCGCAGGCTTTCTTGATGCCGGAGGCGCGGCCACAGTTCACCTGCTTGGCGGCATGAGCGCGCTGGCCGTGGTCTGGATCGCCGGGCCTCGCCGCGGCAAATTTCCAAAAGAAGGCCTCTCCACCGCCATGCCCGGCCACAACGCCACCTACGTGCTCTTCGGCTGCCTGCTGGCGCTGGTGGGTTGGCTGGCCTGGAACTCCGCCGGCGCAATCCTCTGGGTTCACGCTCCGCTCTCCGCGCTGCCGGGAACTGCAATCAACACGCTGCTTTCCGCTTCCGGCGCATTAGCTGCCACGTATTCCGTTACGCGCTTCCGCTTTGGCAAACCCGATGCTAGCCTCTGCGCCAATGGCTGGCTGGCCGGCCTTGTCGCTTCAAGCGCATGCGCAGCCTTTGCGTCTCCCGTGGAATCGCTATTCGTCGGAGGCGTGGCCGGTATATTCACGCCGCTTCTGATCGAGGTGCTCGAGCTCGCGCTCTCCATCGACGATCCCACCGGCGCTATCACGGTCCACGGCGCTGCCGGACTGTGGGGACTGATCGCCGCCGGCTTCTTCGCGCCAAAGCCGGGACAACTTCTCGCCCAGCTCATCGGTGTCGCCGCGCTCCTCGGCTTCGTCTTCCCGCTCATCTATTTGCTCTTTGCGCTACTCAACCGCTTCGTTCCCTTCCGAGTCGATCCCGACGGCGAGCGCATGGGCATGGATCTGCACGAAATCGGCGGCGGAGCCTATCCGGAATTCGTGATTCACCGCGACGAATCTTACCGATAGTAAGTCGCGATCGGGGTACGGATTTCCGGACCATCATTGCTTCTAGAAATATTCTTATCCGCGACTTGTGACTAAATTAACGATTGTTGGCTGTGGATCGTAGCGGCTACTTCATGGATCTCGCCAGTGCGAGGCCGCTGATGCCGTCCTGGAGGAAGTGGGCCAGGATGCCGGGCCGGAGACTCTTGCGCCACCATGCGAGCCAGCCGAACATGCAACCAAAAGAGGCGATGACAATCATCCCGGTCGTCCCCTGATAAGCGTGCGCCGCTCCGAACGCGATGCTCTGCAAAACAATGCCCGCGGCGGCATTGCGAGTCCAGCCGGTGAACTGGTGCTGGAGATATCCGCGGAAGATCGTCTCCTCGCAAATTGCGGCGGTGAGCGCCACGAGCAGGAAGACGGCGTCTTCCAAAATGGTGTGGGGAAGCGCGTTTTTGAGAGATTCGGTAACGCCGGACTTCATGAAATGCTCAAGGACGAATCCAAGAGCGGCGAGCAGGTAATTGGCTACGAGGAGATAAACGACTGCGATTCCCAGATCGAGAGCAACGGATCGTAGGGTGGGTGAGAACCGGCCGCCGAGCGCCTTGAGCGAGGGCCCGTGCCAGAGCGGGCCGATGGCGATGAAGCAGAAGATGAGCCACTCGACGACCATGGCTATGGCGTAGCCCAACAGCCGATGCTGAATCTGCGCGGCTGGACGATGGCCACCATGGACTGCGGCTGCGGCCATCGCCGCAAAAAGCAGGAGAACGACTGCGGTGTGCCACGCCGGAGCTATCGGAACCGATTCGACCCTGGACTCTGAGGGCAGGAGTTTAGCGGCAGGTTCTCCCATGCGGCATCCTTTCGGTTAATGGAATCACTACACGAAAACGACCGGCGAAAAGTTGCTGGATGGACCGGCCGTAAGCAGCGGCTGACCGTGTCGAGAGCTAAGATGGAATGCGCATGGGAATCCTTGGCTCGCTGTTCTACCCGTGGGGTCTGCTGTTGCAAGCGGCGGCCATCATCCACTTCATTCGCCGCCGGCCCGACACTATTGGATTTTCATCATCGTTTTTCTGGGGCCGCTCGGCGCGCTGATCTATCTATTTGCCGAGGCCTTGCCCGATGTCGGCCTGCTGCGTCAATCCTTCAAAACATTCCTCCGCCGCAAGCGCATCGCGCGATTGCTCATTGAGATTCACGACAATCCCTCCGCCGGAAACTGGGAAGAGCTTGGCGATTTGTATCTGGATGAAGGCAAGCTCCAGATGGCCCGCGACGCCTTTAATAAAGCGATCGCCGCCCGTTCCGATACCCCCGATTGCTTCTACCATCGCGGAGTTTGCGCCATCCTGCTCGGCGATGCGGCAACTGCCGTGCCCGATCTCGAGATGGCCGTCAAGCGCGATCCCAGCCACGACTTTTATCGCGCCGTAGGGCTGCTGGCGCAGGCATACGCGCAAACCGGGCAAATGGAAAAAGCCGAAGTGAATTTTCGGCAGGCGGTTGAGCGTTCGACGTTGTCAGAAACCTATCTGAACTTCGCCGATTTTCTGGCGTCGCAGGGACAAAATGCCGAAGCTCGCGAATGGGCAAAGAAGGTTCTGGATAAGCGGCCCACCATGCCAGGCTACCTGCGCCGCCGCGAACGCCCCTGGTTTCGCCGCGCCAAAGCTCTGCTGAAGAAACTGCCCGCGTAAACTGCCGAACTAAAATCCCGGACTGAATTGCCGATCCGAAATCAGCGCCGCGCCAGCAGCAGCATCACGACAAACAACACAACCGGAACCAGCGCCAGAGCCGCATAGAGCGCCATTTTGCGGCCGTCCATGGCAAACCGCCCCAGCCCAACCTGACGGTGCTGGCCGTTTTCGACGCTGACAAGTTCCTGGTGCTCCAGTTCCCAGGCCATGTCTGAAGCAGTTGAATAGCGTTGACGCGGATCTCGCGCCAACGCGCGAAACAAAATCTCCTCGATCGCGGACGGAATCTCCGGGTTCAACTCGCTCGCCGGTGCGGGATCCTTCAGCAGCCGCTCGTTCATCACCACCAGCGGACTCGCTCCGGTAAATGGTGGCTGGCCGGTCAGCATCTCATAGAGCATCGCGCCCAGCGCATAAATGTCGCTGCGCTGATCGCCATGGTGCCCCTTCACCTGCTCGGGAGAGATGTAATCGGGCGTGCCCAGCGCAGGCGTCAGCCCCGTCTGTGTAATGCGCCGCGCATCTTCCTTCAAAGCAATTCCAAAGTCGATGATCTTGATACGGTCGCCATCACACACCATGATGTTTTCCGGCTTCAGGTCGCGATGCACCACTCCGTGCTTGTGCAGGTTGTCTAGCGCATCGCAAATGCCAACAGTCAGCGCCACCGCGCGGACGACGGGCAGCTTGCCTTCCTCATTCATAATGGCGCGCAGCAGGCGGCCTTCCACCCACTCGATCACCATGTAACGGCGGCTGCGGTCTTCGCCGTCAAAGGTCTTCACGACGCCCGGATGGTCGATCTCCTGCCCAATCTGCTCCTCGCGCCGGAAGCGCTCCAGAAGAACCGGGTCGGCCTCCATCTCCGGATGCGGCACTTTCAATGCCACCGGGCGGCCGGTGCGCAGGTCGGTCGCACGGAAGAGCGTAGACATGCCGCTGCGCGCAACCTCCGCGTCCAGACGGTAGTGGTCCAGCGTGTCTCCGGCTTGCAGTTTTGTCATCGCTTCAGTCAGCATCGCAGGTTCGATTGTTGCATGCAATTTGTAAGAAAATCGCAAGGATCGGAGGAAGGTCAATTCAGGCCAAACAGTGGCAAAGTGCAGCACCCCGTGAGGAAGAGCCCGTTAGTGTAGTGTCTCATTATTAGAATCATTTATATATCGAGTCTCATCTTATGATGAGGAGGCCTCGATATGCGTTTTGCGCAGCCAGTTGTTCTGAGCG
>Ga0208849_1000667_pt1 | contig 29593 bp, 30 predicted proteins | sample NGESurdeep072012_10_FD_184470 | JGI IMG/M metagenome (GOLD analysis project Ga0208849, IMG submission 184470) | Arctic peat soil microbial communities from Barrow, Alaska - NGEE Surface sample 53-3 deep-072012 (SPAdes) | ecosystem: Environmental > Terrestrial > Soil > Wetlands > Peat ... | reverse complement strand
AAGGACGCATCCTGCGTCGAGGTCTGCCCGGTCGACTGCATCAAGACCGACGAGGCGGCCGACATGTACTACATCGATCCCGACGAGTGCATCGATTGCGGCGCGTGCGTCGATCCCTGCCCGGTGGACGCGATCTTTCCCGAGGACGAGGTCCCGGCCGCGTGGAAGAACTTCATCCAGATCAATGCCGACTACTTCCAGAAGGTGAGCAGGTAGAGATGGCAGAACTCTCCTTCATCAGCAAGCTGACATGGCCGGAGGGCAGGCTTGGTCCCGGTGTCGTTGAAACTGGCGGCCAGAGCCTCCAGTTCTCCGTACCTGCCTCGATGGGTGGTGTGGGCGAGGGAACCAGCCCCGAGGAGCTTCTGCTCAGCGCGGTCGGCTCCTGCTATACGGCCACTCTGGCCGGCCTCACGGAGGCAAGGAGACTGCCGGCCGCCTCCATCCGGGTTCGCGTCGAGGGCACGGTTTCCGACTACCCGGGGCCGGCCGCCCGCATCTCGGCCATAACTGTCAATCCGACATTTGTTGGCATCAAGTCGGGTCGCGAGAAGGAATACGAGGGCGCAGCCATGACCGCGCGCGAGCGCTGTTTCATCGGCAAGCACCTGGGGCCTCAGGTGAGTTATGGAGTCGGTGAGGTCGAGTTCGCGGAGGAGACGCCGTCAGCGGGGGAGGTGCTTGACGTCCGAGCATTGCCAGCGCCCCGGCGGCACGAGCTGATCTTCCGCACGCTCGATGGGCTGGCTGGCGGAGCCGCGATCACGCTGGTCAACGACCACGATCCCAAGCCTCTTCACTACCAGCTCGAGGCCACTAGGCCCGGACACTTCACCTGGGACTACGTCGAAAGGGGGCCTGAGGCATGGCGCGTGCGCATCGCTCGAATCGCCTGATCGACCAAGCTGCTGAGCCCAGCCCGAATTTGTTTGTTGATCGGAGCTCGGCCGTCGGTAGCCTATGCACCCCGGAGCATGTGGTGCCGAGCTTCCGAGTCCGTTGCGCTCTGTGGAACTTGTCGATGAGTGAACCGCTCCCGCGGAATGGTCTTTGAAAGACCGTCGCATCGGCTTGCCCGTGCACCCCATTTCCGCGAAGACCAGGATGCCCACCGTTCTTCGCCTCCAGGGCTTGATCTCCCACCAGCTGGTCCTCAATAAGACGGATTTTGCTGCGCGGCCGCATACAGAGATCAGCGCCGACTTCAACTGCGAGGAGGGATGGACCGTCCCGGGTCTGCGCTGGCGAGGAGTCGCTCTGCGGACCCTGATCGCCCTTGCTCAGTCGCTTCCAGAGGCTCGCTACCTGCGCGTCGGCGCTGGCGCTTACGAGGTGACTTTGGCTCTGGACTCACTTGACGGTGCTCTACTTTGCGACGCACTCGATGGCAAGCCATTGAGCCCGGAGCACGGCGCGCCTTGGCGTTTGCCCGTGCCTTGTGACAAGTGCTTCACCAGCGTGAAGTGGGTGGATCGTCTGGAGGGGACGTCAGGTCGCGGTGAACCCCTGGGCGAGCGGGTCGCACGCAGCCGCTTGCGGCCCAGCGCGTTCCTAACGGGGCACGGCCGCGTGACATCCTAGTCGGATGGGAGATCCCCCTTGCTTTGCCCATTTGCTGGACGACGAAGGCCGGATGCCGGAGCGGCCACGGGTGCAAATTCGGCGAGTCTATGACGCCGGGCCCCCCGACCAACGTGAGATCCGCGTCTTGGTCGACCGGATCTGGCCGCGTGGCGTACGCAAGGATTCGCTGGCGCTTGACCGTTGGGCCAAGGAGGTCGCACCGTCCGTAGAGCTGCGCCGCTGGTTCGCTCATGACCCTCGTAAGTGGCCACAATTCCAGCGCCGCTACCGCAACGAGCTGGTGGCAAGAACTCCTGAGCTGAAGGCACTGGCGCTTCTCGCTCGCGGAGGTCACTTGGTTCTGCTGTACGGCGCCCGAGATCAGGAGCACAACCAGGCCGCGGTGCTGAAAGACGTCCTGGAGGAAGCGCTCTAGCCAGGAATCCAGATCTGATCGTCTGGCGCTACTGCTGTACCACATGCCCTGTGGACGCGCGATTGCACCCCGGGGGCCGCAGTCCCCACCACCTTAAGGAGGCTTACGAAGGTCGAATAGACGTGACGGAGTTCGGCCCTCTTTTCAGGTTCTATTTGGCGTACTCGATGTCGTCCCGGTAAGTCTCGTAAGCCAGCGTGTATTCCATGACTCGCGCGACCTCAGTTATGAATGCCTCGTCGTAGCCCGCTCGCCGCAGGAGGTGGAAGCCCATCTCCATGCCGGATGCGATCCCTCCTGCTGTCACGATCCGACCCGCGTCGACGACTCTTGCCCTGCTTATCACGCAAGCAGGCGCGATCTCCTTCAGACGGTCGATCGGCACTTTCCCGGGTGGGTTGGCCTCAGCCCGGTCCGGCTCCTTCCGATTGGTTGCGGGCAGCCCATCCAGGAGGCCGAGCTTGCCGTAGATCCACGAACCGGTACACACGCTCGTGAGAAGGCAGGTGTTCGGTAGAGAGCGGACGAACTCATGAAGGCTGCGGTTGTGGATCTCCTGGCGGGTCCCGAAGCCGCCCGGGATCAAGAACGCATCCATTGCGGGACGGTCCGTGAACGAGTAGTTCGGCATAACCGTGAAGCCGGCCTGCGCCTGCACCGGGCGCATCGCATCTGCGACCAGAAAGGCGTCAAGCTCGGGGTCAAAGCGGCGCGCTACCGAGAACACGCCATAGGGTGCCGCGAAGTCGACAATCTCGGCGTCCTTGAAGACGTAGATCCCAAGTCGGAAGCCTGCGATCTTCAACACATCTCACCTCCAGAGCAACCGGTTGCCGCGAAGAGGCCGTATTCGGCCGGAATGACCGGATTTGCACGGTCCCGGGGGAGTTCAGCAGTCACTGGAGTGAGTGTATGGGTCCTGTTAGTCCCGGACCGAACGGAGCTGCCTGACCTGTGGGGTACACAAAGTCCGTGCCAGAGGTCGGGGGCTTGTGGGCTGAGCGGACCGAATCGTGGTCGCGGCCACCGCCATCACTCGAGCCCCTGCCGAAACTTACCCGGACCTCCCCGACCGACGGCGATGCTTGCGATAAGCGTCGGTTAACGAGAGCACGAGAATCTCCGATTGGAACCGAATACTTGCCAGGAAACTCATCCGCGCTAGATCTGGTCGCTGTGGCGGCTCTAGCTGGCGGGAGCACCAGCGAATTTGAGGCGCGTCGCCTGGCGCCGGGGCCTATCGCGTGGGGGAAGTCTGAGTCTTGCGAAGAGCGACAAGCGAGATCATTTCGTAGCAGGTTGCGGCGCCTAACAAGGCAGTGATTTCACCGGAATCGTAAACGGGGGCAACCTCGACGCAGTCGAACTGCCACACATTAATTGGTGCGTTTTCGACCGCCTCGCTCTTGCGTCCTGTGGGTCAAAGCGCTTCTGACCGGCTACGCAATGCACCGCAATCAAATTGCAATAACTCGATCGCAGACTGCAAAGGTGGGCCAGTGATTGGCGTGGCTCCGAGTGAGACGACCCACGTGGGCGCTCTCCCTGGAGCGCCTTCATCGATCAAAGTCCTTGTGGTTCAAGACCATCCCTTGCTGGCCGCTGCGATCGCGAACATCCTCCGGGACGAGGTGGGCGTGACGGTGTGCGGCATTGCCAGAACTGGGGCGGACGCCGCCTTGCTCTCGGAGCGCGACAAAGTAGCGGTCGTGGTGATGGATTTTCACCTTCCTGACATGAGCGGTGCTGCGGCAGCGACCAGGATCCTGTCCGCCTGTCCCGGCGCGGCGATCGTGTTTCATAGCGCGGACGACTCTGAATCAGCTCTGCTGGACTCGATCGACGCCGGCGCAGCAGCGTACCTGACCAAAGCCGCAACCGCCGGCCAGATCGTTGATGCGGTCGTTCGATCCGCTCATGGCGACCTTTTGATACCGGTCGATCTCTTTGCGAAGGCGATTCAACGCAAGCGGCAGGTTGTCAGTAAGGGGGTTGAGCGCCAAAGGCTGGCCGCACAATTTACCTGCCGAGAACTCGAAGTCTTAAACCTGCTCGCCGAGGGGTTAGACACCGCCGCGATGTCTGAGCGACTTAGGATCGCACCTCACACGGTCGAGTGGCATGTCCGGCACGTAATCGAGAAACTTGGGGTCCACTCTAGGCTCGAGGCATTGATCGCAGCGGTCCGAGAGCGGATCGTTGAGCTATATGTTCCGCAATCGTCAGCAGGCTGAATCCAGATTTCACGGACTTAGTCGAATCGGGGCGCCTGCAGGTGCGTCGCCGAACTGCATGGACGCAAGTAGGTCTTACAGCCGGCATAGAGGATCGCGGCCACGTTCCCCTTGGAATTGATGGGCTCCACGCCTATCTGTTCGAATGGCGATCTTTCGGCGCTAAAGGGGAATTATTGGGCATGCGTGAATAGGCGAATGCGCACCCTTCTGAAATCACCGGGTCGGGACTACAAACAAGATCCGACCAGCCCGGCTCGCCCAGGCGAGAAGCGACCCTGAAAGAGGCCCTCCTATACCTGCAGAGCGCGGACGCGATCGCGTTCGTCCTCCTGGGTGTGGCAACCGCTGTGGGCTGGGCAAGACGCCGCGATCGTTCCCTCGGATTCCTCGCCCTGGCCATTGTGCTTCTGTCACTGGTTGTTTTGCTCGGCCGCATTCCGAAGGCTTACACACCACCCCTTCTTCCGCAGATAAGCCTCCTGGTCTTCATCGGCTCCGGGTACGCACTGCTTCGGTTCAGGGACGCGTTGATTCCCCTAACGCGAAGGTGGCACACCGTCGCGGTCATCGGCGTCGTGGTTGCATGCTGTGGCTACCTCACGACCCAGGGCCTGGTCGCGGTCGCTGCTGTACCGCTGAGTCTTATGACGGGAGCTGCCGTCGTGCTCGTTCTCGTCTGGTCGGCAATGGTGGTGGAGCCAATCATTCGCTTCTGGCTCGTCGCACGCGACCTGCCCGCGGTCCAGGCATGGCGGCTGCGGTCCTTGAGTATCGGCTTCGGTGGTCTGGTGGCCATCTTGTTGGCAGCCGTTGGCTCCCTTGCCTTCAACTCCACCCCACTGTTCCAGATACTGATTCAGCTATCCGTACTTCTGATTGTTCCGTTGCTCTACGCCAGCTTTTCGCCACCGTCCTGGCTTCGCCGGCAATGGCGCTCCTCCGAGGAGGAGGGCCTTCGCGTGTTTATGCAGGACAAACTGCTCCTCGGCGAAGGGCCGGTCGCTCTACTTGACCAGAGCCTCGAATGGGCGATGCGGCTGGTCGGTGGGGCGGCCGCAGTCGCCTTCGATGGAAGTGGCACCCGATTGGCGTCTCGGGGCCTCGATACAAATCAACTGAGCAACCTCGAGCAACACATCTCGCAGCTGAAAGAAGGGGAGAGTCGGTTTCTTCTTGAGGGAGTAGACCGGACGCTTTTGGTGCTTCCTATTGCCGGTTTAGGCGAGGGGGGGCGCCTCGTGGTAATCGCCGGCCCGTTTACGCCGAACTTTGGAAGCGACGGGTTGACTCGCGTCCAGCAGTTCATGAGCGCTGTCGCCACAGCAGTGGACAGAGCGCGGTTACTTGAGAAGCTCCAAGAGGCGAATGCCGACCTGATGGAGGCCAACCGCCACAAGACCGTCTTCCTAGCCAATATGAGCCATGAGCTGCGGACGCCACTGAACGCGATCCTCGGCTTCTCTGAGCTGCTAATCGACTCCGAGAATGGTCAATTTCCAGCCGCGACTACGTTGAGATTCCTGGAGCAGATCCACTCGAGCGGCAAGCACCTCCTTGGGCTCATCAACGACATCCTCGACCTCTCGAAAATAGAAGCGGGGCAGATGGAGCTTCACCTGCAGATGGTTTCAGTCGAAGACGTCGTCAGCCAGGTCGCGAGCATCGTGGAGCCGCTGGTGGCGCAAAGGCGGATACGCCTCGAGTTCGAAGCCACGAGCGCCGGTCAGATCCTCGCGGACGAAGGCAAGTTGAAACAGATGATCCTGAACCTTGTTTCTAACGCCATCAAGTTCACGTCTGATGGCGGCGAAGTGACCATCAAAGCCGCAAGAGCCGTCGACCGGCTGGAGATCGTCGTCTCAGATAACGGCATTGGCATTGCGGAGGATGACATCAAGCGGTTGTTCAAAGAGTTCCAGCAGGTCGATTCGGCAGCCAACCGTAAGCAGCAGGGCACCGGGCTAGGTCTCGTGCTGACCAGGAGCTTCGCCATCCTGCACGGAGGCGACGTTCGCATAGAAAGTGAGTTAGGCAAAGGCAGTCGCTTCACGATCTACCTTCCGTTTGAAGCTCGCAGTCCCGATCGCGTGCCGCGGGCACCCGACCGGAAAATCGAAGCGGCCATCGTGGAGGTTTCGCGACCGCTGGTGCTCGTCGTCGAGGACGACCCTGCTTCGGCCGAGTTGATCACCCGCCAGATCGAGCGCGCCGGGTTCCGGACCGAGAACGTTCGCAACGGCGTAGAGGCTTTGGCTATGGCGAAGGAGCACAAGCCCGTCGCCATCACCCTGGACATCATGCTTCCCGGGGTCGATGGCTGGGAGGTCCTCCGGCGGCTCAAGCGCGACGATATGACCAGAGACATACCCGTCATCGTGGTTAGCGTCGTGGACAACCCCGAGTTAGGGACAGCTTTAGGCGCACTCGACTACTTCGTCAAGCCGGTCGAGGCAAAGGAACTCGTCAATCGACTTAACAGCTTCATCTCCAAGCCCAAGTCCAATGGCGAGCAAGCCCGCATCCTGATCGTCGATGACGAAGCCGCGAACCGCGACTGGCTGAAATACGTGCTGGAGCCAGCGGGCTTCAAGGTCATATTTGCAACGGGTGGACAAGAGGCCATCCAGCTAGCCAGATCGGGCAAACCCGATCTCGTTGTGCTCGATCTCCTCATGCCGGAGGTCAGCGGTTTCGATGTGGTCGAGGCCCTTAGCGAGCACAAGGCAACCAAGGGGATCCCGATAATAGTCCTCACCGCAAAGCAACTGACCGAAGCTGACCTCGATCAGCTCGATGGCCATGTTTCTACAGTTCTCAGCCGCGGATCGATCGGAGCAGTCGACCTGCTCGGCGAGTTACAAGTGGTTCTGAACAAACCTGCGGTTAAGAAATGAAGATGTCCTCGCTCATCCTTGTCGTTGACGACAATGAGGCCGGCCAACTGCTCGTCTGCACGGTGCTCGAGCTCGAAGGCTTTCGAGTTGATTCGGCAGGCTCGTCGGAACAGGTTCTGGAGCAGTTGAACCTCCGCATGCCGGACCTGATCCTGATGGATGTGCAACTCCCTGGGCAAGACGGCCTCTCACTAACACGTAAGCTCAAGGCTGACCCAGCGACGGCGGCGATACCCATAGTGGCGCTGACGGCTCATGCGATGGCCGCCGACCGCGAGCAGGCGCTCGCCGCGGGTTGTGCGGGGTACATCTCCAAGCCAATCGATACCAGAACTCTGGGTGATCAGATCCGGGACTTCCTGTCCGCGCAGCGACTCCAACCAGGTGTTGCAGTCGAATGAGCGCCGCACGAATCCTCGTTGCCGAAGATGACCCAGCGAGCCTTGAACTGTTGCACGCATATCTCGAGTCACATGGGTACGAGGTTGGCGCTGCGCCTGATGGGAACCGCGCCCTGGACATGGCCGCAAGCGGAGAGTTCGACCTCTTAATAATGGACGTCCACATGCCGCTTTACGGCGGCCAAGAGGTGCTTCTAATGCTTCGAAAGCGCCTCTTGGTTCATCCGATCAAGATCATCGCCCTGACCGCCGACACACGATGGGCGCTCCGCGACGAGATGAAGCGTAATGGGGTCGACGGCTACCTGATAAAGCCGGTCAGCTTGTCTGAACTGGGAAAGGAACTAACCAGGCTTTTAGCGGCTTAGATGACTCGAGTGAGGGAGCGACAGCCCGGTGTCGAAGCAGCAGCGGACTCAGCTGACTATGCAACCGAGCCTCTCGATTCTGGTTTGCTTTGGGCCTCCGCGAAATGACCGGGCAGGTGCTCCAGCCGCCCCCGTCGCGCAGCGCCAAGAAAAAGTCGACACGGTTCTCCATACGCGACGGCCAACTGCCCGTCAGTTCCTCCACGCGGCGCAGACGTTAGCGCAGGGTGTTGAGGATCGGATCCGCCCCGGCCAGTGCTGATAGCTAAGCCCGTGCTAATTGGTGACAGTCAGTGGTACATCAGCGAATTCTGGACGTCATTTCTGAACTGGGTGCAGCGATCTGTTAACGGCAAGGCGGAATGCGATTTTGACACCTTATCCGGTGGACTTCCCTGGACTCTGGTTGACTAATACGCCACCGCCCATGACTGGTCTGAACTCGAAAACGACTCTGGTGGACTCTGGTGGACGGTCAACCCTATGCCTGGCAGTCAGAAGGTCAGGGGTTCGAATCCCCTCGGGTCCACCAAATCGCATCGCCGGTCGCCGCAGGCTACGGTTCGATTTCGCCCGAAGACTCGTCGTCGGTCTGTTGCCCCACCGCATCTTCTCCGTTCTCGATGAGCGGGTCGTCGTCGCTCGCCGAGTAGCGATCGCGGACCTCGGCCCCGCCGGTCTCCGAGTCGCCGATGCCCTCGTCGGAATCGGTCGCCACCAGCTCGCCGGCCTTTCGATCTTCCTCGAGCAGCTGCGAGTAGGCCCGCTCGGCTTCGTCCAGGGTGGGGTACTCCCAGAATTCTGTTCCGGGCGGCACCTCCGCTCCCTCTGTCTCATCCAGACCGTGCTGGAAGACGTAGGCGCGGCCATTGTTGGGATCCTGAATCAGGGAGATGAACCGTTCGCCAGTGAGCTCGGCTCGCTGGGTGGCTTGCCCATCGTTCTCCAGGTCGAACAGACGAGTTATGACTTGCTCTTCGCTTCTTTCTTCCATGTCCTCTCATTCTGGATCAACTGGAAGAGGCGACATCGAAATCGCACGGCGAGCGGCGCGCGGAGCAGAAGCTCAGTGGTACCAGCGCCACACTTTGGTGATCGCTTGGGCCACGCCGGCTCGGCATCGCCGCTGACTAACCACTGGCAATGACGTTGACCCTCACCTGGAAGGTGTAGCGGCCATCCGCTGACGCGGCATCAATCCGAGAGATGCCCACCTGATTGGCCACGAAAAGGGCGACCGGGGCACCTCCCGTTGATGGAGGCTGGACCTGGCTGAGGATGCTCGGGTTGCTGGTCTTGAACTGGACACCTGCCCACTCCGAGGGCGGCCACGCCGAAAGGTCGACGCTAAGGTCGCCGCCGACGATGACGAAGGTTTCGCTGCCGTCGTCGGTGGTGGTCACCGCGACATGCGCATATTGCGAGGCGTTCTGAGGGCCGGTCCGCTCAATGGCAGGTATCACCCCGTCGAGCACCACGGCGAGTCCGACCATGATCGCGGCGTAGCCGACCCACGTGATCGTTCGCGTTCTGGGCGTCGGGCTGGAGAAGCCGGGCAGCCGGGCGGCCAGGTTGCTGACGTTGAACAGCACGCCAAGACCAACGACGATGCCCGCGAGGATCAGCACGTTGACAACGAGCGCGCCGGCGACTAGCAGCTTGCCTCCTGGCATAGCGGCCGCGGTTTGCGGCGATGCGAGAACGCCGAACAGAGCACCGAGGCTGCCCAGCGCCCCGAATCCGTAGCGCAGCGCGAAGAGGAGCAACAGGATGCCCACGACTCCACCCACGGCCTGCGGCATCGCGCGCGTGCGCATTTGCATGATTTCCCGCTCGGCGTGGTCGAGCTCGCCCAGGGAAGGAGCGGGCAGTCCCTGCGCAAGCGCCGCGCCGGCGCGTCTGATTTCCATTGCCGGCGGCGAGCCTGGCGGCTGGCCCGACGCCTCGGTGCGGCCGCTATCCGCGTCGACGGTCCAGATCGCTGCCGGCACCGCGGTCGAGGGCACCAACCCGGGCGTGGTCAGCTCGGCGGCCGGCGCCACCTGCACCACGACCACCCCAGGGCGCACCCTTCGCTGGATTGCGTTCGGCCGCCAGTTGGCCCCTGCCCACGCGGCGGCGGCGGTGGCGGCGGCGCGGGGATCCTGGCCCGGCCCGGAGAAGATCAGGAAAGCGGGTGTGGCGCCTTGCTGCCGGTACGCGATCCGTGCCGAGTTGCCGCCGAACGACGCGAATCGCGAGTCGGTCGTCGCGGCGAGGCGGTAGCGGCTGCGCGGGAGGATTCTAACGAGGGCCGTTCGGGCCAGGTCTTCGACCGAGAATGCCAAGGTGGGCCGATCATAGGGGCGCGGGCCGCCAGATCAGTCGTCCTTGAGCCATCAATTTTGATGGGTCATTCCCACCGATTTTTGGGATGCGAAGCGACACGTTCAGGGCGTATACCGTTGGGCATCAAACCTTCCAATGACGTCTACGTCGACGAGCCGTACCTGTCCATCCGCTGGGACAGCCTGCACAAGCACGTCCTCTCGGAATGGAAGGGTTTTGCCAACAGCGCGGAGCTACGAGCGGGGCTTCTGAAGGGAATCCAGGCGATCACGGACAACCGTGCGGCCGCCTATGTGAGCGACGCCAGGAAGCTGAGGGTGATCGTCCATGAAGACCAGAAATGGATTCAGGAGAATTGGATGCCGCTCGCACTCCAGGCAGGGCTCAGGCGGCTGGCGTTCGTCACGGCCGGCACTGGGCTGGGGCGGTTGACGATCCAGGATGTCGTCGTTCTGGTCGATCACCATGGACTGGAATCGCGCACGTTTTCTTCGATCGAGGCTGCAAGGCAGTGGGTGTCGCAGGTTGCAGCCACCAGATGACAGCCGACGCGGCGCTCCACGGCGATCTATCGCGTCGTGTCGACCTGTACTTCAGCCGGCGCGGCGTCGCCGACGTGACCTGGGACGCCAACTGGAACGTGGTTCACATCGAGGCCAAGGGCTGGGCAGACACGGCCGAGTCGCATGCCGTGCTCGATTCGGCGATTCGCGCTATGACGGATCACGAAGGCTCTCGATGGCTTTTCGACGGTCGCGACATGAATGAAATCAAGCAATCCGAGCTGCAATGGATCACCGATGTCTGGCTACCTCGTGCCCTGGCAGCGGGATTACGGGTGGCGGCCATCGTGATGCCGAGAAGCGGTACGGCAACAAAAAACATCGATGACATGGCCAAGGCCGCCGAAAACGAGATCGAGGTCAGGTATTTCTCGTCTGTCGAGAATGCACGGCAATGGCTCGCGACCTCGGCTAGGTAGCCGGACACTTGAACCGCGCTAGCCGGGGAGCCCCTCGCCGGCGGCCGACTCCTCGCGCAGCTTATCGATCACCTGCGTGAACGCTTCATAAGGCTGCGCGCCGAGGACCAGGTAGCGCCGGCCGAAGATATGGGCGGGAATCGCATTGATCCCTACCGATTCCGCCAGCCGGCGGTTCTCATCGAGAACTTGCTCGTAACGGCCTTCCTCGATCGCCTTGCGCAATTCGACCGGATCAAGCCCGACCTCGGTCCCGATACGCACGAGATCATCGACATCCTCGAGCTTGCCGGTCAGCTCCCAGTGCGCTTTGAAAAGCGCGCGGTGCATCTCCTCGAACTTTCCGTGCTCTCGCGCAAACTCCGCAGCTCCCAGCGCCTTTCGCGAGTTGATCAGCACATCGCGCTGCTTCATGACAAGACCCACCTCGTCGGCGATGTCGTCGAGGCGGCTTCGCATCTGCTCCGAGCGGGCGCGTCCGAAATAAGCCTCGCGGGGGGTCCCTTCGACTGGCGTTTCCGGATGCAGCTCGTAAGGGAGCCACGTCAGGTCAACAAGACCTTCCTGCTCCAGCTTTTCGACTCTGACCGAGTCGATGTAGCACCAGGGTCAAACGTAGTCGGAGAAGATGACCAGATCCGCGGGCGCCGGATTTGTGCTCATCCAGATCAGCCTACCGGGGTGACGCGCTCTCGGCTAGATCGCCAGCCCCGGATGCTCGTGTCCGTTTTTGCGCGCTTCGACGAGCGGACCATCCTCCGGCTCGAGCAGCACGTCGACGCCGGGGACGACTGGCGCATTGAGGAGCGCGCCTGCGATCTTGCTCAGGGTCTCATTGGTCACCTGCCTGCCGCGCCTCACGCCCGATATGGTCGAAGCGCTGCAGCCTGATGCCCTGGCAAGGTCGGTGGCGCTCCACCCACGGCGTGCGAGCTCGCGGTCGATTCGGGCCGGGCTGATGCGAACTCCCATGGGATTCGACTCGCATTACCGCGCCGGGTTACAGAAGTGGGCAAATCCGGGCGTGGTCGGCGTATGTTCCGACGGAACGTGCGGACCCTGCGCCTGACAGAACCTCAATGGCGGATCTACCTGGCTGTGTGGCTCGTGGCATTGGCCGCGGTCATCGGCGTCGCCGCCGGCATCATCGCACCCAAGTTGCTGCAGCATCCTCCGACGCCGACGCTGGTCGGCGACATCGTGATGACCCCGCCGGTCGCCGCCCCCGCCTTCAGCCTGCAGGACCAGACGGGATCCACCGTTTCGCTGTCCCAGCTGAAGGGCAGGGTCGTGGCGCTCACGTTCCTCGACACTCAGTGCACGTCTCTCTGCAAGCTCCAGGCGAGCCTTCTTGGCGGCGTCCAAGCGGACCTCGGCGCAGGCGTCCCGCTCACCCTCGTAGTGGTCACCGTCCACCCGGAAGTAGACACGCCCGCCGCAATCAGCACCTTCGCCGCGGCGCACGGATTGAGACAGCCATATGCCTGGCTCAACGGCACCAAATCGCAGTTGGCCGGAGTGTGGGCTGACTATGGAATCACGGTCCAGCCGACAGCGGGCAATCTCGCTCACAGCGCGGTCATCTACCTGCTCGACCGGCGGGGGAATTTACGTGTCGAGTTTGCCGACGTGCCGGATCCCACCTGGCTGGAAAACGACATAGGGCTGTTGGCGAAGAGCTGACCGGCGCTTGCCGCCGCGTCGCGAAATTCGGGCAATTTCGGGCAAGTGCGCAAAATTTTGCTCCTTTACAAGTATTCGCTGGACTGATATGTTCCCGCCGAAGTGGTAGTCGACCGTACGCCTAGAGTCGGTGGCCGCCTGGCCATCGTGGTGCTCGGGTTGGCGGCGCTCTTGGCGCTACTGACCGGTTTTCTCGTCACCTTCGTCTTCCACTTTCCGCCGACCCTGACGGCGCAGCCGACGACAGTAGGCAATGGGGTGGCGATCCATCTCGAGACCGTCGCGGCGGTGCAGGACGCCATCGCTTTTCCCCGGCCCACCGATCCTCACCCCGACTGGGTCAGCTACCTGCCGACCACGATATTCAAGGTCCCCGCCAACTCCGTGGTCACGATCTCGATCGACCAGGAGGATGGCGCGTCTGGCCTTCGCAACCCTTACTGGTCCAAGGCACAGGGGATCATCGGCGGGAGTTTCCATATGAGCTACTTCGATAACACGGGGGCGCCGCAGGCTGGGGACTTTTCCGTCATCGACCCCACCACTCTCGCTCACAGCTTCGGCATCCCTGACCTCGGCGTGTTCGTGCCGCTGCAGGGCATCGCCGACGCCGCGCCGGCGGGCAGCCACAACGAGATCACCTTCTCCTTCAAGACCGGGAAGGCCGGAGTCTTCCGCTGGCAGTGCTTCGTACCATGCGGGGCCGGCAGCATCTACGGGAACGGGAACGCGATGTCGACTTTCGGTTACATGTCCGGCCTGCTGGTTGTCCAGTAGCCGTTGAACCGCACTGACCGCACGCACGCGCTCCGGCTCCTGGTGGCTTGGGCCGTGCTCAGCGTCATCGGCGTCTTCATCGCCATGCAGGTACATCTACCGCCCGGCGACCAGTCGACTCAATCCGTGGACGAGACCTCGCTCCTTGACCTCATGCTCGTCATCTCGACTCCAGTCTTCATCGGAGTGGTGCTCTTCATCCTCTACTCCGTCTTCGCGTTTCGCCAGACAGGCGCAGTGCTCGAAGACGGACCGCCCAACCATGGAAACCTCCGCCTGCAGGTGGCATGGGTCGCGATTACGGCGGTGATCGTCTTGTTCCTGGCAGTCATTGGCATCAACGGCCTCTCGAACTCGGCTGCCGCGACGACCTTCGCATCGAGCCAATCGACATTGGGCACTGTGGGCTCGGCCGGCACGGCTTCGGGTCACCGGCTGCAGGTCCAGGTGATCGGACAACAATGGTGGTTCACATACCGATACCCGGATTTTGGAGGGGTCGAGTCGGCGCACCTGATGCTGCCCGTCGACACCAACATCGAGTTCCACGTGACCTCCACCGACGTCCTTCACTCGTTCTGGGCCTACCAGCTGGGAGTCAAAGCCGACGCCAACCCTGGTGTCGACAACATCACCTACGTGAGCACCGTCCAAACCGGCTCGTTCGAGGTCAGGTGCGCGGAGCTCTGTGGCATATGGCACGGCCACATGGCCGATCCAAACGGCCAGGTGGTGTCGCAGGCTGATTTCGCGACCTGGATCGCCCAGGTGCAGAAGGACGATGCCGGTATCAGTCTGCCGCCGTACTCGCCGATTTACTTCCCCCACCCTCCAGTCAAGGGGTCCTGACAATGGCAATCGCTCCTATCGTCGACGGTCCTTCGATCATCCAGAGCAGCGAACGCAGGGTCGTCATCCCGACCAACATCCTGACCGGAATCGTGCTTGCGGTTTTCGGCTATTGGGTCGGAGAACAGCTGGGCAATAGCTTCTTGCTCAACGACGCCCAGAACACAGGCGTGCTGCTCGGATACTCGTTCGCCTCGATCATGTTCCTGGTCGGCGTCGGCTTCGCAAACTACCCCCTGGCGCGCCTGTTCGGCTGGCGCGTGACGCCGCAGCCTGCCGGCGACGATCACACGGGAGCCTGGAGATACTTCAACCTCAGCCTCGATCACAAGGTGATCGGCGTCCAGTACCTGGTCGCGATGCTCTTAGCGATGCTGTTTGGCGGCATCGGGGCGATGCTGATCCGCACCAGCCTGCTCGTGCCCGACCCACCGATCGTTGCCCCCGACAAGTACCTGACCCTGGTCAGCATGCACAGCGTGATGATGATTTTCGTCGCGAGCGCAGCGATCGTGGGTCCCTTCGGCAACTTCTTCGTGCCCTACATGATCGGGACCAACCGTATGGCCTTCCCGCGGCTCGAGGCGCTGTCCTTCTGGCTGGTGCCGCCGGCGATCGTGATCCTGCTTGCCGCGCCCATCTTCGGCGGCTTCCAGACCGGCTGGACCGGCTACACGCCACTCTCGGAGCAGGCGGACCAGGGCTTTGACAGCTACATCGTCGGCTTCACGTTGATCGGCCTGGCGCTGGTCGTTTCCGGCGTCAACATGCTGACGACGATCATCCGGCTCCGCGCGCCGGGAATGACATGGACGCGACTCCCCATCTTCGTGTGGGGCGTCTTCTCCGCGTCCATCCTCGGCACCTTTGCCGCGCCGATCCTCGCCGCCGCGCTGGTGATGCAAGCCTTCGACAGGACGATGAACACCACGTTCTTCATATCGTCCGCCGGCGGCAGCCCCTACCTGTGGGAGAACCTCTTCTGGTTCTTCGGCCACCCCGAGGTCTACATTTTCATCCTGCCCGCGTTCGGCATCGTGCTCGAGCTGCTCCCTCACTTCGCGCGGAAGCCGCTTTGGGGTTACAAGACCGCCGTGGTCGGGCTGCTCGGCGTGACGCTGCTCAGCTGGTTTGTCTGGCAGCACCATCTGTTCATGAGCGGTGTCGCTCCGGCTATTCGACCGTTCTTCATGTTCTCGACGGAGATGATCTCGATCCCCACCGGCATCGTGTTTCTGGTTGCTTTCGGAACGCTGTGGCGGGCGCGGATCTCCATGTCGGTCCCGATGCTGTTCTGCCTCGGCTTCCTGTTCAACTTCCTCATTGGCGGACTTTCAGGGGTGTTCCTGTCCGATGTGCCCAGTGACGTCACCCTGCACGGCAGCTACTTCTCGATGGCGCATTTCCACTTCACGATCGTCGGCGGCGAGATCTTCGCCATCATCGCGGCGATCTACTACTGGTTCCCGAAGATGACAGGTCGCATGCTCAATCAGACGCTTGGCAAAATCCACTTCTGGTGGATGATGATCGCCTTCAACCTGGCCTTCATGCCCCTTTTTGCGGCCGGCTTGCTCGACATGCCGCGTCGAGTGTCGACGTACGCGGTGGACCTGCAGACCCTCAACGACTGGGTGTCGGTCTGGGCTTACATACTGTTCGCCTCGATGCTGTTTTTCGCCTTCAACGTCATCTGGTCGTGGTTCTTCACCTTCAAGGTGGCGCCCGCGAACCCCTGGCAGGTGCGTTCAATCGAATGGATGCTGCCAACCCCGCTTGGCCGGCGAAACTTCGAGACGATCCCGGTGTTCACAGGCCCCCCGTATGACTATGGCAACCCCAACGCAAAACCCGTCGCAGATCTAGGAGGGCCGTCGGATTCCGGCCGGCGAGGCCTTGGCGCGGAGCCGGTCCCGTCGTGAGCCAGCACTCTCCGCAGTCCCGAGGCCTACCGAACCTGGTGGCCTCCGCGCCCGAGTGGACGCCGGACATCGATGCCCGCGTCAGCAGCGTCGGAATGTGGATCTTCATGGGCGCCAACGCGATGTTGTTCGTCGCGTTCTTCTTCGCGTTCTTCTACCTCCGCGCGCTCAACAACGGCAACGATTGGATGCCCGCCTGGGTTGTGCACCCAAATCGTCGCATCGCCGGGATCATGGTTCTGCTGCTCATCGCGGCCGCTGGCCTTGTCGTAGTTGGAGCCCGCTCCGTTGGAAAGACGCCGGCGACCGCCCGAATGCTCTTCTGGCTCGCGCTCCTTGCAGGCGTGCTCTATTGCGGATTCCAGGTGTATGAGTTCAAGCACCTGGGGTTTGATCCTCAGTTCGGCGGCGGCTACGTCAGCGTCTTCGTCGGCCTCAAATCCGTATTGATGGCCGAGGTGGTGGTGTCCATGATCTGGCTCGGCACGCACATCGCGCAGGCAACTCCGATCGGTGATACGACTGCCAGGCCCGCGTCAGCCGCCGCGTTCGGCAACTTCATGGTGATGCTTGCCAGCGTCGGCGTGGTCGCTTACCTAGTCCTGTATTTCATCTGACATGCCCCCGGGGTTAGGGGTCCTCGCGTACTGGCCGTTCGAGCCGGTCGTCCTCATCGGGGTCGAGCTGGCCGGCGTTCTTTATGTGATCGGAGGCATGGGCCTGTCGCGCGGCCGGCATGGTTCTGCCGGGCGATGGCGAGCGGCTGCCTTCTGGCTCGGCCTCCTTACGATTCTTGTCGCCCTTCAAAGTCCCATCGACGTGCTGGCGCGCCAGCTGTTCTGGGTGCACATGGTCCAGCACCTGCTGCTGATGGTCGTGGCCGCACCACTGCTGGCGCTCGCTTCGCCATGGACACGCATGTGGCGTGCGCTGCCGCTCCGACTTCGGCGGGCGGTCGCGCGGCCGCTCTTTCTGCAGCCTCGGTTGGCCTGGCTTCGAGCTCTGTATCACCAGGTCTCGCGACCCTCGGTCATCTGGGTTCTGGCAACCGCCAACCTCTGGCTGTGGCACCTGCCGCCTCTGTATGACCTGACTTTGAGCAACCACCTGGTCCACCATCTCGAGCACACGCTGTTCCTGGTGTTGGGAATCGCGTTCTGGGCGCAGCTCATCGACCAGCGGCCGTTCCGCGCGCCGCTGGGCACTCTGGAGAGGGCGGGCTACGTCTTCCTCGCGATGGTGCAGTCGTGGGGCCTCGCGGGTGTCCTGTCGTTTGCGACTGTCCCCTTCTATTCGTATGCGCTGCTGCCGTCGCGGCCCGGGGGCATCTCCGCCCTGACGGATCAACAGCTCGCCGGCGGCATGATGTGGGTTCCCGGCGCGATCACCTACTCGATCGCGCTGATTGTTTTCCTTTTCCAGTGGCTCGCCGAAGAGGATTCGCGCGGACAACTCGGCGTACGGGCTGAGAAGGGGCAAGTCCATGGCGGTTGAGGCCCAGGTCAAGCCGCAGGCGGCTGGATCTTCGCGCCCACTACTTGCGTTGTGGGTCCAGGTCGCCCGCGATTACGTCGCACTCCTCAAGCCCAGGATCATCCTGCTGCTGGTCGTCACCGAGCTCAGCGCGATGGTCGTCGCGGCCCGCGGCTGGCCTTCGCCCGGCGTGCTCATCGGCTCACTGCTCGGCGGCGCCATGGCGGCCGGCGGAGCAGGCGCCGTCAACTGCTGGTTCGACCGTGACATCGACCAGCTCATGCCGCGCACCCGGCGCCGAGCGATTGCCGCGGGCAGGATCAGTCCCGCTGCGGGACTCGCGTTTGGCATCGCGGTCGGTCTTGGGGGAGTGGCCTTGATCGCCGTCTCCGCGAACCGCCTCGCGGCCGCGCTTGCCCTCGCCGGCGGCCTGGTCTACGTGTTCGTCTACACCATATGGCTCAAGCGGTCCACGGCGCAGAACATCGTGATCGGCGGGGCCGCCGGCGCCTTTCCTCCGCTGGTCGGCTGGGCCGCAGTGACCGGTTCTCTGAGTCCGCTCGCGTGGGCCCTCTTCGCGATCATCTTCTTCTGGACGCCGCCGCACTTTTGGGCACTCGCGCTCCTCCTCAGCCGGCAGTACTCGGCCGCCAAGGTGCCCATGCTCCCGGTGGTTGCGGGCGAAAGCCGGACGCGCCGGTCGATCCTGTTCTATTCATTCCTCATGCTCGGCGTCAGCGCCGTTCCCATCGTCTGGCTCGGGCCCATTTACGCAGTGGCGTGCATCGCCCTCGGGGCGGTTTTTCTGTGGCTCGCGGGACGCGCATCCCGCCGCCGCGATGGCGCGTCCGCGATGGCGCTGTTCCACTATTCGTTGGCCTACCTCGCGCTTCTGTTCGTCGCGGCAGCGGTCGCCGCGGCAGTGACCATATGAACGCGGTGGCGCAAACGGGCGCCCAGAGGCCACCCGTACGTCGGGTGCCGGCCTGGGCTCTTGCGCTGCCTCTGCTGGTCGTGCTGGCTGCGACAGCCGCGGGCGTTGCCATAGTGATCGCGGACCGTTCTTCGAATGCCGTGTGGGTGGCGGCGGGTCACGCGAGCGTCGGGGCGCCCGCTCCGAACTTCACCTCTTACGACTTGGCCGGGAAGAAGGTCAGCCTGTCGGACTTCGCATCGCGCCCGGTGCTGCTCACCTTCTGGGCGACCTGGTGCACCGTGTGCAAGGAGGAGCTGCCGGCCCTGCAGACTCTCGAGCAGCGTTACAGCTCCAGTGGTTTTGCAGTGCTCGCCGTGAACTACAGGGAAACCGACAGCGTGCGCATGCGCCAGTACCTGGCGGGCGACAACGTGACGCTCCAGTCGGTGATCGACCCCGGCGCTTCGATCGCCTCGGCTTATAGAGTTGACATCGGGCTTCCCGTGAATGTCCTGATCGACAAGACGGGCCACGTCGTGCGGATCATGGTCGGCGAGGTTCCGAGCGCGTCGATCGAGACAGCGATCCAACAGGTGGTGGCGCCGGCAGCCTAGGTAACAGCAGACCTCCAGGGCGCTTGCAAATGTTGCAAGACCGGAGTTCAATTCTCCTAGTCCAGGTCAGTCGTCGGCTGCTGTGGGGGGGAAATCGATGGGGATACTGCTGGCTTTTCACCAGGCCTATCAACCGGTGCTCGGCAACATCCTGGTGTCGGCGCTGGTCGCTGGGCTCCCGCTCTACGTGCTCTTCATCATGCTGGCGGTGCTTCGTCTGCCGGCCTGGATTTGCGCCGTCAGCGCGATGGCGACCGCTGCCATCCTCGCCTGGCTTGTGTGGGGCATGCCCTTTGGGGTAACGGTCGGAACCGCCACAGAGGGCATGGCGTTCGGCCTCTGGCCGATCAGCTGGATCGTGCTGAACGCAGTCTTCTTCCACAACCTGACAGTGGCCAGCGGCGATTTCGACGTCATCAAGCGCTCATTGACCCGGCTGACTGAGGATCGCCGGTTGCAGGCCCTCCTGATTGCCTTCAGCTTCGGCGCGCTGCTCGAGGGCATCGCCGGCTTCGGCGCCCCGGTGGCTATCACCGCTTCGATCCTCGCCAGCCTTGGCTTCGAGCCGGTGAGCGCCGCCGTCCTCGCACTGCTCGCCAACACCGCGCCTGTGGCCTTTGGCTCGATCGGAATTCCTGTGGTCACGCTGGGCGGCCTCGTCGCCCCGATCCTGCACAAGGACGTGACCTCGACCACGCTGGCTCTGTCCGCGATGGTCGGGCGCCAGCTGCCAATCTTCTCGGTCCTCATCCCCGGCTACCTGATAGTCGTGCTTGCCGGCTGGCGGAAAATGCGCGAGATCCTGCCGGCGGTTTTGGTCACAGGCATCTCCTTTGCGGTGGTTCAGTTCCTCGTCTCGAACTTCGTCGGCCCCGAGCTGACTGACATCGTTGCGGCCCTAGTCTCGATGGGCTGCCTTGCCCTGCTCCTTCGGTTCTGGAGACCTGCGCATGTCTGGCGGTTCGCCCACGAGACCGCCGGTGCAGTCAGACCGCGCCCTATCAGCCCTGCGACAGGCCTGCCCGCGGCGGCTGTCGAGATTCCCGCCCCAGACGATTCCAAGGCGGATGTTCAAGGACGTGTCTGGGGCGCTTTCGGGTTGTACGTGGTGCTTGTCGTGGTCATCCTGGTCGGCCAGATGGGCAACCTGCCCTTCTTCTCCGGCCACCCGGTGAATGATCCAAAGACGGCGCTGGCTGCGCCTGCCAACCTCACCGCGGACCTGAAGTGTGGAACCCCCGGGTTCAAGCTCTGCCCACAGCCGTGGATTGGGCCCGACCCGACCATAGACCGGCAGGCTTTCAAGTTCCCCGACTGGAACTTCTACTGGCCCGGTACCTACCAGATCGTCGGCGGCAAGCCGGTGTCATTGATCTTCCGTGAGAAGCCGATCGCCTCGGCACCCACCGAGTACCCCCTTACGTTCGATTGGAACTTCCTGGCCGCAGCCGGCTCGCTCGTCTTCTATGCGGGGCTGATCGCATTCCTGTTGATGCGGCTCAGAGGTTCATCGGTGAATTTCCTCGCGGTCTACGGGAAAACGTTGCGCCAGCTCGCGCTGCCAATCGTGACGATCGCCTTCATCCTCGCGATCGCCCAGATCATGAATTACTCAGGCATGACGTCGAGCATGGCCATCGCCCTCTCCAAAACGGGATTCATATTTCCGTTTGTTGCCGCCTTCCTCGGTTGGCTGGGCGTCTTCCTGACCGGGAGCGACACTTCCTCGAACACGTTGTTCGGGCCGCTGCAGGCGCAGACCGCCCAGCAGCTGGGAAACGTCAGCCCGATCCTCACCGCAGGCACCAACTCCTCGGGTGGCGTGATGGGCAAGATGATCAGTCCTCAAAACCTGTCGGTGGGAGCAGCCGGCGTCAACATGGTCGGCGCGGAAGGCGCGATCTTCCGCCGGGTGATCGGTTACAGCCTCATCCTGACCAGCCTGGTCGGCGTGGTCGCGATGATCGAGGCATATGTGATCCCCGGCATCATTCCGTCGCCCTGATCCGCTTAGTCGCCCGACGAGCTCCCCTCGGTGACCAGCGTGCGGTCCGAAGGCCCACGCGACCATAGTGTGGCTCCGACCCGGATGTTCTTGAAGACCTCCTCGCTCACGAGGAAGCCGGCGAATATCAGGAGCACTCCGAGGAACTCGCCGAGAAAGAACGACCAGGTCACGCCAAACCGATTGAGGCCGCTCGTCAACCCCGGTATGAACGCGCCGAGCGCGATCAGGATCGTCGCCGGCACCCGCGAGTTCACCTTGCCCTTGAGCAGGGCGCTGGCAGCGGTTGGCGTGGACGCGACCAGGTTCACCGCCACCGCGGCGCCGCCGTAAAGCTGCGCGATCACCGGCGTCTTCACCTTGTTGCGCATGACCTTGCGCTTCGGCATGTAGACGTACGCCGAGTAGATCGCGCCGAATACCAGGCACAGCGCCCCGGCGATGTTGAAGGGACCGGTGAGGACACGCACGTATCCGGGAAAAGCGGTTCCCACCGGGACGTGGGTGGCGGGGTCAAGAGCAAAACCGGGAGCAGCCAATGGCGCGGTCAAGGTCATGTAGGCGACGGCGACCGAGCCAATGATCAGCACGCCCATCGCGATGTGAGGCGCCAGCCGCGGACGCACGGCGGTCGCCGCGATTATCGCGATGCCTCCGATGGCGGCAATCACGAAAGCGACGGTTCCTGCGGTCGCGGAGCCAGGATAAAGAGGCACATCGCCGCCCTTGGCATTTGCGTGGCTGAACAGGAGGGACAGCAGCCCACCGATCAAAACAGTCGCTCCGGCGAAGTAACCAAACCGGGCTTTCGACAGCAGGTAGATTGTGCCGGCTCCCAGGTAAGCGGCCACGAAGAAGGCGCCAATGAGGTACCAGGCGCGGTACAGCGGCTCGCTCCAACCGAAGGCTCCGCCGATGAACTCGCAGCCTGCGCTGATGCCGTACCAGAGCAGGCCGATTCCCCACACGAGCTGGAAAGCCTTGCGCCGCTGCCACCACTGGTCGAAGACCATCGCGGCGAAGGCGAAACTCAGCACCGATGAGCCCAGCGGCAGCACAAAGTTCAGCGTATTCATCCTTTCGCCGCCTCCGAATAAGACTCGACCATGGCCACACGGACCTCGTTGAGGAACCACCCGACATGACGTTCGAAATCTGCCAGGCCTCCAACCTGCACGGCCGACAGCTGCTTGGCGCTCGAGTGGACCAGGCCGTCGAACAGATGGAAGGCGCGCATCGCATCACCAAGAGACAAACCGACGTCGTGGGCGAGCTTCGCGTAGCGATCGCCCAGCTCCTGAACTTCGCCGCTCCAATCTTTGTCGGTGTCGCCCAGGTACGCGACCAGGACGCGCATCAGGTCGTGGCCCAGCTCGCGCTGCCGGTGCTTGGCGGCATCGTCGAAGCGCGCATACCAGGACTCGTTCGCGAGCTTGCCGGCCGAGGTCGCCAGGCGCGCCTGCCCGACGAGGGCATTCATGAAGAGCGCGAGCTCGGGCGCGGCCTCGGTGGCAAGAGCATCAACATCGCCTCCGCTGAAGCGCCGGTGGCCACCCGGCGTGCGAAACGTACGAATCTTGCCCCGGTCCGACCAATCACGCAGTGTCGCGGGGTGAATGTTGAGTCGCTTGGAGGCCTCGGTGATGCTCAGCCAGCCAGCCGCCTGCGACTCGAGACCGCGCACTCGGGTAGTTTAAGGAATCTACGGAGCATCTCGCAATCCCTGAGATTTCTATAGATTCGGCCGCGGCGGCCGGGGGGTTAGCTTTTCAGAGTTCGGTCGCCAATCTCCAGCACGCCATCCAGGATCTCGAAGCCCTCGTCCAGCTCTGCCTCGCTGATGCACAGCGGCGGGTTGGTCATGATCGTGTTCCAGCGCACGAAGGTGTACATCCCCGCGTCGAGGAGCGCCTGGCTGATCGCCTTCATCTCGGGCGAGGCGCCGTTGAACGGCGCCATCGGCTCCAATGTCTTGCGGTCTCGCACGAGCTCGATGGCTCCGAACAACCCGATCGATCGCACAGCGCCCACGCACGGATGGCGCTCCTGCAGCCGGCGGTGATGCTTCTTAAGGACCTCGCCCATGCGTTGCGAGTTGCCGACCATGTCGTCCTCTTCGTATGCCTGGATAGCACCCAGCGCCGCGGCACATCCGATCGGATGGCTGTTGTAAGTAAGGCCGCCGTAGAAGACGTTATCGTCGAAATATGCGGCGACCTTGGGACGCATGCCGACCGCGCCGAGCGGAACGTAGCTGCTGGTCAGGCCCTTCGCCAGGGTGATGAGGTCGGGCACGACGCCCCAGTGGTCGACGCCAAACCAGCGCCCTGTACGGCCGAAACCCGTCATCACCTCGTCGGCGATGAGCAGGATGCCGTGCCGGTTGCAGATCTCGCGTACACCTTCGAGGTAGCCGTCGGGCGGGATCAGGATGCCGTTGGTGCCGGTGATCGGCTCGAGGATGAACGCGGCGATGGTGGAAGCGCCTTCGAGAAGGATCGTCTCCTCCAGCATCGCGAGCGCAACCTCCGCGCTGTCGGTGCCCCGCTGGATGCCGTGGTACGGGTCGAGCACGTGGACGACCCCCACTGCGCCCTCGTTCGACCAGCGTCGCGGGTCGCCCGTCGCCTGGATGGCGGTGCCTGTGGCGCCGTGGTATGAGCGGTAGCGCGCGAGGATCTTCGAGCGGCCGGTCACGGTCCGGGCGATCTTGATGGCGTTCTCGTTTGCATCGTTGCCGCCGAGCGTGAACAGGACCTTGTCGATGTCACCTGGTAGGAGCTCCGCCAGCTTCTGGCCCAGTCGCGCCCGGACCTCGGTCGCCATGAACGGGCTGATGTAGGGGAGAAGGTCGGCCTGGCGCTTGATCGCGTCGATAATCCGCTGGTCGCCGTGGCCGGCATTGACGCACATCAGCTGGCTGTTGAAATCGATGAAGCGCCGGCCGTCGACTGTATGAAAGTGGACGCCCTTTGCGCTCGCCACCGCCATCGGCTTTAGCGCGGCCTGCGCAGACCAGTCGTACAGCGTATGCCGGAGGCAGAGCTCGCTGATCTCCTCCGCGCTGAGTGCCTTGACCGCCTCGACGACCACCTGTGAATCGTACCTGCGCGGCCCGCCGCAGGGCCTGACCTGCAACCTGTTTGACATCGCAACTAACGGGTGCTATACCCCTGTTGTACTGGGGGAGCTACCCCCCCAGTGTTTTTTTGTGCGCTTGCCTGGGAGGGGAATCGATGTTTCCTGCAGCTTTCGACTATGCCGCTCCCGCCACCCTGGTCGAGGCTCTCGCTCTGCTCAAGCAGCGTGGGGATGATGCCAAGATCATGGCCGGCGGCCAGAGCCTCATCCCGATGCTGAAGCTCCGTTTTGCCCAGCCTGCTCTCGTCATCGACATCGGACGCCTGCCTGCGATGAACGGCATCGCACGCCACAACGGCCACCTGAGCATCGGCGCCCTCGCGCGCCACGTGGACATCGAGCGCAACGCTGACCTGGCATGGCTGTGCCCGATCCTTGTCGACACGGTGCACTGGATCTCGGATCCGCTGGTGCGCAATCGGGGCACGATGGCGGGCTCCGTATGCCACGCCGATCCGTCAGGAGACTGGGGCTCGGTGATGCTCGCGCTCGACGCCAGCCTCATCGCCCGCTCGGAATCCGGCGAGCGCGTGATTCCCGCGGACGGCTTCTTCCAGGGCCCGTTCACGACCACGCTGAGGCCGGACGAGATAGTGACCGAGATTCGCATCCCGATGCCCGGCGGTCCCGCCGGAGGCGCTTACAACAAGCTCGAACGAAAAGTGGGGGACTTTGCAACGGTCGCGGTCGCGGTCCACATCGAGCTCAGCGGCAGCAAGATCGCCAAGGCCGGCATCGGGCTCACCGCGGTCGGGCCGACCAACATCAAGGCCGTCGCGGCAGAGAAGGCGCTTATCGGACATGAGCCGACTGAAGAGGTGATCGCCGAAGCGGCGCGCCTCGCTTCAGAGGCCGCAGAACCGAAGGACGACATACGCGGCACAGCCGCATATAAGAAGGACATTGTTCGTGTTTATGTGCTGCGCGGGCTCAGGACTGCGCTTGGCCGGGCTCGGGAGGTGAAGGCATGAAGGTGTCGATGCGCGTCAACGGTGCGGAGAAGAGCGGAGACATCGAACCGCGGGTTCTGCTCGTCGACTTCATCAGGACCAACCTGGGCTTGACGGGCACTCACGTCGGCTGCGATACCAGCAGCTGTGGAGCCTGCACAGTGTTGGTGAACGGCGACCCCGTCAAGTCGTGCACGCTCCTCGCGGTGCAGGTCGACGGAAGCGAGGTCAAGACGATCGAAGGCATTGCGCAAGGTGCCGCGCTGGCGCCCATCCAGGTCGGCTTCCACGAGGAGCACGGTCTCCAGTGCGGGTTCTGCACGCCGGGGATGATGCTGATCGGAGAAGAGCTGATCTCGCGCATTCCCAACCCCACCGACGAGCAGATCCGGTGGGCGATCAGCGGCAACATCTGCCGCTGCACCGGCTACATGAACATAGTCAAGGCCGTCCAGCATGCGGCCAAGCTGACGGCGACTGCGAAAGAGCCGGCCGGCAAGGAAGCCGCCATGGCGGGAGGAGGCGAATGAGCTCGACACTTCACATGCACGGCGGCATCGGCGAGTCGATCAAGCGCAAGGAAGACGCTCGGTTCCTGCGCGGCCAGGGCCACTTCCTGGACGATTTCGTGCTGCCGAGGATGGCCCACATGGCGATCCTGCGCAGCCCACACGCGCACGCGCGCATCAAGTCGATAGACACCGCGGCGGCCTCGGCGAAGCCCGGCGTCATCGCCGTCGTCACCGGGGAGCTCATGGCGCAGCACAAGCTGGCCTGGATGCCCACCCTGAGCGGCGACACCCAGGCGGTGCTGGCCACGGACAAGGTCCGCTTCCAGGGCCAGGAGGTCGCGGCTGTCATCGCCGAGACCAAGTACCAGGCCGAGGATGCACGCGACCTCATCGAGGTCGACTACGAGATCCTCCAGGCCATCACCAGCCCGGACCAGGCAAAGGAGTCCGGATCGGCGCTGATCCGCGACGACAAAGAGGGCCAGAAGGACAACCACATCTACCACTGGGAGTCCGGCGACAAGGCTGGTACCCAGGCGGCATTCGCCAAGGCGCACAAGGTCGTCAGGCTCAACACCTTCTATCCCCGCTGCCACCCTGCCCCGCTGGAGACGTGCGGATGCATCGCGGACGTCGACGGCGTGACCGGCAAGGCGACCATCTACATGACCAGCCAGGCGCCGCACGCCATCCGCACCGTCTTTGCGCTTGTCGCCGGCATTCCAGAGCACCAGATCCGGATCATCTCGCCGGACATCGGGGGCGGCTTTGGCAACAAGGTGCCCGTCTACCCGGGCTACGTGGTCGCGACGGCGGCGAGCCTACTCCTGGGGCGGCCCGTGAAATGGGTTGAGGACCGCACCGAGAACCTGATTTCCACGGGCTTCGCGCGCGACTATCACATGACAGGCGACCTGGCCCTCGACAAAGACGGCAAGATGCTCGCGCTTCGGGTTCACCTCGACAGCGACAACGGCGCTTTCTTCGCCGACGCGCAGCCGTCGAAGTTCAAGGCCGGCCTGTTCCACATAGTCACCGGCTCGTACGACATCCCCACGGCGCACGTCACCGCTGACGGCTACTACACGAACAAGGCTCCCGGTGGCGTGGCCTACCGTTGTTCGTTCCGCGTCACCGAGGCCAGCTATCTGATCGAGCGCCTGGTGAGCAACGCGGCGATGGAGATCGGCATGGACCAGGCCGAGATCCGGACCAAGAACTTCATCCAGCCCGAGCAGTTCCCGTACACGTCGGCGACGGGATGGATCTACGACAGCGGCGACTACCCGAAGGCGATGGACGTCGCGCTGAAGCAGCTTGGCTATGAGGACCTGAAGAAAGACGTCGAGGCGCGCCGCAAGAAGGGCGAGGTGACAGGCATCGGGATTGCCAGCTTCACCGAGGTCGTGGGCGCCGGGCCTGGCGCCGATTACGACATCCTCGGCCTACGCATGTTCGACAGCGCCGAGCTCCGCGTCCACCCGACAGGCAAGGCGATCCTCAAGCTCGGGGTCAAGTCACAGGGCCAGGGCCACGAGACGACCTTCGCCCAGATCGTCGCCGAGGAGCTGGGCATTCCGGCCCAGGACGTCCTCGTCATGGAGGGCGACACGGACAACACGCCGTACGGCCTCGGCACCTATGCCTCGCGCAGCACGCCGGTGGCTGGCGCCGCCACGGCGCTGGTCAGTCGAAAGCTCAGGGAAAAGGCGCGCAAGCTTGCCGCCCACCTGCTGGAAGCGGCCGAGGAAGACCTCGAATGGGAGCGTGGGAAGTTCTTCGTGAAGGGCTCCCCCGAGAAGTTCAAGACCATCCAGGAGGCGGCCTTTGCCGCATATACGAACCTTCCGGAGGGCATGGAGCCTGGGCTCGAAGGCGTTCACTACTACGACCCGCCGAACATGACCTACCCGTTCGGGACCTACGCCGTGGTGGTCGACGTTGACAAGGGCACCGGGCAGGTCAAGGTCAAGAGGATGGTCGCCGTCGACGACTGCGGCGTGCGCATCAACCCGATGATCGTCGAGGGCCAGATCCAGGGCGGCCTCACCGAGGGCTATGGAATCGCTTTCATGGAGCTCATCACCTTCGACGCGGAAGGCAACTGCATTGGCTCCAACTTGATGGACTACCTGATCCCCGGATCGATGGAGACGCCTAAGTTCGAGATCGGCCAAACAGTCACGCCATCGCCACACCACCCGCTCGGGGCCAAGGGCGTCGGGGAGTCGGCAACTGTCGGATCTCCGGCCGCGTACGTTAATGCTGTGATCGACGCGCTTTCGCCGTACGGCATCACCAACATCGACATGCCTGTCACGTCGGACAAGGTGTGGGCGGCATTGCGCTCGAAGGGAGTGACGGAATAGGCGACGACGTACTGGAGCTGCTGCGTGAGTACGCCGCCGACGGCACGCCATGCGCGCTGGCGACTGTCGTGCGCGTCGAGCCGCCTACCTCGGCGCGCCCCGGGGACAAAGCGGTCATCACCGCCGACGGCCGTTTGCGCGGTTGGATCGGCGGAAGCTGCTCCGAGCCCGTCGTGCGGCGCGAGGCGCTGCGCGCGCTGGCCGAGGGCATTCCCCAGCTCGTCAAAATCGTGGCTGCGGAAGAGGTCAGGCAGACCCGCAAGCGCGGCGAGCTCATGGTCGCCACGACATGTCCGAGCGGCGGTTCGCTCGACATCTTCATAGAGCCGCGATTGCCGCGCCCACTGCTGCTCGTGTTCGGCGAAACGCCGGTGGCGGAGACGCTGGCGAAGCTGGGTGAGCTCACGGGCTTCCGCAGCCGGACCGTGAGCCATACCGGCCTGGCCAACTTGTCGGTGCCGGCAACCGACGCGTGGGCTGTGGTGGCGACGATGGGCCATTACGACGAGGACGCGGCCGAAGCGGCGCTGGCGCATCCGAACCTCGACGTCAGCTTGATCGCCAGCACGCGGCGCGCGGCGGCCGTGCGCGCGGAGCTGTTGGCGCGAGGCCTCGACGAGCACACGCTCGAACGGTTGCGCACGCCCGCGGGCAAGGTGCGCGGCGTCACGCAGGAGCAGATCGCGTTGCTGGCGCTGGCAGAGGTCGTGGCGGCGCGGCAGAAGAGAGGTACGAAACAGCTGGTGCACGAGGCGCCGCACGTCGTGTTCGCCACCGACCCGGTGTGCGGCATGACGGTCGACCCGCTGACGGCGACGCACAAGGCTGAGTTCGGCGGCAACACGTTCTGGTTCTGCTCAGCCGGGTGCCAGGTGGAGTTCGAGAAGACACCGGAGCGCTACCTAAGGACAATCGAGGCCTAGGCCAGCTTCGTTAGTCCGGGCCCCGCGGCGAAGGTCCAAAGGTAACCGTCGGCGGGATCGTCACCATGCGTCCGCCATCACCACGCAGAATCTGCCATCCGCCTTCATGCACCATCCAGTGATGCCGGTAGCAGAGCAGGGTGAGGTTGTGCGGTTCATTCGTCCCGCCGTGGATCCAGTGCTTCAAGTGATGTCCTGAAGTCCATGTCGCCGGCCGGTCGCAACCCGGCCAGGTGCAGCCCCGGTCGCG
>Ga0208849_1000666_pt1 | contig 29602 bp, 30 predicted proteins | sample NGESurdeep072012_10_FD_184470 | JGI IMG/M metagenome (GOLD analysis project Ga0208849, IMG submission 184470) | Arctic peat soil microbial communities from Barrow, Alaska - NGEE Surface sample 53-3 deep-072012 (SPAdes) | ecosystem: Environmental > Terrestrial > Soil > Wetlands > Peat ... | reverse complement strand
CCGACGAGATCGGCGCCGACGTCGGCCCCCTTGGTGTAGATGCCGCCGCCGAGACGCGCGAACACGGAGATCAGCGAACAACCGAAGCCTAGACCGACCATGGCGTTCAAAGCCGAGGGCAAGTCGTCGCCGTAGACGGAATGCATGATCGCGAAATAGCCGGACACCGCGATGATGCCGAGGCCGACGACAAGCAGACCCGTGATGGCGCCGCCCTTGAACGCGACGTCGAACGCCGCGCCCAGCCCGCCTTTCGCTGCTTCGGCCGTGCGGACGTTCGCGCGCACGGCGACGAACATGCCGATGAATCCAGTCAGGCCGGACAGGATCGCGCCGACGAGAAAGCCGACCGACGCTTCCCAACCTTTGAAGACGACGGCCAGCACGATGGCGAGCACGACGGCTACGACGGCGATGGTGCTATATTGGCGCTTCATGTACGCCATCGCACCTTCTTGGATGGCGGCCGCGATTTCGCGCATCTTGGGATTGCCGTCGGACTTGCGCAGAATCCACGAGATGAGGTACGCGCCGTAGCCGATGGCGAGAAGCCCGCACACGAGCGCGAATCCGATAGCCAGTTGCTCCATCGACATTGACGAATAGTGATTCATAGTGTTGCTTGCATATCTCCGTGAAGCGCGCCGCCGCCGCGCGGCAATAGGGTATACGCATACCTAAAGGCACTTGCTAGATAACCTTGCGGATTTTTCCGGTCCGTCCCGCTCCTCCTGCGCCATGCAGTCAAGATGCTGTGGGAAGGGTCGCTTCGGCCGGAACAACAAAGGCCCTAGGCGCGTGGCGAGATTCTTATTTGCGCGTGCGATCCGCTTCGTGGCCGTGCTGGTCACGATCACCGTTCTCACGTTTTTCTTCTTGCACGAAATCCCCGGGAATCCGGTGCAGATCCTCTTGGGCGAGCATGCCACGCGCGCCGACATCATCCGGCTCACGCAGCAATTGGGCCTCGACAGGCCATGGTACGTCCAGCTTTGGGCATACCTTGTCCAAGTCGCCCACGGCAATCTTGGGGTGTCGCTCGCCGACAACGAGCCGGTCGTCTCGAAGCTGCAGACGTATTTTCCGGCGACGCTCGAGTTGGCGCTTGCGGCGATGTTCGTCGCGGTCCTCGTCGGCATTCCGGCCGGCATCGTCGCCGCGCTCAATCACCGCACCTGGATCGACACCGCGCTTTCCGTCTTGGTTCTCCTCGGCGTATCGGTTCCCGTATTCTGGCTCGGATGGATGATGTTGTGGCTCATCGCGTACGAACCGTCTAAGTTATGGAATCTGGATCTGTTCCCGATCGGCGGACGAATCTCGCTGCGCTACGACGTGACGGCGCACACGCACTTGCTTACCGTCGATGCACTGCTCGCCGGAAATTGGCCTGCCTTCGTCGACGTTCTGCGGCATCTCGCGCTGCCCGCGATCACGCTTGGAACGATACCGATGGCGATCATCGCGAAGATGACCCGCGCCGGCATGCTCGAGGTGATGCAGACGGATTACATCAGGACGGCAAGAGCTAAAGGCTTGAGCTACTTTGCCGTTGTGATGCATCATGGGCTTCGCAATGCGCTGATCCCGATCGTCACGGTCATCGGACTGCAGACCGGACTTTTGCTTGGCGGCGCGGTGCTGACCGAGAGCATCTTTGCATGGCCTGGCGTCGGCAGGCTCGCTTTCGAAGCCATAAGCAATCGAGATAATCCGCTCATCAACGGGTCCATTTTGCTGTTCGCCACCACCTTCGTCGTCGTGAATCTGCTCGTCGATCTGCTCTACGCCGTCCTCAATCCAAAAATCAGATACGCGTGACAGCCTCGTTTGTAACCGCCATCACGCGACGAGCGTGACGCGAGCGTGGTACGATAGGATTCAGCGCGGGTATAAGTCACGGCCGCAATCCACTTCAGGGGAGACGACGATCAGCGACCGAACAACCGACACAACCGAGACCTACCGCCGCTCGCCGGCAACGGCGTTCCCCGGTAGAAGCACACCGCACGACACGCGCATCTGCGCCCGCTGCGAGGCCACCAATAGCCTCGGCGAGACTTTTTGCAAAGTGTGCGGGGACGAATTGCCGGCACCGATCGGCGGCGGAATCCCAACCGCGGTCCCGACGCGGCGCATCACACGTCCGACCGTGGACGGCGAATTGATCGTCCACGAGGACGGGGTTGGAAGCATCGGCTGCGTGGTGAAGCTCGACCGAGACGTGCTCCTTGTGGGCCGCGCGTCGAAGTTGGATCGGGTGTTTCCCGAGATCGACCTAACAGCGGCGGATCCGGAAAGCTACGTCTCGCGCCGCCATGCGCTCATCTTGCGCAGACACGGCGGATTCGCCATCGAGGACTTGGACAGCGCGAACGGGACCTATCTCAACGGGTCGACGCGCGTCGGCGCGCATATATTGGCGGCGCTGAAAGACGGCGACAGGCTGATGTTCGGTCAAACGCACTGTACTTTGCGGCTGTGCCCGGCCAAAGAATCTTAGCTAATTGCGTACTAATAAGATATTCGGGATATTAGGAGCAATACGGTCATTCGCGCAAAAAGGGAAAAAACGGTCCGCTAGGAAAACGGGAGGCGCCGAGCTATTCAGCGTTCGGCTTGAGTGTGCGGATGAGCGAGAGCCTCTATCCGATGGCTCGATTTTGAGTCTTCATGGAAGAAGGCCGCAATGGCAGGCGCACGGCGCGGTAGCGCAAGTCTTGCCGGAATCCCACCCAAGGACTGGATGACGTCCGGCGAAGTCGCGCGTGCCCTCAATATGACAAGGGCGGCTATTCGACGTTGGGCCCGCGAAGGGCTCGTCGATGCGATCAAGACGCCCGGCGGTCAATACCGCTTCCGGCGCGAAGCGCTCGCACGTCTAATGGATGTCAAACGCATAAACCGCAATGGGGCGACCGATTTGGACCGGCGGTCGACCGATCTGGGCCGGCGGTCGAAAACATGAGCTCGCGCACACCGGTCAGGGATCGATGTACGATCGCGGGTCTGACGCTGACGCGCGAAGAGATCATCCATAAGTATCTGCATCTCGTCAAATACGTCGCCGGGCGCATCTCGATCAATCTGCCCTCGCACGTCGAGATCCACGATCTCGTCAACGAAGGAATCCTGGGATTGATCGACGCCATCAACAAATACGACGATTCACGCGGCGTGAAGTTCGAGACGTACGCCATCACACGCATAAACGGTGCCATACTCGATGCGCTTCGCGCGCTCGACTGGGTGCCGCGCGCGGTGCGCCAAAAAGCGCGCGAGATGGAGAGGATCTTCGCGGAGCTCGAAGGGCGGATGGGGCGCGCGCCGGACGATGTCGAGGTCGCGGCCGCGCTCGGCATTCCGCTGAAAGACTACCATTCGCTGCTGCTCAAGGTGCGCAGCACCTCCGTGTTGTCGCTCGAAGAATTCTTGCCGAACGAGCGCGGTCACGATGTCGCGCTCGTCGACACGTTGAAGGACGGCGGCCCCGATCCCACGTTCCTCCTTGAATCCACCGAAATGAAAGGGTCGCTCGCCACTGCCGTCGACAGCCTGCCGCCGCAAGAACGCACGGTGATCTCTCTTTACTACTTCGAAGGGCTGACGCTCAAAGAGATCAAGAGCGTGCTCGATGTTTCGGAATCGCGCGTTTCTCAGATCCATGCCCAGGCCGTCATCCGCCTGCGATCCAAGCTCAAAGCCATGCACGTCGAGGGCACGTTCCGCGAGGGCGACCCCAACGTGAAGCAAAAATACGTGAGAAAGAAGCCGCAAACCGCAAGTTAGGGCCGCCCCGGGTCGGATTCCGACGAGGGGTTCGCCGGCGCCCCGGCATGCAGTAGAAGAACGCGCTGCCGAACGGGCGAAACCGCATGCGATGCAATGGCTCAACTCGTTTCGCGACGGTCTTGAAAAGACGCGCAATCAACTTGAGGGCCATTGGAATTCGCTCATCGGCCGTCAACTGGTGGATGACGCGTTCTGGCAAGAATTCGAAGAGACCATGATCGGCGCCGATTTCGGCGTGCCCACCACGGAAAAAATCCTCGGCCAGCTCAAGACCGCCGCGCAGCAGCGCAATCTGCGCGTCGCGGCCGATGTCGTCAAAGTATTCAAGGAAGATCTGGGCGACTATCTGCGCCACCCAGCGCTTGCCGGCATGATCGAGACCGGCCGGCCCCACGTCGTGCTGGTGGTCGGCGTCAACGGCTCGGGAAAGACCACGACGATCGGCAAACTGGCTGCCAAGGAGCACAAGCGGGGCAAATCCGTCATGCTCGTCGCGGGCGACACTTTTCGGGCCGCGGCAGCGGATCAGTTGGAGATCTGGGCTCGACGGGCCGATGCGGAGATCGTCCGGCGCGCGGAAGGGGCCGATCCGGCTGCGGTCATCTTCGACGGTCTCGCCGCGGCGAAGGCGCGCGGCATCGATGTGGTGTTCATCGACACGGCGGGGCGGCTGCAGACCAAGCACAATTTGATGGAAGAGTTGAAGAAGATGCGACGCGTGATCGCGCGCGAAGTGGCCGGTGCGCCCCATGAGACCCTGCTCGTTCTCGACGCCACCACCGGCCAGAACGCGCTTTCCCAAGCCCGGCTCTTTCACGATGCGACGCAAGTAACCGGGGTCGTCCTGACGAAACTAGACGGCACAGCGAAAGGCGGGATAATCGTCGCGGTGATGGATCAAGTCGATATTCCCATCAAGTATGTGGGGTTCGGCGAAACGGTGGATCAATTGAGCGCGTTCGACCCTCGGTCGTACGTGGACGCATTATTTTGAAGGAGAACGCGGTGTCCGAAAAAGACAAGGCGCTGGAAAACGCTGTCGCACAAATCGAACGGCAATTCGGCAAGGGCGCCATCATGAAGCTTGGCGAGGCGGCATCTGCCATCGCCATCGAGACGGTGTCCACAGGCAGCATCGCGTTGGACATCGCGCTTGGAGTCGGGGGTCTTCCGCGGGGCCGTGTCGTTGAGATCTACGGCCCGGAATCTTCGGGCAAGACCACCTTAGCGCTCCATTGCATCGCCGAAGCGCAGAAGAACGGCGGGGCCGCCGCGTTCATCGATGTCGAGCACGCTTTGGACCCGCTCTATGCCTCGAATTTAGGCGTGAATCTCGACAATCTGCTCGTCTCGCAGCCCGACACCGGAGAACAGGCCCTCGAAATCGCCGAGATGCTGGTCCGCTCGAATGCAGTGGACATCGTCGTCGTCGATTCGGTGGCGGCCCTGGTGCCGAAAGCCGAGATCGAGGGCGATATGGGCGACGCGCACATGGGTCTGCAAGCGCGGCTCATGTCGCAAGCACTGCGCAAGCTCACCGCAGCCATCAGCAAATCGCGCACCACGATGGTGTTCATCAATCAGATCCGCGAGAAGGTCGGCGTCATGTTCGGCAATCCCGAGACCACAAGCGGCGGCCGGGCGCTAAAATTCTACGCGTCCGTTCGCTTGGACGTCCGCCGCCTGGAGACCATAAAGTCGGGCACCGACGTCATCGGCAACCGCACACGGGTGAAGGTCGTCAAGAACAAGGTCGCTCCCCCGTTCCGCGTCGCCGACTTCGACATCATGTACGGCAAAGGCATCAGTAAGACGGGCTCGCTCATCGATGTCGGGCTCGAGTTGAACTTCGTCGGCAAGAGCGGATCGTGGTACACCTATGGCGACACCCGCATCGGACAGGGTCGCGAGAATTCTAAGACCTATCTTGAGGAGCACACCGACACCGCGGACGAACTGGAAGGGAAGATCCGCGCCACGCTGGTCAAGCCCCCTGTAGGGTCCATCGCCGTCGACAACGGCGCGGCCCGATTCGCAGTCGTCGGCGAGTAAGCCCGCTCCGTGGACGGCCATCCGGGCGCGCAGGCGGCGCGACCCGGCGGGAGCACCATCGCCGCAGCCGTGCGCCTGCTCTCAGGACGGCGCATGACCAGGTCGCAGCTCGCGCAGAAACTGCGCGACCGCGGACACGCTGCCGATGCCATCGAAGCGGCGCTCGCCGAATGCGAGCGCCGAAAATATCTCGACGACCGCACGTACGCCCAGTTGCACCTCAAGTCCGTGCTCGACCGCAAAGCGGTCGGTCGATTGCGCCTGTTCCAAGAGCTCGTACGCAACGGCGTCGACGGCGATCTTGCGCGCGAAGTCTTAGACGAACTTGAAGACGACGAGGATTCGCGCATCGAGCGCGCGCTCGCAAAGCTAGAGGCGATGCGGCCTGCCGACGGATACGCGCAGCTCGGCCGCCGGCTCGAACGACTCGGATTCGGAGCGCCCAACATCAGTCGCGCGTTGCGCCGAAGCGCCGAGCGGCGCGGCAACATGCCCGATCAGATCGAGGTGCTCGAGTGAGCGCAGCACTCGAGGCGCTCCAGAGCGAGGATCTCGGAGGCGGATTCCGTTTTGCGGAGCTCCGCGCCGGCGGCACCGTCATCATCGCAGGGGCGCTCGCGCCGCTGGATTTTCATGGGCTCATGTCGGCTGCGTCCGTCAACGCGCGGACCCGCGTCGAATTCCACTCATGGGCCGAGTCGCTATCCCCAGGCGCAGGCGCACGTCTGCGCGGCGTCGACCAAGTGCATGGCGCGGTCATCGCCGGTGCCGAAACGCTGCGCGACGGCCGCCGCGTCGAAGCCGACGGCGTCATCGCCGATTCGGCGCACGATGTTCCCGTCGTCTTGGCTGCGGATTGCGCGCCGGTGTGGCTCATCGATCCTTCGCGCCGAGTCAGCGCGTTGGTGCACGCAGGCTGGCGCGGCATCGTGGCCGGCGTGATCGAATCGGGCGTGCGTGCGTGCGTTGAACGGGGGGCCAGTGCGCGGCAGCTCGTCGCCGCGGTGGGCCCTCACCTCCAAGCCTGCTGCTTCGAAGTCGGGCCTGAGGTCGCGGCGCAATTCCCGGGCCACACGCGCCCGGCTGCGATGCTCGTCATCGAGCGGCATCGCGACGACAGCGTTTCGTTGGACGCCGCGTCGTCCATCGCTGCGCGCTTGAGCTCGGAAGGCGTCCGCACAATCCACGTCGCGCGCGCGTGCACGCGTTGCCGCGCCGACATCTTACATTCGTATCGCCGCAACGGTAAAGGCGGCCCGCTCATGGGCGCCATCTGCGTGACACGCATCGACAAAATAGCGTAGCACGCTAGCGTCCGCAGCGCACTCATACGTGATATACTTTAAAGCTCGTTAGATATTCGTTCCGAAAGGTCGACACTTTTATGGGAACGTCTGTTGTCGTCATATGGCGATCGTCGTCGCTCGTCCGACTACGGGGTCGTCTATGAAATTATTGGCGGCCGGCGAGAAGGCTGTGACTGCGCCCGCCACGCGTGTCGCGCTCGTCGTGGACGACGAACCGGCGATCACGGAATTGGTTCGCGACGCCCTCACCGCCGAAGGCTTTTCCGTCGACTCCGCGTCCGATGGCATGGCGGCGCTGCGCAGCGCGCGCAAACATTCGCCCGATGTGGTCGTCCTCGACATCGGATTGCCGGGACTCGACGGATTTGAAGTGTGCCGTTCGCTGCGCAAAGAGACGAACGCACCCGTCGTCTTTCTCACCGCGCGCGGCGCCGAAGTCGATCGCATCGTGGGATTGGAGCTCGGCGCCGACGATTACATCGTCAAGCCATTCTCCCCTCGAGAACTGGTCGCGCGAGTGCGGGCGGTCCTCCGCCGCTCGGGCGCGGCGCCGCTCGCGGCCGCGGCTCGTCGAATCGTCGGCGCCATTGCGGTCGACGCGCAGCGGCGCGAAGTCACCCTTGACGGCAAACCGGTACGCCTCAAACCGCGCGAATTCGACGTGCTTTGGCTGCTGGCGTGCAACGAGGGCCGCGTATTCACCCGCGATCAATTGATCGAGACGGTATGGGGATTCGATTTCGATGGCGACCCGCGCACGGTCGACGTCCATGTCCGCCGTCTGCGCCGCGCGCTCGGCGACGATGCCCGCTCGCCGCGGTATCTCCACACCATTCACGGCCTTGGCTACAAGCTCTCAACACCCGGAACCGGCTAGGGACTAGAGCGGCATGCCCACGGAGCGGCGCCATCTGCCGTCGCGCATCGCCGACCTTCGTGGCCTCACACCGAGCCTGAGGCAGCTCGCCGAACAGGGCCGCGCGGCTCCTCTCCTCTACCTTGAGATCACCGGGCTGGACGGCATTCGCGGCGGTCAGCGCAGCAAGGCATTGCAGGCGTGCAAGCAAGCAGTTGCGACGGCTCTCGCCGCGTCCGCCGGCAGCGTGCTCCGGCACGGAGACGTCGTCGCGGCTGGTCCGAGCGCCGCATGGTTTGCCGCACTGCTGGTCGGACGGGCGGTCGATGCTCGAGCGCAAGCCGCAGTGGCCGACCCCGACCTGGTGGTGGCGGCGATGCGTTTGCGAAGCGCGGTGCTTCAAGCATTTCGCGACGCCCGGCCCGTGGGAGCCGTTCCGCGTCTCGCCGGCGTGCGCGCGGGCTGGACCGTGATCGAGCCGGTCGACTCGACGTCACCCATGGTTGGACTGCGTCACGCATTGCGCGGCGCCGCAGTGGTGGCTCGAGTGGAAGAGCGGCGGTCCACATTCTTGGCATCGGTCACACACGAACTGCGCACGCCGCTCACCGCCATCGTCGGGTACGTGGAGCGGCTGCAGTCGGCACCTCGACTGGCCGCATCGAAGCGGCGGCACTACCTCGACGTCATCGCCTCTGAGGCGGCGCGGCTCACGCGGTTGGTCGAGGGCCTCATCGACGCGGGTGCTTGGGGTGCGGGCAGTCTGCGCCTGTGCATCGCGCCCGCGGATATCGGCGCCATCGTTCAACGAGCGTGGCGTTCCGTCGAACCTCGATACGCGGAGCGGAGCTTGCACTTCACGCAAAACGGCCGCGCGGTCGCGCCCGTCGACGGCGAACGGATGCTGCAGGTGCTCGTCAATCTCGTTGACAACGCGGCCCGCCACGCGGCCGGCCGAGTTGAGGTCCGCATCGGCGTACGCGCGGGGGAGCTCCGGATCGCGGTGTGCGACGACGGCGAAGGCTTCGCGCGAGAAACGCTGCACGATTTCGCGCGGCCGTTCATGGTGGGTCCAGGTGGGCAATTCGGACTTGGGTTGTCCATCGCGCGACTGCTCGTCGAAGCCCACGGCGGAATATTGCGCGCGGCAGGACGACGCGGCGGCGGAGCATCGGTCATCATCAAACTTCATATCGCATCCTGATAAGAGATCTCGCAGGAGCGCCGAAACTTTCGCGCAAACAACGATGACGCCGCCTCGAGACAGGGAACGTCGCGCGGCGCCCGTCAGGAGGATTTTGCGTGAGGATCTGGTTGGCCGTTATAACTGCCGCCGCAGTCCTATGCGCCGAAGTCCCCACGCCCACGCAAGCAGCAGAACTCGACGCCATTTCCAAAGCGGCCGCCGGCTATCACGGCGGTAGCCTCGATACCGGCGCTCTCTATCAGCAATGTCTGCTCACCACCATCCAAAACGACATCACCTACGCACCCGACGACACGACGTACGTCATAACCGGCGACATCGGCGCGATGTGGCTGCGGGATGCGAGCGCTGAGGTGCGGCCGTACATATATTTCGCCGACGACCCGGCGGTGAAAGCCATGTTGCGCGGGGTCATCGCGCGCGAAGCGAATGATCTGCTCGTCGATCCGTACGCCAACGCTTTTAACAGCGACTACAAGGTCGCCGAGGAGAAATTCGAGCTCGATTCGCTCGCGTATCCGATTTGGCTTTCGTGGACCTATTGGAAGCACACCGGCGACGACACGGTGTTCACGCCCGAGGTGAAGCGTGCGTACGAAGCGGCGCTTGGAGTCATGGAACTCGAACGCGACCACAGCCTTTCGAACTACCGCCATCAAGCGCTTGTCAATGGGGGCGCAGGCGCACCGGTCGGTTACACCGGTATGGTGTGGACGGGTTTCCGGCCGAGCGATGATCCGGCGCAATACGGCTATAACGTCCCCGACAACATGTTCGCCGTGGTGGCGTTGACCGACCTAGCCGAGATTGAAGCAAACGTTTGGCACGACGACGCCATGCGCGCGCAAACGACGGAGGTTCGCGATGGCATCCGCACCGGCATCAACAACTACGCGATCGTATACTCGGACAAGTACGGATACATGTATGCGTACGAAGTCGACGGCACCGGACACGTCAATTTGATGGACGACGCCAACGTCCCGAGCCTGCTTTCCATCCCGTATATAGGTTACGAAACGTCCACGAACGCGATCTACCAGAACACGCGGCGCTTCGCGTTGTCGGTAGATAATCCGTATTACTACACGGGTGCCGCCGCGAGCGGCGAGGGAAGTCCGCACACTCCGAACGGCTATGTATGGCCGTTGGCGCTCGTGATGCAGGCCCTCACGTCGACGGATCCCGCCGAGGTGTCGACGATCATCGCGCAGTTGCACAATTCCGATCTCGGCGACCACCTGTTGCACGAATCTTTCGATCCGAACGAGCCGGCGCACTACACGCGCTCAAATTTCGCTTGGCCATGCTCGCTGTTCGCCGAGCTGGTTCTCACCCGCGTCATGGCGTACACGGCGCTGCCTACAGCCAACGTCGGTGAAGCGCCGCAAGAAATGGCGAGGGCCGCGTCGGGCTCTCGCTGAACATCGGCGCAGAGTATCATCGTCGTCCTTGAGAGGTAGCCGGCATGCCCGTCAACCTTGTCGTCGGTATTCAGTGGGGTGATGAAGGCAAGGGCCGCATCGTGGACTATCTGTGCGCCGGCGCGCACATCGCTGCGCGCTTCGGTGGAGGTGCGAATGCGGGTCACACGGTCATCGTCGGCGACAAGACGTACAAGCTGCGCATCGTTCCGAGCGGCGTGGTCACCGGTGTCGAGTCATGCATCATCGGCCCGGGCACAGTCGTCAATCCTGAATCGTTCTTGGCAGAGATCGCCGCGCTCGACGCGGCCGGCATCGACACGAGCCGCGTCTGGGTCTCGGATCTCGCGCAGCTCATCCTTCCCTATCACATCGAACTCGATCGTGCCGGCGAACGCGCACGCGGCAAAGACGCCATCGGCACCACCGGCAACGGAATCGGACCGGCCTACGGAGATCGCGTCGCACGATGCGGGATCCGCGCAGGAGATTTGCGCGACCTGGCTCACTGCCGTTCGATCGTCGAGAGCCGCGCTGCCGCGCTCGCGCCGACCGGCATCGAGGTCGACCCCGGCGAGATCATGCAGTGGTTGGACCGATTCGCGCCGCGCATGCTCCGCCACGTCTGCGACACGGTCTCCATGTTGCACGATGCGCTGCGTGCCGGCAAACGCGTGCTCGTGGAAGGGGCGCAAGGAAGCATGCTGGACGTCACGTTTGGCACATATCCGTTCGTCACATCGTCGGTCACCGTCGCCGGCGGCGCGGGAGCCGGTCTTGGCTTCGGCCCGACGTGCGTGGAATCGGTGATGGGCGTCGTCAAAGCTTACACTACGCGCGTCGGCGGCGGCCCGTTTCCCACCGAACTCACCGACCAGACCGGCGAACGGCTGCGGTCGATCGGCCGTGAGTTCGGCGTCGTCACGGGGCGGCCGCGCCGCTGCGGCTGGCTAGACCTAGCCACGCTTCGATACGCGGCGCAAGTGAACGGCGTCACCGAGATCGCGCTCACAAAATTAGACGTCCTCGACGATTTCGACCAGATCAACGTTTGCGTCGCGTATCGATGCGCATCCGACGTTTCCGTGCCGTTCCAGATCGCCGCCGGCGCTCAACCGGAATATCACACATTGGCGGGCTGGTCCGAGTCCACCACCGATGCGCGTTCGTTCGACCGGCTGCCGCCCGCGGCGCAAGCGTACGTCAAGTTCGTCGAGCGCGAGTGCGGGTTGCCGATCACGCTGGTGTCAGTCGGTCCGGAGCGGCGGCAGATCATCGAGCGCGGCGTACGCGCACTCGCGGGGACGGCGCCCGCATGACGCGAACGCGCACGCTTGAAGCGGTGAGCGGCATCGAGCGGCGATTGCGCGCCGCGTCATCGGCCGCCGCCGCACTTGCGCGCGAGGCCGCGCACCATCGGCGGCATAACAGTCTTGCATTTGCGGGGGATATTCACCACTTCAACGCATCCGCGTCGCGAAGCTCGTTCGCGTGCGCTGTGGCGGCGGCCCGGCGGACCATGTTGACGCTTGCCGGCGCTCACCTCGCCGCGCGCCAGCTCGCCGCCGACGAAACGGCTCGTCTCGCGTTCGAAGCAGTGATTCCGTGGTCGCAGATGCGCGCCGGACTTGAACGGCGCCGCGCGCGTCGGGCCGCGAAGTCTCTCGCATGAGCCGCGTCAACGACGACGACCTACGCCGTCTCGCATCGGCTCTTTCGGCGCCCGAAGGCGCCAAGAAGTTCGTTTCTCGCGACGAGTCGGGCGTTCAACGCGCCGCGTTCGAACGGATGCAGACCGAACTCGGCCAAAAGGCCGGCGAAGATGCGCTTGGCCGTTCACTCACCCAGTTGCTGGCAGCGTATCTCAATCGCCCCGTGCGCGCAGTCGCCGGAGGCGCGAGCGGCGCCATTCCAGGAGCGTGGCACTACGTGGCTCGCAGCGGCCCCGTTCAATGGTGGATCGGATTCGAGGCGCCGCTTGCCGCAAGTCTTGCCGACGCGATGCTCGGAGGGACCGGCTCCTCGGTGAAGTCCGGCGGCGGGCGGCGCGCGCGCGCGCTTGTCGGGAAGGTGGCCGACGTGTTCTTCGAGGGCTTAAGCTCCATCGTCGCCGCATCGCGACCATCGGCGGCTGCTTGGACCGATGCCGCGCTTCCCGAAAACCGCGCACAACTCGCCGGCAGATGCGTCGTCACCACCCAACCGTACGCGTGGCAAGCGGGCGTTGAGTTCATCGGTGAAGCGGCGCAGATCGACGAACTCACGCTGCCACGCCGCCCGAGCCAGGATTTGCGTTCGCCGGAACCGCTCGGCTTTGTTATGGAGAAGCCGGCGAAACGTGCGCCGGACGCGCCGTCGCCCGAAGCCATCCAGCGCGACGTCATGGGCGAGATCCGCGACATCATCGCAGCGGCGTGTGCTGGTCTCTTCGAACTATTGCATTGTCCGGTCGCGGTCGCTTTGCCCACGGTCACGGAGGTCGAAGCGCCTGAAGTGCCAGATGCGGCGCTGCGCCTAGCGTTGACCACAGGGGGCAAAGGCGCGCTCGTGGTCTGTGCGGAGCGCGACGCCGTGGTCGCGTTTGCATCGGGAGCCGTCGGCGCGCGCGTGCCGGAGGCGGAAGAGATCGGCAGCGTGGTCCGCGCGGCCGCCGACGCGGTGCTTCGGGAGATCGTCAATGGCATCGCGGCGCGGCTCACCCGTGTGCCCGGCGCGCCGCAGCGAATCGTCTACATCGCTGCCGATGCGCAACTCGCGCGCACCCAGCATATCTCGGCGGCGATCACGCTCCACGTAGACGGAAATGCAGCGAACCTGCGAGTGCTCGTTCCGCGTTGGATGGCCGGAGCAGCATGATCGCGCCGCTCGCGCGCTGGATCGCTCGGCTCCGGCGAAGTCCGCGCGCCACCATCGACGTGGTGGCGGCGCAACCGCTTGCCGCCGGTCTCGCGGTGTACGTCATCGATATCGACGGTCATCGCACTGTGCTCGCCGCAGGACCGCACGCGATATGCGTGCTTTCGGCCTACCAAGCGCCGCAGAACGGCGCGCCGGAGGGACAGCAGCCCGTTCGCGTCTAACAATAGAGCATATGTTGGATATTTGTTCGCGGTTCGGCGACCGCATGCTAAACCGGCTGAGTAAGGACCTCTCTCGGCGATGAGGCGGATCTATCCGTTCGTGTGGACCGCAGCCTTTTTGGCATCCGCGTTTTGCACGTACTGCCTCATCCGAAATCTTGCCTTGCCCGAAGAACACAATCCCACGCGCGACCGCATCCGCGCGCTGATCGACGAAGCCGACGATCTGCTCCAGACCCTTGACAACCAACGGCGCGCGTAGCGCCGCCGAAGCCGTCGCCGCCCAATCATTCGTCCTCGATGATCTCCTCGAGAACGGTCAGGGCGTCGGCCGCGTCGACGGCCTCGTCACATTTGTCACCGGCGGCCTACCCGGCGAGCGCGTGCGCGTCGCGGTGGACTCGGTCAAGCGGTCGTATGCGAGCGCACACGTCGTCGCGATCGAATCTCCATCGCCGGATCGGGTAGACGCAGGCTGCCCCGTTTTTCCACGTTGCGGCGGATGTCAAACACTTCACTACCGCTATGAAGCGCAGCTTGCGTGGAAACGCAGACTGGTCGTGGATGCGCTCGAGCGGCTCGGCGGACTGCACGGCATCGTAGTCGACGAGACGATAGCGCCCGCAGTCGACCCGCGCGCAGGCTATCGGAACAAGGTCTCGCTCGTCGCCCGCTATGCCGGCGGGGCCATGAGGCTTGGATTCTACGAGGCTCGATCGCACCGAATCGTTCCGGTGGAACGCTGCCCTGTCTTATTGCCCCGGCTCGATGCGGTGGTATCGCAACTCGTGCGTTTCGCGGCGGACGAGCCGGAAGCGTTCTCGGGGCTCGCGCACGTGGTCGCGCGCGCAAGCTCCACGCGCGATGAGATCGTGGTCTCGTTCAACGGCGAGAAGCCGAACAAGCGGCTCGGAGCGCTCACGGACGAATTGCGCAGGCGGATTCCAGGAGTCACTGGGCTTTCGATGAGTTGGGACCCGGCCGGCGAGAACGCCGTGTTCGGACGCCGTTCGGCCACGCTTTGGGGCAGCCCGGTCGTGCGCGAAACCGTCGCGGGCGCCACGTTCTCGTTCGGGATCGCCTCGTTTTTCCAGATCAATGTCGCGACGCTCGAATTGATCGCGCAGCGCCTCATCGAGCGGCTCGACGGGGCGAGCCGGATCATCGACCTCTATTGCGGCGTCGGCACGTTCGGCGTCGTGCTCGGCCGGCGGGGCATTTCGGCGTCCGGGGTGGAATCGTTCGCTCCAGCCGTGGGCGAAGCGGCCGCAAACGCCGCTGAAAATGCCGTGACCAACGCTTCGTTCGAGCACGCTTCGGTCGCCGGGGCACTCGTAGGCGAACGGGGCAAAACCTTGCTCGCGGGTGCCGATGCCGTCATCCTCGACCCGCCCCGTAAAGGCTGTGAGCCGGAGGTGCTCGCGGCGCTGAGCGACAATCGCGCTCCGCGAGTTCTTTATCTCTCTTGCAACCCGGCGACGCTCGCGCGCGACGCGAAAGCGCTGACCGCCTCCGGATACCGGTTGGAACGCGTCACGCCGTTCGACATGTTCCCACATACGGGGCACGTGGAGACGCTCGCCGAATTCGCGCTGTAGCTGCCACTACAAAGATTGAGAGATCATGAGCGACGTACCCATCGATATCGCGCACATCGCGAAGCTCGCCCGCATCGCCCTCACCCAGCCTGAGTCCGAGGCGTTCGCGGCGCAGTTCTCGAGGCTCTTCGATTTCATCGCGGAGCTTCAAGCGCTCGAAGTCGAACACGTCTCCGCCACCGCGCAGGTGATTCCGATCTTCAACGTGATGCGCGACGACGTGGTCCGCGATTCGCTCGACCGTCCGAGCGCGCTGCGGAACGCACCCGATGTCGAGGGTCCGTATTTCAAAGTTCCACGCATACTCGAGTAGGGCAGACGCATGCTGACCGGCCACGACATCCGCGAACGCATCGCGCAGCGGGAGACTTCTTCGGTTGAAGCGGTGCGCACCGCCCTCGATGCCGCCACCGCCGCCGATCCCATCATCAAAGCGTATCTGACGCTCTTGCCCGAGCGCGCACTGAAGCGCGCGGCCGAAATCGATGCACGGCTGGCCCGCGGCGAAGACTGCGGCATACTCGCGGGTGTGCCGGTCGCCGTCAAAGATCTGTTCTGCACCGAAGGCGTCACGACGACGAGCGGATCGAAGATCCTGGCGAACTTCGTGCCGCCGTATTCGGCGACGGTCGTCCGCAAGCTCGAAGCGGCGGGCGCGGTCATCATCGGCAAGACGAACATGGACGAATTCGCCATGGGCTCGTCGTGCGAAAACTCCGCGTTCTTCCCCACACGCAATCCGTGGGATACAGATCGCGTGCCGGGCGGATCGTCGGGCGGCAGCGCGAGCACGGTTGGCGCCCGCTCGGTACCGATCGCGCTCGGAACCGACACCGGGGGCTCTATTCGCGAGCCGGCCTCTTTCTGCAACGTCGTCGGCGTGAAGCCGACGTATGGCCGCGTAAGCCGTTACGGCATCATCGCATTCGCGTCATCGCTCGACCAAGCCGGTCCCATTACGGCCGATGTGCGTGATGCAGCCGATACGCTTGAAGCGATTTCGGGCCACGACCCGATGGACTCGACAAGCATCGACGTGCCCGTTCCGCACTACGCCGATGCGCTGCGCGATGATTTGCGCGGCGTGCGCATCGGCATCGTCCAAGAATTCGAAGCGAGCATCGCCGGCGACGCCAAGCTGGCCGGGCTTTACAAAGCGGCGTACGCCGAACTCGAACGTCTTGGCGCAACTCTCGTGCCGGTCTCGCTCGCACACGCCAAGTACGGTTTGGCCACGTACTATCTCATCGCGCCGGCCGAATGCTCGTCGAACTTAGCGCGGTACGACGGAGCCCGCTACGGCGTGCGCGTCGCCGGGGACGGTGACGTCTATCAGATGTTCGAGCAGACCCGTGCTGCGGGTTTTGGGGCCGAAGTCAAACGCCGGATCATCCTCGGCACGTACGCGCTCTGTTCGGGCTACTACGACGCATATTACGTGCGCGCGCAGAAGGTCAGAACGTTGATGAAGAAAGACTTCGACGAGGCCTTCGTGGCGTGCGACGCGATCGCGTGCCCCGCCGTTTCCTGTCCTGCGTTCCCGCTCGGCGCGAAATCCGATCCCGTTGCCATGTATCTCATGGACTACTTCACGATTCCGATGAGTTTGGCCGGCATTCCGGCGATGTCGGTGCCTGCCGGCTATATCGATGGGCTGCCGGTCGGCTTGCAGATCGCAGCGCCGGCGTTTGAAGAGGGGCGCATGCTCGGCGTGGCTCACGCCTACGAGCAAGCGACGCGCTTCGCGTGGGCTGCATCGCCGAAAGTCGGTGCCGCATGACGATCGAGATGAAGACGTCCGACTACGAGGCGGTCATCGGTCTCGAAGTGCACGTCGAACTCTCCACGGCGAGCAAGATGTTCTGCGGATGCCTCAACGAATTCGGGGGCGAGCCGAACACGCACGTCTGTCCGGTCTGCCTTGGTATGCCCGGCTCGTTGCCCGTCATCAACCGGCGCGCCGTCGAGTACCTCTGCAAGGCCGGCTTCGCCCTCGGCTGTGCGGTAGCGCCGCATTCGAAATTCGACCGCAAGAACTACTTCTATCCGGACATGCCGAAGAACTATCAGATATCACAGTACGATATGCCGCTCACGACCGGCGGAACGGTCAAGCTGCCTTCCGGCAAATCGGTGCGGCTCAACCGCATCCACTTGGAAGAGGACACCGGCAAGAATCTTCACCACGGCGGCAGCATGACCGGGTCGGAATACACGCTGATCGACTACAACCGCGCCGGGGTTCCGTTGATGGAGATCGTGAGCGAGCCCGACCTCGCAACGCCGGATGAGGCCGAGGCCTACCTCGCCGAGCTCAAAGCGGTCTTGTCGTACATCGGCGTATCGGATGTCAAGATGCACGAAGGCTCGCTTCGTTGCGACGCCAACGTTTCGATCCGGCCGCGAGGCGCCGAAGCGCTCGGCACCAAGACCGAAGTCAAGAACATGAATTCGTTTCGCTCGGTGGGGCGCGCCGTGAAACACGAGATCGAGCGCCAGCGGCGTTGCGTCGAAACCGGCGAGCGCATCGTTCAGGAAACGCGCGGCTGGGATGAAAACCGTGGCCTCACCTATTCGATGCGCTCGAAAGAGCAGGCGCACGACTATCGCTATTTCCCCGAGCCCGACCTCGCGCCGATGGCGCTCGATGCGTCTTTGCTTGACGCATGGCGAGCGGAATTGCCCGAACTGCCGGACGCGAAACGAAAGCGGCTCGTCGCGGCGTTCGGTTTGGCGGAATACGACGTCGCAGTCCTGACGACCGAGCGCTCCGATGCCGACTTCTTCGAAGCGGTGGCCGCGCATTGCGGAGATGCGAAGCTCGCAGCGAACTGGCTCATGGGGGATGTCAGGCGAGCACTGCAGGCCGCCGAGCTCACCCTCGCGCAATCGCCGATGACCGCCGCACAGCTTGGAGATCTCATCCTCATGGTCAAAGGCGGCGCGATCACCGGGAAGGCCGCGAAGGAGATCTGCGACGTGCTCGTCGTCGAAGGGCGTGATCCGAAGACGATCGTCGAAGAGCGCGGTCTCGGAGCCGTCACCGACCGGCAGGCCATCGCCGACATCGTCGACCGGGCTATCGCCGCGAATCAAAAATCGGTCGATGCGTATAAAGGCGGCAAAGTCAATGCGTTCGACTTCATCGTCGGCCAAGTCATGAAGGAAAGCCGCGGCAAAGCAAACGTCGATATCGTCAGGGCTCTGCTGAAGGAACGCTTGGGATGACCGCTTCCGAGGCCGCGTTTGACGACGCGGCGCTCGCCGCGCTCGAATTTGACGTCGTGCTCGCACAGATCGCCACGCGCGCCACGAGTGAACCGGGCAGATTGTCCGTGCTCGAACTCAAGCCCACCACCGATCTCGCGGCCGCGGCCGCCGAGCTCGCGCTCGTGGACGACACGCTTACGTTCATCCGGTCGGGCGGCGACTTTGCGCTGACCGGCGTCGTGGATATGGCGGCCACGTTGGAACGAGCGGTGGTCGGCGGCTCACTTTCGGGCGTGGAATTGCGGCGCATCGCGGACAATGAGACGTCGCTCGTCACCGCCTGCCGCAGTATCGCCGGCGCGAAAAGGCAGGGGACTGCAAACCGGTGGTCGCCCCTTTTGGCCCTTGCGCTCACGCTCGCGCCGACCGGCACGCTCATCTCGCGGCTGTCGTCTGCGTTGGAGGAGGACGGCCAGGTCGCGGATAGGGCGTCGCCTGCGCTCGCGAAAATCCGCCGGCAGCAGCGCGCGCTGCACGATGAAGTGCGCGAGCGTTGTCAGTCGGTCACTCGCAATCCCGATACGGCGAAGATGCTCTCGGAGCCGATCGTCACGGTTCGCCGCGGGCGCTACGTCGTGCCGGTCCGCGTCGAGTACGCGTCGCAGTTCGCGGGCGTCGTCCACGATCAATCCGCCTCGGGTGCGACCGTCTTCATCGAACCGATGGCGGCAGTGGAGGCCAACAATCGCCTGCGCGGCCTCGAGACCGCGGAAGAACGTGAGGTCGCTCGGATTCTCGCGGAGCTGACGGGCTTGACCGCGGCCCAAGCCGATGCGCTCGCCGCAAACGCAGGCTTGAGCGCTCGCCTCGACTGCGCTGGCGCGCGCGCTCGCTGGGCTGTGTCCGTCGAAGCCGGCAGCCCCTCGCTCTCGGAGCAACGCATCGTGCGGATCGTGCGCGGCCGTCACCCGCTGCTGCGGCGCGTCGCCGTGCCGCTGGACATCGACGTCGGCGATGCTTTCGACGCGCTCATCATCTCCGGACCGAACATGGGCGGCAAGACGGTCATGCTGAAGACCGTCGGACTTTTCTGCGTGATGGCGTACGCCGGCATCCCCCTACCGGCCGCCGCCGGCACGATCATCGGCGCGTTCGACCATATCGCTTGCGTGATCGGCGACGAGCAGTCGATTGCTGAGAATCTCTCGTCATTTTCCGCTCATCTGCGGGCGCTTCGAGCGGCGCAGGCGCGCGCCGGAGCCGGCTCACTCATTCTCGTGGACGAGATCGGCAGCGGCACGGAGCCGGGTGCGGGTGCTGCGCTTGCCCAGGCGTTCATCGAAGCGATGCTGTCTGCGGGCGCTCGCGCGATCGTCACCACGCACTATACGCAACTGAAGATCTTCGCGGCCGATCACGACCGCGTCGCCAACGCATCGATGCTCTTCGATCCCGCGACGAACGAGCCCACGTACCTGCTGCTTGTCGGCGTGCCGGGCCGCTCGCTGGCTTTTGCCCTCGCGCGAGCGATCGGGTTCGATCCCGCGACGATCCAGCGAGCGGAAGTCCTGCTCGGCGCCGAGGCGATGGACCTCGAGCGCGTCTTCGCGTCGCTTGCCGACCAGCGCGAGCAGTTCCGCGCGAAGGTCGAAGACTTGGAATCCCAGCGACGGCGCGCCGTGGAATTGGAGTCCGGTCTACGCGATCAGCTCGCGCAAGCGCAAGCGGATCGTGCCGGCTTCGAGCGCAAGGCGGCTGAAACGTTGGCGCATGCAGTGCGGGAAGTCGAAGAAGAAGTCCGTGCGAAGGCAGAACAAGGCGCCGCCGACACACGCCGTCAGCGCATCAAACCGGTTCCGCAATCCGACGAGGCACTGGACCGAACGTTGACCGAGATGCGGCGCAGTCTTGGCCTAGAACCGCACGAACGCTCGACGTCGCGCGCGGCGGCCACCGATGCGAGTGGCGCAAGCGACGGCGCCCGTCAGCAATTTCGTGTCGGCGATGCGGTGTTTGTGCGAACGTTCGGCACGAGAGGAATCGTCGCCGATGTCTACGACCGCGACGTGCTGGTCACGATCGGCAATGCGAAGACCGTCGTAGCACCCGCGGATTTGTCGCTTGAAGGTCCCGCCGCCGGAGCTCCTGCTCGGCCGCCGGGCAATAAGCGCAGCGGCGAACTTCATGCCGCGGCGGAGCTGGCTTCCACGCGCGTCGATGTGCGGGGTATGCGCGTTGAGGAAGCGATGCCGATCGTGGACAAAGCGCTCGATGACGCAAGCCTCGCGGGATTGCGCGAGTTGCGCGTGTTGCATGGCAAAGGCACGGGCCAATTGGGCCGCGGCATCCGCGAGTTCTTGCGCGGCCACCTGCAAGTGGAAAACACCGCGTTCGCACCAGACCGCGAAGGCGGCTCCGGCGTCACCGTCATCTCGCTGAAGTAATATGGAGGGCAACCGTACTAGGGCAAGCATCGCTTGCCCAAAAAATGGGTGAGCGTTGCTCACCTTAGTACGGGTAGCTCGCCCTCCTACAGGGAGCCAGGGCAAGCAGCGCTTGCCCCCAAACACCAGGCGGATGCTGAGCCCCGATGAACAAGTAGAGATACTCGCCGAACGGTGCGTCGACGTGGTCACGCGCGAAGATCTCGCCGCTCGCATAAGAGACGGACGTCCGTTGCGCGTGAAGCTGGGAATAGATCCTTCGGGCCCGATGCTTCACCTGGGCCACGCTGTGGTGCTCCGTCAACTTCGGGCATTCCAAGATTGCGGCCACAAAGCGGTGCTTGTCGTCGGTGATTTCACCGCTCAGATCGGCGACCCGACCGGCCGCGACAATTCGCGAAAGCCGCGTTCTCGCGAAGAAGTCGAGGCCGACATGATCTCGTATTCCGAGCAGGCCGCGGCCATCATCGACATCGATAGTGCCGAGGTCCGCTACAACAGCGAGTGGCTTGGCAAGCTGACGTTCGCCGAGGTGATCGGGTTGTGTGCGCGCACCACGGTCGCCCGCATGCTCGAGCGCGACGACTTCAGCAAGCGGTATGCCGACGGTGCATCGATCGGGCTGCACGAATTCATGTATCCGATCGCGGTCGCGTACGACTCGGTCGTGCTCGATGCCGATGTCGAACTGGGAGGCACGGAGCAGCTCTTCAATCTACTCATGGGCCGGCGGCTGCAGAGCGATATGGGCAGACGTCCGCAGATCTGCATGACCTTGCCCATCCTTGAGGGCACCGACGGCGTGCAACGCATGGGCAAGAGTCTGAACAATTACATCGCGCTGCGCGATGAGCCGGCGCAGATGTTCGGCAAGATCATGTCGCTGCCCGACGCGCTCCTCGAACGCTACTGGCGTCTCGCAGCCGTGCGCACCAAAGCCGAGACCGACGCGATTTTGAGCGACCTGAGCTCGGGAGCGCTTTCGGCGCGCGATTCGAAGATGTCGCTTGCCGAAGACATCGTGCGGCTCTATCATGGCGCCGACGCTGCACTAGGTGCGCGCGCGCACTTCGAAAAGACGGTCGTCCGAAAGGAGATGCCCGATCAGATCCCATCCTTCGCTCTTCCGGCCGATCTAGGCGGGGCGACGTTGGCGAAAGTGCTCGTGGCGGCCGGCTTCGCCGAGTCGAACCGCGACGCGCAGCGGCTGATCGCGGCCGGCGCCGTCAAAGTGGACGGAACTCGCATCGACGACGCAAAGCACGCCGTCAGCGATTGGCGAGGCAAGGTCTTGCAAAAGGGCAACCATCAATTCGTCAGGCTTACGTAGTCGCGTCCGTGACGATTTCGCGCAGCTCCGTGCGCGAAAAGCGGTAGACGTCGCCGCAGAAATCGCAGCGTGCCTCGGTCTCATCGTCTTGCACGATCATCGATTCGAGCGTCGGGCGCCCAAGCCCGAGCATCGCTTTGATGACGCGCGCGCGGTCGCACGGGCAATCGAATGCGACGTCGTGCTTCCCCGTCGCACGCGGCGAGAGTGCGCCGGCATATGCATCGATCAGCGCCTCGGGAGGCGCGCCCTCGCGGATCATGCCGCTCACAGCCGGCAGCGCAAGTGCGCGCGACTCGAGGTCGCGAATCGTCGTTTCGTCCGCGCCGGGCAAGAGTTGGAGGAGCAAGCCGCCCGACGCCATCACGCCGGCCGGCCCGGCCATCACACCGACCGAGACGATCGTCGGGATCTGTTCGGAGCTGGCGAAGTAGTGGGCTAGGTCTTCGCCGATCTCGCCGCTGACCAGCCGCACCGCGCTCGTATAAGGTTGGAAGTCGCTGAACGTCCGCGTGACATGCAGCGAGCCGCTGCCTACGAGCCCGGCGACGTCGAACTTTCCGCGCGCGTTCAAAGGGACGTCGACATCGGGCCGCTGAGGATAGCCTCGCACGCGGCCGCCCGACATGGCCTCCGCGGTGAGCCTGCGGACGGGTCCGTCGCCCGTCACTTGAAGCGCGATCCGGTCGCGGCCCGACAGCGACGAGCCCATCAGCGCCGCACCGGTGAGAAGGCGGCCGAGCGCGGCAGTGACGGTGGGTCCGCATCCGTGACGAGCCTGTGCGTCCGTGACCACGCGCGTGGTCCGCACGGCGATGACCAGCACCGAATCGCCGGCAGCCATCGCCGATGAGAGATAGTCCGACTCCATGGTGCCGATTTCAGAGCGGAGCGCGACGCGTTCCTGCCGAACCAGCCGCGCCATGAACGCCGCCAACGCAAGAAAATCGGTCGCCGTCATCCACGGGCCGAATCTGAACCTGCTCGGCACGCGCGAACCCGATGTCTATGGCGCCGCCACCTTGGACGACATCGACGCGTCGATCCGCGCGCTCGCCGGGAAGCTCGGCTGCGAAGTCTCGTCATCGCAGCATTCCGGCGAAGGCCAGATCATCGATGCCGTCCACGCCGCGGCCGCGGCCGGTTCGGCGATCGTCATCAATCCGGGCGCGTACGCGCATTATTCGCTTGCGATCCGCGACGCGTTATCCGCTGCGCGCGTCCCTAAAGTGGAAGTCCACCTGACGAACATCTTCGCGCGCGAAATTTTCCGGCGCTCGTCGGTGATCGCCCCGGCGGTGGATGGCGTCGTCGCCGGATTCGGTGCGGAATCCTATCTGCTCGCGCTGCGGGCCGTCGCCGCAATGCTAGACAAACAAAGGGATTGAGCCCGCGCGCGGGGAGGATTGTCCTGCGCGCGGTCTAAGCCGCAGCCTTCGATATATTTCGTGGCATCGCCGGAGGAGGATTCCGATGACCAAGGCCGAGCTCATCGATGCAGTCACAGAGTCGGTTTCCACGGAGAAGGAGACCACCAAACGCGAAGTAGGCTTGATCGTCGACGCGGTTCTCGACCAGATCAAGAAGACGTTGCAAAAAGGCGAAAAGGTCCAACTCATCCCATTCGGCAGCTTTGAAGTGCGCGAGCGTCAAAAACGAGAGGGCCGAAATCCGAAGACCGGTGAGAAGCTCACCATTCCCGCCCGCAAGGTCCCCGCTTTTCACGCCGGTAAAGACCTGCGTGATTCGGTGAATAAAGCGAAGAAACGTTAGCCGGGGCCGGCGCGATGGCGCTTCCCAGCGCGCTCGACGTGGGGCCGATCCGGCCCGATGAGATGGGCGCTGCGGTGGCGGTTTTTCTTGAAGCCTTTCATGAAGGCGCCTCATACATCTACGGTGATCCACCGCGCCCGGAAGCGATGATCGACGTCTGGTCGTTCGCGCGAGAAGTCGAACCGGGCGGGTTTCTCGCCGCGCGCGATGCCGCAGGCACGTTGCTCGGTTACGCGTTTATCACGTCATCCGTGGGCGGCCTGCGACGACAGGCGATTATGAGGCTTGCGCCGCTGCGCTGGGCATGGCGCGCGGTATGCGGGCGATATGGAATAGTTTGGGCGCACGTGCTTCGCCTATTCGGCAACAAAATGGCGTTCTCTCGTACAGCCGGCGAGTTTCGCACGAGTGGCGACGCACAACTCCTGAACATCGCCACCGCCGCAGACGCACGCGGCCGAGGCGTCGCCTTCGCGCTCGTGAGCGCCGGGCTCGCATACCTCCGCGACCGGGGCGTTCAAGAACTGCGATTGGAAGTGCGCCCCGACAACGCGCCGGCTAGGGCTGTCTACTCCCGCGCGCGGTTCATGGAAGTGGGTCGCACCCGCGATCCCGGCGGCGAGTGGGTCGTGATGGTGGGGCGCCCGTAGTTACTGTACCTGATCGACTGCGAGAAATCGAAATCGTTCAACAGATCGCCGAGACCGGGATAGTTCTCGCGTACGTCGGGCCGGTTATCCGGGCGTCCGTCCATCGTGGGATCGATCCGCTGACCACGGAGAAATAGGTCCTCGATAAATTTGTTGTACGCATCGAAGCTCAGCAACTGATGGTCGATGAATCCGTGTTTCGCCCACGGTGAGATCACAAGACCGGGCACGCGGATGCCATACCCGTATGAGTCGATCGTGGGGGGCACCACGTGATCGAAAAGTCCACCGAAATCGTCCCAACTGACGAAGATCGCGGTCGAATTCCAATCGGGCCCCGACATGACGGCATCGACGAGACCCGAGACGTACTTCATGCCGACCCGTGGGTTCGCGTTCGGGTGTTCGCTGGTGTGAAAATCGGGAACGACCCAACTCACTGCCGGCAGTCGGCCGTGTCTCGCGTCGGCGTAAAATCCGCCGCCGTCGACGATGTTGCCGAGCTGATTGTCTTCTGCTACGTCCGTGAATAACGGCAACGGGTTCCAATCGGTGGGAATGGTGGCGCTTTGCGGCACGTAGATGCCGTGGACGCCGTCGTCTTCACCCGGGTTGATCACATCGGGCGACTGGCCTGGGAAAACGTAGTACTTCCAAGACACGCCGGAGCGATGCAGCAGCCACGTGATGTCGGTCCAGGCATTTCCACCGGGCTGAGGCAGGCAGCATGGGTCTGACGATTGACATGAGAGAGGGTCGTTCAGCACGGCGCACGTGGCCGACCAATTTGAGACCAGATAAAGGTGCGCGGGCAAGCTCCACTCCGTGGTCGACGAGAACATGGCGTCTTGCAAGACGTAGTTGTGCGCAAATGCCCAATAGTCGGGGATCTCGCGCGCATCGTGATACGCCATCACCTCCGAGCCGCCAAAATTCTGCCCGATTTTTGCCTGTGCCACGAACCCATCCATCTTCCCGCCGTCCACATCTTTTATCTCGGCCGAGGAGTCGTGCGGGCCGCCGTAGGTTTTCTCCATGTGCTCGTGATAGGAATAGACGCATTGTTTCGTCTGCGGGTCCGGATTGCAGTCGTTCGGCATTCCGTTTTTCATCGGGATGCCGTTCGCGCCGGGATAGGTGCCGAAGTAACTGTCAAAAGACCGGTTTTCTTGCATGATGATGATGACATGCTGGATCTGCGGAATGCTGCTGCTCGCGCTGGCCAAACTCCACGTGAAGAGCTGCGCGCACGCGAATGCTGCGATCGCGGGAAAAATTCTCGACATTGAATCCCATCCATTTTGAAGAAACGTAATAAGCAGGACATTACTCCCTTGCTCCGGCTAAAGCGCGATTACCTTTCACCAATAGTCCCGACGCACGCGCCATAGGCCACAGTAAGGGACGGAGTTGTCCAAAATTTTCAGGTCATATAGCCGAGCATGAAAAACAAAAACCGTTATCGCGTGCGCGCGGCCGCGCGCGATAGTGCGGCGAAGTCGCCGGCATCTCGAATCCCCAAGAATGCCGAGATGAACGGCATCGCCGCTCGCATTCCTCGCGCTGAAGGTTCGTAACCCGGCGTGTTCGCAAGCGGATTCACCCACACGACAGCCGCAGTCCGACGATCGAGCTCGCGCATCGCGCGCGCAAGATCCGAGACTTCGCCGACGTCCATGCCGTCGCTGTAGATCAGTACGACCGTATCGTCGGTCAGCAAAGCCCCGTTATCCCGCACGAACGCAAGAAGACTCTCCCCGATCCGTGTGCCGCCTCCCCAAGCCTCGCCGAGCCGCGTCAATCGGTGTTCCCTGATCCGCATCCACTTGCGCACGTCTCTCGTGACGTCGAGCAACGAAGTGCTGAAAACGAAAATATGTGCGCGTTGCCAACGCCGGCACAGCGCATAGCCGAAGCGGAGCATTAACGTGCCGAACGGCGCCATCGAGCGGCTGCCGTCGATGAGCAAGATGAAGCGCGGGTTGCGTGGAGGGTGGCCGAGCTTTCGGATCACCATCGATTCGCCGCCGGTCTGCAAGCTCGTGCGCAGCGTGCGCCGCAGGTCGAGCCGCGGCCCGACGAGTTGGCTTCGCCAGCGACGCGCGCGCCCAAGGCGCACGCTTGCCACGAGATCGCTCGCCGGACGCAAAAGTGACGTCGAATCTTCGAGCGTCAACGTGGGTGCGTCAGCGCTTCCGGCGAATGGGCTATATCGCGCGCGCAGGGATTCCCAGGCAGCGACGCTTGGCCGCTCGTCGCCGACAGACGTTATCTCAGCGGGCGCCGACTCACCCGGCGCAAGAGCACTCTCATCGGCGACTTCGCTAGATTTGCTGCCGGGCGTTTGTCCGGAATGCGATTCCCGATCTTCGCGCGCGCCCTGTGCGCTTCGCGTATGGCGTGGGGCGTAATGGTCTTGGCGGACACCCCGATCGGGGTGCCGGAAGAACGCGTCGAACGCAGCGTCAAACGCTTGGACTTCTTCAGGCTTCGTGCAGAGCACGAGCCGCATCGCGCGGCGGACGCGAGCGACATCGTGCACCCCGACGACTTCTACGGCCCGAAGCGCATCGTGGGCTTCGTCCTGTCCGACATGGAATCCGAGGTCGCTTCGAAGCGTCCGGCAGAACGCGACGACGTTGGAGGTGAGATCGCCGCCATATTCCGACATGTGCCCGCTCAGCCGCTGTGTGCCTGCACCGAACCCAAGCCGTAGTCCGTTGCGTACGGCGCTTCCTCGCTCGATCCGGGTGGCGCGATCAGCACCTGATAACGGTCGCGCTGCGCCCGCAATTGCTCCCAATCTTCTTGCACTTTGAGGAAGCATCCGCGGGTCTGCTCGATCGTCTTCTCATCGATCGCACCGCGGTGCAGCTGCATGAGGGCCCGCGCCCAATCCAAGCTTTCGGCGATGCCGGGCACTTTCTGAAAAGGCTGCGCGCGAAGGTACTCCATGAATCGCGCTATCTGATCGGCCAACCGCCTGTCGATCTCCGGCAGGCGCGCGCGTAAGATGGCGACCTCGTGCTCGCGGTCCGGATAGTCTATCCAAGAGTAAAGGCACCGCCGCCGGAGCGCATCGGACAGTTCCCGAGAGCGATTGGACGTGAGGATGACCGCCGGCCGGTGACGCGCCCGGATCGTGCCGACCTCAGGAATCGTGACCTGGAATTCGCCGAGCACCTCGAGCAAGAACGCCTCGAAGGCCTCATCCGCGCGATCGACTTCGTCGATGAGCAGAACCGGTGCGCGCTCTTCGGTGATCGCTTCGAGCAGCGGGCGCTTCAGCAGAAACGGCTCGCTGAAGATCTCGGCTTCGCGCGAATCCACCGACGAACCGTCGTTCTCGGTGAGGCGGATGCGCAACATCTGCTTCGGGTAGTTCCACTCGTAGAGCGAAGTCGCGGCGTCCAGACCCTCGTAGCACTGAAGCCGGACGAGACGGGTGTTCAGCACTTCCGCCAGGACCTTAGCGCTTTCGGTCTTGCCGACACCCGCGGGACCCTCGGTCAGCAATGGTTTTTCGAGCGCGAGCGAGAGCTCAAGCGCGGTGGCAAGATCGGGCCCCGCGATGTAGCCGCGGCTCGCGAAGCCTTCGCTGATCCGGTCCGAATTCACGGCAGGCTCGTCGAAGCGATCGCGTACTTCTCAGGATCGGCCAAGAAGGCCGCACGGCAGCCCGCACTGCAGAAGAAGATAGTGTTCGCGCGATGCTCGGCCGCGAATCGTGCGCTCCGCACGTCGACGTCCATGCCGCATATCGGATCCGCGGCATACGATCCAAAGTCGGTCTGCTCGGGCGCGCGCGCCGCGCGCTTCGAAGACTCCGACACGATCTCTGCGAGAATCGAGATCGCGACTTCGGTGGCACTGCGCGCGCCTATGTCCATGCCGACCGGATTTCTTATGCGAGCGATCGCTTCGGCGCCGGTGCCCGACTGCGCGAGCACACCGCGGATGGCGGCCGCGCGACGCCGGCTTGCCAAGAGTCCGACGAAGGCCGCAGGTCCGGCGAGAAGCGTTTCCAACGCCGCTTCGTCGTAGTGGCCTTGCGATGCGATGATCGCGACGAGCCGCGAGCGTGCAGCGGGATCGAGCGCCGCCAAGAACGGCTCGAGCGCGCCGAGCGCGAGGACCCTGACGCCGGATATGGTCTCGAGATCGCGCAGTTCTGCATCGATGGCCACTCGCACGACGTCGAACTGCTGCGCCGCAGCGGCGATACGCGCGAGCGCTTCGGCGACCGGCGTATACCCGACCACGAGCAGCAGCCCCGGAGGAACGTGCGGTTCTATGTACACATCGACGGCGCCGTTGGAAGCACACCCCATCGGTACGGTCACCCGTTCCCCATCGGCCGAATCCGGATGTTCGTCGGAATCGTTGTCGGGCCGGATCTGCAGCAGCCGCGGTTTGCCGGTCTGGATCGCACGCAGCGCCTCGCGGCGGACCAAGTCGCGCGAACAGGACCCGCCGACGAAGCCTTCCATCCTGCCGTCCGCGTGCACGACGGCGCGATCGCCGAGATGCGAGCTGACAGGCGAACGCCGCGCCACGACCGTGGCAACGGCAAACGTTGCGCGGGCCTGCTCGAGTTCGGCCGGTCTATCGAAGTAATGCATCCTGCTCTGTGCGCGACACCGTCAGGCGCGCGCCGCCTCCACCGCTGCCGTGTACTATGCAGCCTCGGTCAGCTTCGCTTTGACATTGGCGAATGTCGTGCTGATCACCCGTTGTGCCTGGGCATCCAGCACGCGCCCGCCTACCGTTGCCACCGGCCCTCGCATGGTGGCGCTGGCATTCCAGTCCAAGGTCGTGGAGGCGTCGCCGTTGTCCGTGAGCTCGGCGTTGGCGGTGAGGTCGACGACACTACCAAAAC
>Ga0208849_1000665_pt1 | contig 29705 bp, 32 predicted proteins | sample NGESurdeep072012_10_FD_184470 | JGI IMG/M metagenome (GOLD analysis project Ga0208849, IMG submission 184470) | Arctic peat soil microbial communities from Barrow, Alaska - NGEE Surface sample 53-3 deep-072012 (SPAdes) | ecosystem: Environmental > Terrestrial > Soil > Wetlands > Peat ... | reverse complement strand
CTAGGTAGGCTTGACCAATGATTAACCTTGTCCAGTTGCGCCGTGAGCCGGACGTCGTCAAGGCCGCCCTGCTTCGTCGCGGGGTGCCCACCGAGACGATGGACGAGATCGTGGCGCTGGACGTCGAGCATCGCGCCCTCCTCCAAGAGGACGAGCGACTTCGCGCCGAGATCAAGGAACTGTCGCGCCAAGTGGGTGAAGCACGCCGAAACAAGGACGTCGGCACTGCCGAGGCGCTCAGCCAGACGAGCCGCGAACTCGGTGAGAAGGAGCGCGTGGCGAATGATGCCCTGGAGCGCGTTTCAGTGGATTTGAACAGCAAGTTGTTGATGATTCCCAACGTGCCCGATCCAAGGGTGCCCGACGGGTTGGACGAGAGCGACAACGTCGAACTGCGCCGATGGTGGGTTGACATGGACAAGGGCGCCCCCTTCCCCACGTTCGCTGACCACCAACGAGTACCCCACTGGGAGATCGGGACTGAACTCGGCATCTTGGACATGGAGTCCGGCGCCAAGATGGCCGGTTCGATGTTCCCCCTCTATCGCGGCGCCGGTTCACGGCTGTTGCGCGCGCTCGGGGCGTTCTCGCTCGATCGCCAAAGGGACGAGTACGAAGAGCTGCGTCCACCGAGTTTTGCCCTGACCGAGACCATGATGGCGACGGGTCACTTGCCGAAGTCGGCGGACGACATGTACGCCATCGAGCGCGACGGGCTTTGGGCGATACCGACGGGTGAGGTGCCACTCACGTCACTTCGCCGTGGCGAGATTCTCGACGAGGCGACCCTGCCCATTCGACTGACGGCCCAGACGTCGTGTTTTCGACGTGAGGCCGGGTCCGCCGGTAAAGACACGCGGGGACTCTTACGAGTGCACGAGTTCGACAAGGTTGAGCTCTTCGCGTACTGCACGCCCGAACAGGCCGACGACGCGCACGCCGACATCCTTCGCCGGGCCGAAGAGATTCTTCAAGCGCTCGGCCTTCCGTATCGACTGCTCAATCTCTGCACCGGCGACCTGGGCACGGCCTCGGCGTACACGATCGACCTCGAGGTGTTCAGTCCCGGCGTGGATCGGTGGCTCGAAGTGTCGTCGGTCAGTTGGTTCCGTGACTACCAAGCTCGCCGGGCCAGTGTTCGCTACCGGACCAGCGAGGGCAAGATTGAATTGGTGCACACCGTGAACGGCTCGGCCCTCGGGTGGTCGCGGGTGTGGGCGGCCGTCGTTGAGACGTATCGCCAAGCCGACGGAACGGTGAAACTGCCCGACGTCCTCGCCCCGTACATGGGCGCGGACACGACGATTCGACCTAGGACTTCGTGACCTCGAACCGGTAACCCACGCCGCGCACGGTGGTGATGTGCGCCGGGTTCTTGGGCTCGTCTTCGATGAGTGTGCGCAGTCGCTTGATGTGCACGTCGAGGGTTTTCGTGTCGCCGACGTAATCACTTCCCCACACGCGGTCGATGAGTACTTCGCGGGTCAGGACTCGACCGGGGTTCTCGAGCAACAGGCGAAGGAGGGCGAACTCCTTCTTGCGAAGTTTGATCTCTGCGCCGTTGACGAAACAGCGTCGCGCGTCGATGTCCATGCGCAGATTTCCAATGGAGATCTCCTCGTCCACCTCGACGTGATCGTTGCGCTCTCGTCGACGAAGCACCGCGCGGATTCGCGCGACGAGCTCACGAAGGCGGTAGGGCTTGGTGACGTAGTCGTCCGCGCCGATCTCGAGCATCAACACCATGTCGACCTCCTCACCCTTCGCGCTCACGATGATGATCGGCACGCTGCTCGTCACTCGCATCGATCGACAGACGTCGAGTCCGGACATCTTGGGCAACATGAGGTCGAGGAGCACGACGTCGAACGTGTTGTTCGCGAAGAGTGCGAGTGCCTGTTGCCCGTCGCGCGCGATCGTGACTTCGAATCCCTCGCGGCCGAGTCCAATCGTGAGCGCGTCGATGAACGATTCCTCGTCTTCGACGACGAGGACGCTGACGCGATGTTCGCTTGGTTGCTTCTTCGTCATTGCTGGTTCAGTGGGAGTTCCAAGGTGAAGGTCGAACCCTCACCCTCGCGTGAGTCCACGAGCACGGTGCCTCCGTGATTCTGCGCCACGTGGCGAACGATACTGAGTCCGAGGCCTGTGCCGCCCGTCTCGCGCGCGCGACCCGGGTCGACACGGTAGAAACGCTCGAAGATCCGCTCCAGGTCCTTCGCGGGGATGCCGACGCCATGGTCACGAATCTCGACGTGCACGCAGGGGCCGACGCTCTCGCCGTCCTCGTTGAGCGAGGCGTCGACGCGCTTGACGCTGATATCCACGGTGCCGTCACGTGGTGAGTACACCACGGCATTTTCGAGCAGGGCGTGCAGCGCCGAGGTGAGTTGGCGCCGATCGCCGAAGACCACCTGGTTCGTCTCGGGTTCGTCGAAGTTGATCTTGACCTCGTGCTGTTCGGCGGCGGTGCGAATGCGCTCGATACTGTCCGCGACGATGAGCGACACCGCGATGGGCTCGCGACTGGGCGAACCCTGACCTTCGATGCGCGAGAGGTCGAGCAGGTCCTCGATGATCCGGTTGACGCGAAAGGCCTCTGAGTTGATGCGCTCGGCGAGTCGCTGCGCCACCGCGGGGTCGCGCTCCACCTGGAGGGTTTCGGCCAAGAGTCCGAGCGCCCCCATGGGGGTCTTCAACTCGTGGCTGACGTTCGCGATGAAGTCACGGCGAATGTCTTCGAGACGGCGACGTTCCGAAACGTCCTCGATGACCGCGAGGACGCCGAGCGAGCGGCGTCCGTCGTCGATGACGGTGGCGCGGATCGTGAGGGTACGGCGGGGTGGACCGTAGATGTCGATCGATCGTTCGGCCATGCCACTCGCCCAGCCCTCGGCGAGGACGTCGGTGACGGCCTGAGCGGCGATGGCGTCACCGTATCGACTCGCCATCAGGTTCTCGGCCTGCGTATTGCGAAAGATGACGCCGCCCGCCTCGTCGCAGAGCACGAGTCCGAGTGGCAACGTGTCGAGTGACCGGCGAAGGCGCACGGACTCCGCGCTCGACTCGCTTACGGCGTTGTGGGCGGCGCCGGTGACCTCTTCGAGGTAACTCAGCGCGGACTCGACCTTGCCGTCGTCGTTATGAGGTTCGACCGCGAGTCGCGACGCGAGCGCGGTGAGGCGCTGGGCGATCGCGCGATGGCCGCGCCGGCGAAAGAGAAGGATGCCCAGCACGATGCCGACGATCAAGACACCGGCGGCGGCGCCGTAGAGCGCGGCGGGGGGCCAGAGCGAAATCACGTTTTTTGTCAAAGCAACGAACACACCAACAGTCTCGCAGACGGGCTCAGGTAGGAGGCGATGGCGACCGTTGGGGACCCCTCAACGAAAGTGTGACCTTCATGTTCTTCGCCAATGTGACGCTGAGCCCTTCAACGACTGCGCTTCCGGGCAGTGCCGCGCTGCAGTCGATCGCCAACGGAATCGCCTCCTGGGCGCTCATAGGTGCGCTCGTGGCGTTACTGCTAGGAGCCGCGATGTGGGCGGTGGGTAGCCATACGCAAAATATGCACCAGTCCTCGCAGGGTCGCCGCGCGGTGCTGACGTCACTGGCGGCGGCGATCCTCATCGGTGCCGCGCCGGCCCTCATCAACTTCTTCTTCAACACGGGACTCCACGTCCACTGATGACGATTTTCCACTGTATTTTCTCGCCGACGTCGTGCGTCGCGAACGTCGCCAAGTCCACGACCAACGACTTCTTCGGTGCCCTGACGACGTGGATCGTCGCGTCCGTTCGCTGGTTCTTGAGTGCCGTTGGCCACGTGTTGATGACGGCGAGTGAACCATCGACGGTAATCAACGGCGCGAAGGCGGAGTTCACGACGCTCCTCGTTCTGGCACCCGTGCTCATGATGATCGGCCTCCTCGTGTCGACGTTGCAGGCGTTGCGTCACGGTGAGGCGTCAACGCTCTGGCGGGTCTATCTCGGCGTCGCGCCGGCGTGCGTAGCGGGCGTGGCCCTGGCGCAACCCCTCGCGTCACTGACGCTGCAAGCGGTGAACCAGATGTCCTCGACGGCCGCCGGGTCCGTCGCCCAACACGAGGCGACGCTCGCGGGAGCGCTCACCGGACTGATGCCGACAGCGCCCGGTTTCGCGATCTTCCTGCTCGCGGTCCTCGTCGTGATCGGCGCGATTCTCCTGTGGTGCGAACTGATCGTGCGCACGGTGGTACTCACGCTGTTGCTCGTCCTCGTCCCGATCGTCGTTCCCCTTTCGACGTTTCCCTCGGCGCGGCGACTCAGCTGGCGCCTTGTCGAGACGTTTCTCGCCGTCGCGGCGAGCAAATTCATCATCGTCGTCGCCCTCGTACTCGGACTCAATGAACTCCAGGGCACCTCCGCGACGGAGGTCATCACGGGAGCCGTGACGCTGCTGCTCGCCACGTGCACGCCGTTCCTACTTCTTCGAGTGATCCCCTTCCTGGAGCAGTCCGCTCTTCATCAACTCGAAGGCCTTCGTTCGCGTGCGGCGCGCGCGGTGACGAACGCGTCGAGGTCCCCGGTAGCGCAGGCCGCGCGCGCGTTGGCGCCCGAGGTCCCCGTACCGGGTCCGCCGGAACGTTCGGAAGACCTTGGCCTCGGCACGTGGCCCGGCACGCCCGAGACTCCCGTACCCACGTTCGACGGCGACCCGCCGCCGCCGCCCATCGGCACGCCGCGCCTACGGGGCGGACACGTTGCCTATCGACGCGACGAGATTGGTCCCGTCGTCGGGTGGCATTTTGATGAGTGAGACGCTTGGTCTCGGCGAGTCGGACGCGAACGCTCGCTGGATCGGCGTTCGACGCCATCAAGCAGTCCTCACCATTCTCGGGGTCGGACTCGCGGGCGACTGGGTGATGAGTCCGCATGCGCCAATCGCGGAGATCGTCGCCGGTCTCGCGTTCTTGATCGGGGCGGTGCCCTGTTACGACGGACTCACGGTCGGTGAGGGGTGCGTAGTAGCACTTCGGTTCGTCTTCCGATCACACTGGCACGAGTTCACCGTTCGCGAGTTCGGTGACGACGTGGTGCTCTGGGCCGTCGGTGAAGTGACTTTTCGGGGATACGAGTTGAAGCATCGAGGACGACTCGATCTCTCGGGGCGCGACGTGATCATCGCGCAGGCCCTCGCGGCTCTTGCTGACGCCAGCAGCGCCGGGCGAACGGGACAGCACTTCTCGCAGCACGTCGTGACGCACGGCACGGGCACTCGTAGTTTGTTGGCCTTGCCCCCTGAGGTCCTCGCCCCCGACGGCTGGACCGCGAACAACGAACTCGCGCTCGACGTGGTGGGCGTCGGAAGTGAGGAGAGGTCACTTCGCGTCCTCGAACGATTCACGTACCTCCGTACGAAGGATCAGCTCGCGCGCGTCTATCGGGTTCGCGACTTTTCGTCGGTCCCACCCACCCGTGGCCTCCTCGAACAACTCCTTCGATCATCGACATCCCTCGATCTGGCCCTGCACGTGGACGTCGTGGCGGGCGCCAAGGCTCATCGCCTGGCCGCGCGCGCCGTGCACCGCGTCGGAACTGACGACGCGACGTCGAGGTCGGCTGGTTTTCGACGGACGGCTCGTTCCTCGCGGAACTTCGAGCGACTCTCGCAGCGTGAAGTGCTCGTGGCCAGCGGCCGCTCACTGTTGCGCCTTGCCGTGTTCGTCGTGGTGCGTGGCGAGACCTACGACGACGTACAGCAGCGAAGTTCGCTCGTCTGGCGTTCCGCCCACGACGCGGGACTGCGGTTGGAGCGCGGTTGGGGTCTGCAGTCGAGTTGGTACTACGCGCAACTGCCCGGTGGCCCGGGTTGGTGAGAGCGTGGACGCACTGGGCGACGTCGAGCGACCTCGTGAGCCTTCGCCTGCCCGCGCACGACGCGGGAACGGGTCTGTGCGGCCAGAGTCTCGGCGAAGCGCAGCACGGTTCGTCGTTCGTCCTCGACGTCTTCGACGCCTACGGCGCGGGACTGGTGTCGAACCCGAACGTCATCGTCGCTGGCTCCATTGGGGCGGGCAAGAGCACGATCGTGAAGATGCAGCTCGAGCGGGGACTTCGCCGTGGTCGTCGAGCGGTCGTCATCGATCCGAAGGGCGAGTACGGCGAACTCGCGGCGATGCACGGGACGACGCCCGTGGCCCTCGGTCGCGACGGATGGTGCAGTCCCTTCTCCAATGACGACCGCGAGGGACGCAACCTGCTGCGCGCGCTCGTCGCGAGCGCCCAGGGATCACCGCTCACCAGCGATCAACACTTCGCGCTCGACGAGGTCTGGCAACGCCTGCCACGTCCGCGACCCACTCGCGTCCTCTGGTCGCTCTATGAACTGCTGGCCCCGTACCTGGAGTCGACGACGCCGAGCGCGTCGCGCTCGCTCGCGCTGATTCTTTACCGGTTCATCTACGGCGACCTGGCGGGACTCTTCGACGGCGAGCGTGACCCTTTGGCCCTTTCGGGTGACCTCGTCGTGTTGGACCTCTCGGCGCAGTGGTCGTCCAACGCGCTCTCGTTGGCGGCGCTGAGTGCGGTCGCCGCCGCGCAACAGGTCTTCGCACCGGGCGGCGAGGTCGGGTACCTCGTCATCGACGAGGCGTGGGCGCTCCTCAGTGACGTCGACGCGCTTCGCTGGTTGCAAGGATCGTGGAAACTCGCCCGGGCGAGAGGTCTCTCGCACGTGCTGGTGCTGCACCGATGGAGTGACGTGGCGGCCGCGGGCGACGCCGGGAGCGCCCAACGTGAACGCGCGCAAGGCTTGCTTCGAGAGTGTGAGACCGCGTGGCTCTTTCGTCAGCCTCCGGACGAAGCACGAGAGATGAGTGTCGCGCTCGGGCTGGTCCAGCGAGAGGAGCGCTACCTGACGGCGCTGCCGAAAGGCGTGGCGCTCGTTCGCTACGGAGAGCATCGGTCCATCGTGCACGTGCGACCCGACGATCATGACCTCCTCTTCGTCGACACCGACGCCGCGATGCGCGACGCTTCGTGAACGATCGTCCGATACTCGGTCGTCGCTACTGGCAGGGGTTCTCCGGAGGACCGTACGTGACGATGGCCCCACACGGTTCGCTGTTGATCGTCGGACCCACCCAGGCGGGAAAGACGTCGTCGCTCGTGGTCCCCGCGATACTGCGCTGGCGTGACGCGCTCGTCGTGACCAGCGTGAAGAACGACGTCGTGAGTACGACGCGGCGGTGGCGCGGGTCGTTGGGCGACGTACAGATTCTCGAGCCCGGCCGTGACGAGGGCCTGACCTGGGATCCGTTGGAGGGGGTGACGACGCTTCGCGTTGCCACACGTGTCGCGCGTGATCTCACGTTCGGTTCGAACGACCGTGGTGACACCGAATTCTGGAACGCGCTCGCGACCAAGCTCGTGGCGGGTCTGATGGTGTTGGCGAAAGAGCGCTCACTGTCGATCTTCGACGTCTCGAACGTCGTTGAACGTCAAGACGTGACGCCGTGGTTAGACGATGGTGGCACGTCACCAGCCAGCGAAGCCGTTCGCAATTTTCTTGGTCACGACCGCAAAACGCTGGACGCCGTGTTCACGACGGCCGAGACAATGTTGATGCCGTGGCACTATCGCCAACCTTTGGCCCACGTCCGACCCATCGTCGCCGGCGCGAACACGCTCTATCTCTGCAGCCCCCGAGGTGAACAGCGTCACTACGAGCCGCTCTTTCGAGGAGCACTTCGCATGGTGCTCGAGGAGCAGCAACGCCTCGTCGACGAAGGCACGTCACGTCGCTTGTTGATGGTGCTCGATGAAGCGGCCACCGTGGCGTCACTCGAGGAGCTCGATCAACTGGCCGCGACCGTGAGTGGACTCAACGTCACCCTCGTGACCGTGATCCAGGACTTCTCGCAACTGGTGGCCCGCTGGGGTCCGCGCGCATCGACCATCGTCAACAATCACACCACGCGCGTTGTCCTTGGCGGCCTCGCGGACGCGAGCGTGGGGAAGTACCTCCCCGAGCTCGTCGAGACCAATCCCGACTCTAAGCAGGTGCCTTTGCGCCTTCGCCCACGCGGCACGGCCGTCGTCGTGGCCGGAGGTCGCAGGGTCTTCACCGTTCGACTTCGCCCGTGGTGGAAGGATCGACGGCTTCGTGGACGGGGTGACCCTGAGCAAAAACTACGATTTGCTGATGGCCTATCAATCGCTGCTGATCCAAGAGCAGATCTTCGCGATTGACATCGGCGCGACGAACATCAAGTTCAGCCACGTGGACGAAGGGGGTGAACTCGTGCGCGGGGTTCGCCGACGCCCGACGCCCTACCCCTGTTCACCAGCGCGATTGGTGGAGTTCTTGGAAGAGCGCATCGCCAAGAGTGGCTGTCGACGCGTCGGCGTAGGCTTTCCGGGCGAGTTCCGCGACGGGCACGTCATCCAACCCGGCAACCTCTCGCGTCCCGGGGGCGTGGCGACGGACAAGGATCCCCAGCTCGACGAGATGTGGCGGGGCTTCGCCTTGGAAGCCGTGCTCCGTGAAGCGAGTGGACGCGACGTGCTCGTCGTCAACGACGCGACGATGGCGGCCCTTGGGTGCATCGAAGGCAGTGGGACCGAACTGGTGTTGACCCTCGGCACGGGACTCGGGCTTGCGCTATCGATTGAAGGAAAGCTCAAGAAAGTTCGCGACGTCGGCGCGGAGATCTTCCGCGACGACAAGACGTACGACCAGACCATTGGCGAGCGGGCGCGCTCACTCGACGACGAACGATGGAATCCGACATTGATTGAGATCGTGGACCGATTCGCGAAGGAGTTCCATGCCGACGTCGTGCACCTCGCCGGCGGCAACGCGAGGCGCGTCGTGCCCCTCGAGTTCGAGCACTTGGCGTACCGGGTCGTGATTCACGGCAACGAAGCGCCCATGCGTGGCGCGGCGCGGCTCTTCGCCGCCGCGTAAGACGACTTCGACGTTATCGAGATTCAACTACTCGCCAGGGCGACCGCGCTCGCGGCGAGCACACCCGCCGCCACGCGGCACGCTCGATCGTCGACGGCGAAGTCCGGACTGTGGTGCATGCCACTGGAGCCGTCGGCGAGTGCGCCGCCGACGAAGAGGTAACAGCCCGGTACGCGCTCGAGGAACTCTGACACGTCGTCACTCGGCGTCACTGGCGGAAACGTGATCACCTGTTCGGCGCCGACGACTTGTCGGGCGCTCGTGACGACGTTCGACACCACGGAGGCGTCGTTCTTCACGGCCGGCGTCGATTCGTTCAGTTCTAAGACAGACTGGACCGTGTAGATGGTGTCGACGTCATGGAGCAGATCACGAAGTCGTGCGATCGCTTGCACTTTCTGATCGGGCGTGAACGTGCGCAGCGTTCCGCGCAAGAGCGCGTGGCGGGGCACGACGTTGTTCGCTGTGCCGGCGTTGAGTACTCCGGCCGAACAGGCGCAGTCAGTCCCCTCGTAGGTGAGACCGGCGACGACGCCGCCGAGCAGGGGAGCGAGATGGCTGATCGCGAGCACGACGTTGCCTTCGGTCGTCGCCATCGCGCCGTGACCACCACGACCTTTGATGCGCACGGTGAGCGTCTGGCCATCGCTCATCATGATGCCCGGGCGCGTCGCCACGAGTCCGACCGGCGCCAACGACGTCACGTGCACGCCGATGACGTAATCAACGGGATTGTCGTCGAGCACGCCGCCGTCGATCATCACCTTGGCGCCGCCGATCACTTCCTCGGCCGGCTGAAAGAGAAGCGTGAACTCTCCCGCCAGCTCCTCTCGACGACGCGACAAAAGGTCCGCGACCCCGAGGAGACTGGCGGTGTGCACGTCGTGGCCACAGGCGTGCATCACGCCCGCGATCTGCGAGACGTACGAGAGACCGCGCTCTTCGGTGACCGGTAGCGCGTCGATGTCAGCGCGTACCATCACGCGTTTACCCGGTTTGGTACCCACCAAACGTGCGACGGCACCCGTGTCGGTGGGGCACGGTCGTAGTTCGAAGCCGAGCGATATCAGTCGTTCCTTCACTATCCTCGTCGTACGGTGCTCGTCGAAGGAAAGTTCGGGATGGGCGTGAAAGTCGTGGCGAAGGTCGACCATCGGTTCGTACGCGGCGTCGAGCAGTTCGGGAAGGTCATCGATGAATGATCGGGCCATAAGGGAATGGTAGTTAGTGGGCCAAGAGTTGATGGAAACGACGTCGGCTAGGATGGTGGGCCAGTATCAACGCGGCTGTAGCTCAGCGGATTAGAGCATCGGTCTACGGAACCGAGGGTCGGGGGTTCGAATCCCTCCAGCCGCACTTCAATTCTGGAGGCCGGGTACTCAGGGACCGATTCACTGAGGCGAAGTCGGACGGCATGGAGAGATTGATTTCTAGAGAGAGATGGCGACCATCTCGCGTGTCGCTCCTGCATTGCGGACACTTACTGCTGGCTCACGCGAAACTTGAGTCCTTCACGCTATTGACGTTGAGCTCCAGCAGATCCCGAGCGTCTCCGGAGGCAAAAGTAACGAAGCGGCGAAGAAGAATACCTAAGTTCTTCGAGTGCGTTGTATCTTCCGCGCGTTCACAAACTGCGGACGGAATGCTACTTGCCGAGCGGAACGAAGGTAGATTTCAGACGCTCGACCGGACCGGGACGCCCAAGGTAGTAGCCCTGCCCACAGGGAATGCCGATCTCTTGCAGGGTTAGGAACTCGGCGGCGGTTTCGATACCTTCGGCAATGATGCTGGCTCCGGTATCGCTTGAGAAGCTTTGGAGGGCCCTGGCAAGAGCACGACGAACCGGGTCGGAGTCGATTCCCGTCGTCAGCGCGCGATCGAGTTTTATGAGGTCCGGAGCCAACTTGAGGATGTGGCTCAGGCTCGCAAACCCAGACCCCGTGTCGTCGATAGCCAGCTGGACACCTAGTTTTCGGTAGTCGGCTAACAGGCCTGACAAGTGCTGGTAATTGGCAACGGCGATCTGTTCGGTAAGCTCCAGCACGATCCGAGTTGGTTCCACTGATTCGATCATGGCGGCCAAAGCGGATGTACCTATGACCTCGGGGCTGGCGTTGATAGCAACTGGTATCTGTTCGGGGATTCTCTCCAGGAAAGACAGTGCCATTTCGATCGCTGCCAGTTCCAACTCGATACCCAGGCCAACCGAATGGGCCATTGCGAACCACACGTCGGGTGTTCGATAAGGCGTTGCGTGGAATCGTGCAAGAGCTTCGACTTCGATCAACGCACCTGTCGACAGCGCATAGATGGGTTGAAAGACCATCGAGAATGCCCGTTCATCCAAGGTCTTGCGCAGTAGTTCCTCATCGAGCGCTTCGCCGACCGATCCGGGACTCAAAATATTTGCGATATACCTGGCCTTTGCCGAGATGCCAATCGATGTCGAATCGACCGCTTCGTCACCAGAGCCAAACATGGACGCCGTCGATCGCGAGAGGCTCCTCGATGTGAAGACGACCGCACCCACAAACTCAGCAACCTGGGTCAGCAGTGTGACGTCGGCCGCCGTGAACGCGCGTGGTATCGGCGCATTGACCGTGAGGACACCCAATCTCTCTGCTCCATGTCGTATTGGGACACAAACCAACGAAACTGCGTTCAAGCGTCGACATGCCTCCCGGTCGACACGATCGTCGTTCTCGGTGTCTTCGCTGTACACGGCAATTCCCGAACGGTACGCGAGGCCCGAAAGGCTTCCGTCTAGTTGCACAGTCGCTCCGACGGCATCGAGCCGAGTGCCTGCGCCGCGTATGTAGGTCAGAGTTCTCTCGTCGTCGGCCAGCCCGATCAGAGCATTTTCCGCGTTCGAGATGAGCGAGAGTGTCTCGACGCAGACCCGTTGCATCATTTGCATGGGATCGATAGACCGATGGACCGATTCAAGAAGCTCCGTGCGCATTCGCATCAGATCCCCGCCCCTCGATTGCTTCCTTCTGAGATGTTCGTCGGAAAATAACGTCTATTCGAGCGAGATTTCTACGTCCGTCTCACTTTCAACATACATTGCCACGGTCGGAATAGAGAAGTCTTGAGGGGCCGGGACGACGTTTGCATCAATGATCATCCGTTTGACGGTTTGATGGTTAGGGGACACGAACCTGATTCGGGCGTTTTGACCGTCCCTATCACCTATCCCGACTTCTATTGTGAGGCCAGGTACTCAAGTCCTGGCCTGGAGTCGTCTGGTCGGTCACTCGTCGTTGGATCCCTTAGTCGCCGTCCAGGTCTTCACTCAGCGTCGGCGGATAGAGGGAGTCAGATGCTTTCGGTCGGTATCGAGGCGCCCGAAGGTCTCATCAAGGACGTCGATGAGGCGATCGAGGCGACGAGCCCGAAAGGTTGAATCCTTGAAGGGCCTCTCGTACGCGGAGAAGTACCAGTTTCCGCTACTTGCACCGTGACCACGCGGGCGATTGTGGGGCCGTGGTGTCTTGCTTCTCTGTCACTGGGTTACGCCTTTCGAGTCACGTCCCGTCGCCGATTCCATCGATACCATTGGCCCACATGGACGCCTTCAGACGCGGTCGTCGCAGAGTTCACGGTTCGTGCCGCGAGCAGGGGATTGCGCTGCTCGGAACGCTGCTCACCGTCATTGTCTTGGCCGTGATGGCCGTGATCATGCTCAACACCCTGGGCGGCTCGCCATCGGGTACGGGCACGACCACCACGATTCCCGGCGCGACCACGGCGACGGTGCCTGCGACGCTCGAGAGCGGCGCGCAGGAGGCCGCCGTCTCGGCATGTCGGGCGAACTACCGGGCCATTGAGATGGCACTCGCCGACTACCGCTCGCTCAATGGGTTGTTGCCCGCAGCCGGAGCCGCGTGGGCGACGGCGGCGGCCAACGGCGGGCCCTACCTGCAGGTCTGGCCCGAAAGTGCGCGAGACTACTCAATCGTCTGGAACGGAACACAGTTGAGCGTCATCCCCGTGAGGGGTGCGTCCTCGCACGGATCGGACGGCACCAGTTCTCCCCAGTCCGGCTGCTTCGCGGCTTGAACAGATCGGCAGCGAAGGCGGTGAGAATCGGACCGAGTTGGCGCGCGAGTTCGCACAGTGATGTGCCGGCCGCGAGGCCGCGCAAGATCTCCTCACGCTCCGTCGACGACAATGAGCGGGTCGCGCGCGTTCGTTCACGCGGCTTCGCGCCGCCGGTCTGTTCCATCAACGTGCACACTGCACTCGCGAAGCGACCGTAGGAACGAGCGATGGGGGATGGACTCACCCGTCGCGATGCGTTCCCAGATATCTCGTCGTTCGTCAACCGCGAAGGGACGATATTCATAGTTAGCTATGGGACCTCCTCGACGTCGACGCTCAGCTAGCTAGTTGTCTAGTGGTGCGCTCACCGCTGGAATCCGCCCCTCATCGAGGACAGATGTATCGGTTCATCGGGGACGCTTTCTTCGGGGGCGGTCAACGTCACTGTAGGGTGCAAGCAGGGTCCAGGAAATTACCCGTTCTTCTTGCCGCAACGGTAACTTTGGATCACGTGGTTCGACCGCGAACCGACGAATTCATTGGAATTGTCGTTCAAGAGCACGAATCCATCACGAACAAGTCAATCCCCGCGCGGGATTGTCGGCGCTGCGTTGTTCTTCCCTTGTCAGGGAATTGACAGAGTCATCGTTTCCTGTTATGCCTCACCCTAGGAAGCTCCCTCAAAGGACAAGAGTGACCTGACAGTAAAGGGTGAAGTGTTGATCCTCAAGCCGTGATTGGTCGCCGGGCTTTAGGGGAGCGAATGGCGAAACCGACTCCCGTTGTAGGCAAATAGCCAAAGTTAATTATCAAGGGAGTGCAGTGGATATTCGAGTATTTAAAGTTAAGAGTTTGGCGGTGGTGGGGGCAATGAGCCTCGTAACCTTGGGAGTGGTGGCACCCCTTTCGGTGGCTTCTGCCACCCCGACAGTCGCGGGCGTCACAGGCTACACAATCTCAATGGGAGCGGTGACGACGATCCCCGCGAACAGCAGTGGCGTGTCGCAGGTTGCAGACGCGTTTTGTCGACCGGGCAAGGTTGTTCTAAGTGGAGGCGTCGCTAATCACAACTCCTCAGTGTTCATTCGCACGTCGTACCCGACCGATTCAACGACCTGGCAAGCAGTCGTGACGCCGACCATCAACATTGGCTATCCGGAAAGTTTCCAAACGTACGCCGTTTGCGTTGACGCGTCCTCTGTCCCCGGCTACCACCAGGTGCAGACGAAGCCGCTAGCGGTCGGCCCCGACACCTACTACGGCGCCAATAAGGCTGTCGGCGACGCGTATTGCAACGTGGGCGACGTCGTGGTCGGCGGCGGAGTACGCAGCCACAATCCGAGTACGTTCCTCACAGTCTCGCGTCCCACGACGGACCAACGAGCGTGGGAGGTTGAGGTTCATCTGACCAATCCTCCGTCTTACGGCGGAGAGACGTACCAGGTGTCCTCGGTGTGTATCCCGAGCGCTGACGTGAGTAGTTACGCAATTGGCAACGCCACCACGGCGACCTACGGAACCGCACTCACTCAGGCCGCGCCGTCCAGCACCGCTGGTTCGCCGTACTGCGGTGCGGGCATGCTCGCGGTGGCCGGTGGAGCTACTAACCACGACCAGACCAACGGATTCATCAGCTCGGTAGCGCCGAACTCTAGCGGCAAGTACTGGATCGTCACCGACCGGAACGTGAACCCTCCGTCCTGGGGTGAGTGGTTTCTTCCAAACTCCATCTGCGTCACTGGAACGTTCTAACGCACACCGATGTGATCGTCCCGGGAGTCCAGCCTTATGGCCGGGCTCCCGGGTTCGTTCGCCGAAGCGGACACGAAACGCACCCTGTGGGCTGACGACGAGCGTACGAGCGCCTAGCCCCAGTCAGTATCGAGGGTTTGCCCATAATTGTGCGACGCGGTTTTCGGTTTCGAACCACGGATTCCGTTCCCCTTGCGTCGCGTCCGACGATGAACTCGATTGCAATCGGCGGCGGCGGCTCCCACTTCAAAGTGCCGACTGGCCAAGCGGGAAGTGGTGGCCCGCAACGTTGTGGGGGCGTGTACTTGTCGAAAGCGGCGCGGCCCGCGTGAGTCAAACGCAAGTGGTGACACTTAAACCGGTCCGACATGGGCTACCACCGGTAAGGGGACGATCATGGGATTCTTGAAGACGGTGAAAGGGGATGAGGTTGACGGTGTCGCCGATCGGCTTAACGATCAGATCCTCGATGGCCGCACGAATCGCCTCAGGTTCATTCAGGTCCAAGTCACCGAGCTTGGCTGATAGTCGGGTGGCAATCTTGACGCGATTGAACAAATCGTGAAACTCCGGTGATCATGTTTGAATTAACTTCTCTCCGGTCATTCGATTCCTATGTGAGCGGCACGTCTGGGTGCCTGATTCTAAATTGGTCACTACTCAACACGGTGGATAGACAGCGGCGGCACGTCGCGTTTCTGCGGTTCGTGAGCGTCTTCACTTTTGAAACTTAGGTCCAGTCAACGAAGTGACTTGATCCAAACAGATTTCCCTCAGTGACGACCGCGGTTTGTAAGTGTCTCGACGAAGCAAAGGGATGAGACGAGCATGAGCGCCACGCCGATAATTCCCACGAGAACGGTGTGCGTGAAGAAAGCGACAAGGATTGCCAATCCCAGAATGAAGCCAAGGACACTCCCAAATCGCACTTGCCGACGACGATCGGAGAACTTGATCGCGTCGACCTTATGAGTGAAGCGCGCGTCACTCTCGAGCGACTCCTCCAGACTGGTAAGAATTCTTTGCTCATGCTCAGATAGGGGCACGTCTTCTCCTTCCGCACTACCTCGGATCACCTGTTTGGAGCAATCGTTCATAAAAACTTTCGCGGAACTTATACTCCGTCATCGGTCGTACGATGTCAACTTGCTGCCTCTCGCCCGGCACGACCCATTGCGAATCCACCGAAGCTTGCGAGTAAGACACCCGGTCCAACAGCGAGTCCCGCCCAATAGGCGAGCGTCATCGATGGCGACGCCGTGTGGAAATAACTGCCCACCAGTGTGGGCCACACCACGGGGATGACCGCGAGCCACGCGCCGGAGAGGAAAGCAAGGAATCCGGACGCGACGAGCAGTCCCGGTGCCAGCGTCCCCGTTAACCGACGGGCGCTCACGATGATCAGTAGACAAGCCAGCACTCCTGCAGCCCCTGGTACGAGCGCTCCCAGCGCGTGGACTTCATTCCATGTCCACGACGCCGTGCCGTCGGGCGAAAACCCGAATGTTGGGCCGACAAAGGGGACGATCCCCGCCCACGCCGATACCAACAAAGCGAGGAAGCCTCCAAGAATCAGACTGAGCGGTGCACCTCGCGCTGGCGTTGGAAATGTCGGCGTTCGAGTTGGAGTCGGCTCGATTTCGTTTCTCTGCGCTTGCGCATTTTCTTCGTCGCGCACGACGTCAGGATGATGCCTTAACAAGTGGGTCATAAACACCTCCTTGGTTGCACAACCATCCTACTTTCCCCCGGTCATTTCGGAGCCGAAAATCTTGCTGGGAAGTGCCTGGTGGGTGCCTTCAAATGACTTTCTGCTCCGCTCCGGGCGAAACAAAGAGGGGCATTTGGCGCCCACGTGGAATCTGATCATTTCCTTTGCGACACGCGAAGGTGAAGAGTGCGAGTGATTAAAAGAATCGCTTGACACTCACTGAAGCGCAGTGGATACGCACGTCTAGAGACGTTCATGATTGGCCAAGTTGGAGAAGACCAATGAAGAGGGATCATGACATCGGAGTTTGTTGACGACATGGCCCGAGGTTCACGGTGTTGGGACGCGGTTGGTCACTGCGACGTGGACGGCGACGTCGACATTGATGAAGAAGCGATGGGGACGGAGTCACGACGTGATCGCGAAACAACCACGAGCGAAACGCTCGAGGGATCCCTCTCCTCGGACGTGACGGTCATTGACGCAGCGAAGGAACGGGCAACGTCAGACGAGCAAAGACCCTCGGTAGGGACGACCGAAGTGCCATGGGCGTTTTTACTTGAGGACGCGTTAACGAATTAATGCTCATCCATCGTGACTGATGGGTAGGAAATTGGTCGCGGGCAATCCAGCGTCATAACGGGAGCTGAAAGTTCATCGCGTGCCGTGATCGTCTGTGGCTGTACCTACGCGACAAACGAGCTACGTGACAGCGACCGTCAATACGTCCGCGAACGCGAAAACTGAACGTAGCCGACGAATGGTTCGACGTCGCTCGTTGCTGTTCAGGATTCCTTGTGTACCACGAGCACCGAGCAGGCCGCGTGCGACACGACGGCCGCCGCGACGCTGCCGAGCAGGTGCCCGGCGAGACCGGAGTGTCGGTGTGCGCCGAGAACGATCAAGCTCACGTGGTGCGCTTCAGCGGCCTGGATAATCCCTTTCCACGTTGGCGCCGCCTCCGTGGTCAGACCCTTTGCTTGAAAGCCTGCGTTGCGGGCAAGTGACGCGCCGAATTCGGCGGTCTCTTCCGCGGCCTGACGCACTTCGTTCGCTGCGTCGGCGTCGAAGTGGCGCTTCGTGACTGGCTCGAAGCCGACGTCGGCGGGCTGCCATACGCACAAGACGAGCGCGTCGCGACCGGCCGCGAGCTCACGCCCCGCACGCTCGATGGCCAGCGCTGCAAGTTTGGTGCCGTCGTAGACGAAGAGAATCGGGCCGGTGGGCGTCGTCGCGCCAACATCACGTGTGGACACGTCAGTCGACGCTTTCGGTACGTGCGCCCGCCATTGCGGGGACTCTAGTCTCGGGCACGCTTCGACGCAGTTTTGCAAACAGTGGTGGCGACTCCCACGCTGGATTGACGCCGGCGAGGAAGCGGTCGAGATCGGGCGCCTGGGGACGAGCGCCGCTCAGCATGTAGATGACGACACCGATGACCGCGCCCCCGAGGGCGAGACCGAGTCCAACCCACAACGCGATGGCCGTACCCGCGTCGAGACCGCCGCCGGTTGCGACGGCGAAGTGGATGAAGATCGGCGCGACCATGAAGGCCGCGACCGCTCGAAAGAGTTCGACGATGGCGAAGACGCGCTGGAGGTTGGCCGCGGGCAGAGAGAAACCTGCGACGAACAGCGCCAGCGCCACCGTCGCGCCGAGACCAATCCCCGTGAGGCCGGACCCAAGGAGCGCCATCGCCTGGCTCGACGGGACGGAGATTCGAAAGACGACGATGCCAGCTGCCAGCACGACCATGCCCACGAGCGGCAGGTAGTGCATGGCGCGCTTACGCACGACGAGTCCGAGCGCGATCGCCGAGAGCGCGGCGCCCGCGACTTCGGGCAAGTAAAGGAGGCCAATGTGCAACGGGCTGTAACGAGACTCGAGCACACCGACCGTCAGCGCGGTCGCTGAGACCGACGCGGCGGCTGCGAACAGTGCCACGACGATGCCGGCGACGGGAATCGAACTCGTGAGCATCGTCTTGACCGTCAGCAGTGGTCGCTTCGCGCGGAACTGGTAGACGACAAGGATGATGATGAGGCCGAGACCGCCGAGCAGCGGCACGATTGTTTCGACGTTGAGCAGCGCGTGGGTCGTGAGCTCAGAGGCACCAAAGAAGGCCGCGACGCAACCCACGGCGGCAAGCCCGATCGCCGGCAAGTCGCGCGGCGAATCAGGGTTGGCTGCCGGAGAATCTTCGAAGGTCAACACCACGAGGATGAGTGCGACGACCGCGATACCGACGACGATCCAGAACAGGGGCCGCCAAGCGATCGACTCCGCCTGCACGCCACCAATGAGCGGTCCAAGAGCCACCGCTCCGAAGATGCACACGTTCATGATCACTGCGGTGTCGCGAAGCTTGTTCGCGGGATAGCCAATGGCGAGCGGTGGGACTGCCGATATCAACAGCAGGCTCGTGCTCAGTCCCTGGATGATGTGGCCAGTGATGAACATCCCGGCATCCGTCGCTGACGCCGTCAGCACCGAGCCAATGACGAGAAGGACCGCGTACCCGACGAGCATCCTTCGCTGCGGGAAATGTTGTGCGAACTGCACCGCCAGGACCGTGCCGAGGGCGTAGGCGGCGTTCGCGAGACCCGATCCGAGGCTGAACGTCTGCGCCGACATGTGGAGCTGCTTACTGATGATCGGCGTCAAGGGACCGAGCGCCGCGGATAACGCGAGGTAGGGAATCAGCGCGAACATCACCATCGTCGCGACGGCCGAGTACCGGCCGGCCAGTGGGCCTTGGATCATCGCGTCACCTCACCGACGTTCGACGCGACGTTTTCCAACGTAAGGCGGCTCAAAGTCGGCTGCACTTCGGGGCTTGCTGGGGAGGGCATTGCTAAGCACCTTTCCGTTAAGATTTGGCAGGAAGCGGAAACATCCTCCACTTACTATACGGAGGGTGCCTCCGGATTGTGACCTGATGTCGAGAAAATCAATCGGATCTGGGCATATGCTTCGCCCAGTGACCAAATCTTTGGAGCCCTCGACGGTCCCCGCGACGGACGATGGCGCCGAAAGCGCCCATCGCGCGAAGCGCTCGGACGCGCAGAGAAATCACGATCGACTGGTGGTCGCGGCGCGCGAGGTCTTCACCTCGCAGGGCAGTGACGCGTCGATGGAGGCGATCGCCCATCAGGCTGGGGTCGGCGCTGGAACCCTGTATCGACACTTCCCGCGTCGAATCGATCTCGTCGAGGCGGTGTATCGAAACGACGTCGAAGAGCTGCTCCTCGCTGCCGAAAAGGCCGTCGCGAACTACGCGCCATGGGAGGCAATGGTGAGTTGGCTCGATTCGTTCCTGCGATACTCCCTCGGCAAGCGAGTGTTCCTTACCGAACTCCTTGAGTCGTTCGAGAAGAATCCGGAGTTGAGGCTGAACGCGCGCGAAAAAGTCGAACAGAGTTTCTCGCTCGTGCTTGAGAACGCGCAGCGCGCGGGCGTGGCGCGGTCTGCCATCGACGGGTCAGACCTCATGTTGCTGGTCGGTGGCATGTGCAGCGGTCCCACGCTCGTGAAAGCGCAGGGTGAGCGCCTACTCGCCACGGTGCTCGACGGTCTGCGGGTCGGTGGCTGACCTTTAACGAGTGGCGCGTGGCACTCTGGTTAGGCACCGCCTTCAATGGACCACGTTTTGTTTGCGCCCGACCGCTTCTGATCCGTCCACACAATTCCTCCAACGCTCCACACGAGCAGGCGTCACCTAAATAGTCCGGAGGAACATCGCCTGGAGCAACGGACGCGTCCACCAACGGTGCGTGGAGGCTCATGACGAACAATCCCAAGCCACCGACCAGCGAAGAGCTCGAACAGGTCGACAGAGCCAATGAATCCGGCAAACCGACCGTCGTGTTCGTTCACGGACTTTGGCTCTTGGCCGGTAGTTGGGATCCGTGGCGTGCGCTGTTTGAATCGGCGGGCTAGCGCACGGTGGCGCCCGACTGGCCGGATGATTCCTCGACGGTGGAAGAAGGTCGCCGCCACCCTGAGCTCATCGCGGGTAAGAGCGTCCAAGGCATTACGGACCACGTCGCGCAGGTGATCAAAGAGTTGAAAGCAAAGCCGGCGATCGTCGGGCACTCCTTCGGTGGTCTGATCACCCAGAAACTCGCTGGTCAGGGCCTGGCTCACGTTTCGGTGCCCATCGATCGGGGACCGTTCCGCGGTGTCATACCGCTTCATTTTTCCTCGCTCAAGGCCGCGTCGGCAGTTCTGCGGAACCCTTTGAACAGAAAGCGTTCGGTGATGCTCCCCCACGAACAGTTTCGCTTCGCCTTCGTGAACGCCGTGGACGAGACCGAAGCCAAGCGGCTCTACGATGAGTTTCCCGTCCCGGGGTCCGGTATTCCACTGTTTCAAGCGGCCTTCGCCAACGTGAATCCGTCAACGGAAGCCCGCGTCGACTCGACAAATCACCGTGGCCCGATGAAGATCATCTCTGGCGAGAAGGATCACACCGTTCCCTGGGCGATCGCCAGCGCGTCGTTCGAGCGCCAGCGCCGCAACGCGGGAGTGATCGACAGCGGTTGGGAAGAGGTGGCCCTCCGCGAAGACGTTCATCGACCGCTTCATGGGCGCCTGACGGTCAATTTCAGTCCGTGTAGAGCTTCGCTCCGAGCACGATGATCACGAACGAGAGCACGATCGGCGTGATGACCGGGCCGATCCACGTCACCGGGATAAGGAAGAAGACGTCCTTCGTGAACAAACTCCGTGGCCAGTTGTCCTCGATGCGAAGGAAGAGGTAGTACGCCAGGTCCCAGCACCCGAACGCGACCAGAAAGGCTCCGCAGCGCGCCTTCCAGGTTCTGGCGGCCACGTACGCGAGCGTCGCCAGCATGACGATGGTCGCTGCTTCACGTGTGACCTCGATGACGCTGACGCGGTGATTGACGAGGAGCGTTTGAATCGGTGAGACGAACGTGATGAAACCGAGATTCAAATAGGTCCGGTAGTGCGAGAACACGTAGTTCTGATGGAAGTCCCCGAGGGCCCGTAAGTAGTACACGACGGCGGCTTCGACGAAGCCGAAGGCTAGACCGAAAACCATCAGAACGATCAGATTGACGCGCTGGAATTGATTATCCGGCTTGGGGCGGCGCACGTCTTAAGTGTAATGACGGCGGTGACGAGGTTCTTTGGCCCCGCGAGGGTGGCCAAACCCTCTGTAAGCCCGTGATTCATTGGTAGTGTTGGGGGACGCTGAGCCAACTTTCGAGGACTCTGTTGCTTAGGCAACCGTCATACAAGCGTACGCATTAGGAGATTTCATGAAGGTACTGGTTCTCGGTGGTGACGGATTCTGTGGCTGGCCCACGGCGCTCCACCTCTCTGACGTCGGTCACGACGTCACAATCGTCGACAATCTGAGTCGTCGCAAGATCGATATCGAACTCGAAGTCGAGTCACTCACACCCATTCGCCCGATCCACGAGCGCGTGCGCGCGTGGAAAGAACTAACGGGCAAGAAGATCGACTTCGTCCTGCTCGACCTGGCCGAAGAGTACGACCGACTCGAAGCTCTCTTGCGCGAGGAGCTTCCCGACGCGATCGTGCACTTCGGTGAGCAGCGCGCCGCGCCGTACTCCATGCGCAACACCGCCTCGAAGCGCTACACCGTGGATAACAACGTGCGCGCGACGCACAACGTGTTGGCGGCCATCATGTCGAGTGGCCTCGACATTGCGTTGGTGCACCTCGGCACCATGGGCGTCTACGGCTACGGCTGGTCCGGCTCGGCGCCAATCCCTGAGGGCTACTTGACCGTGAAAGTCTCGACGCCTGACGGCGACGTCAACCGCGAGATCTTGCATCCGGCCAACCCCGGCTCGGTGTACCACATGACCAAGACGCTCGATCAATTGCTCTTCGCCTTCTACGCGGCGAACGACCAGATACGGATCACCGACTTGCACCAGGGAATCGTCTGGGGCACTCAGACGCCCCAGACCGCGCTCGACGAGCGTCTCGTCAACCGCTTCGACTACGACGGCGACTACGGCACCGTCTTGAACCGGTTCTTGATGCAGGCGGCCATTGGCCACCCGCTCACGGTGCACGGAACGGGAGGACAGACGCGCGCCTTCATCCATATTCGAGACACGGTTCGCTGCGTCCAGATCGCGCTGGAAAACCCGCCGCAACGCGGCGACAAGCCCCAAGTCTTCAACCAGGTCACCGAGGTTCACCGCATCAAAGAGCTCGCCGAGATGATCTCCAAGTTGACGGGCGTCGACGTGGCGTTTTTGCCCAATCCCCGTCGTGAGGCCATTGAGAACGAACTCAACGTCAGTCGCGACAAGTTCCTAGCCCTCGGGCTCAATCCCACGAAGCTCTCGGAGGGTTTGCTCGAAGAGGCACGCGACATCGCGATGCGCTACAAGGATCGAGCCGACACCACCAAGATCATCGCCCGCTCCGTGTGGCGTCAAGGCATGGAGACGTCGCCCGACCTCATGAAGGGCTAAGTACCGCAAGGAATTCCACTCGCCACCTCAATGGGCGTGTGAGAATCCGAGCATGTCCAAAATCTACGAGTACGCCCGCCATCCGCGCCTCAACGAGCTCGCCCGTGCCGGCCGTCCGATAAAGACCAACGATTTCCGCAAACCAAAGACGGGCGGCTTCTTCGCTCGACTCAACTCAAAGTTCGGGTTGAAGGTCACGTTGGTCGTCGGCACCATGTGGTGCGCGTACTTCTTCACCGTGTTGGCGCTGCTGGCGCTACCTTCTGCGATGAAGCAGGGTACGTACTACATCGTGGTGTGGCTCTCGAGCAGCTTCTTGCAGCTGGTCCTGTTGCCGATCATCATCGTGGGCCAGAACATTCAAGCCGCCGCCGCCGACAAACGTTCGGAAGAGACGTACAAGGACGCCGAAGCGGTGCTGAAGGAGTCCGAGGAGATCCAAAAGCACCTGCTCGCCCAGGACGAAGCGATCACGGGAATCCTGGACCGACTCGAAGCGCTAAAAGGTACCCCGCCGGCGGTGCAGGCCTAGAAACCCCTACTTTGCTTCAGTTCCAACATCTGTTGGCACATTACGCTCCAGGTCGGCACGCAGTCTTTCAACACCGCGCGACGAAAGGGCTCAGCGAACTGGTTGAAATCGAGGTGTTCGAGGGACTCGGTCACGGTTGACAAGAACGTGACGCCGATCGACACGAACATGATCGAACGAATCAGGTGACGCAGACGACTCTTCTCGTCGTCGCTGACGTGGGGCAGCAGTGGAATAACGGCTTCGAGTTCGCTGAGTTGGCCAAGGATCGCCACTCGTAGTTTGTCACTCTGGGCTGACGCGATGGCCGTCTCCAGAATAAAACTCCTGCGCACCGCGTTCTGGTGGCTCGCCGAATTGTGCAGGAGTTGCGTGATCGATCCCTCCTCGAGCACGTTGACGAAGTTTGAGATTTTCATCCAGCGAGCGCGCATGAGGTCATGGAACGCCGCGATGACGAGGTCCTCTTTGGAGGGGTAGAGCTTGTAGATCGCGCCGGGCGAACAGTTGGCGCGCCGGGCGATTCGAGAGATCGTCGCGCGCGTGTAGCCACTCTTGCCCACGACGCCGAACGTGGCGTAGGCGAGCTGGGTCTTGAGATCGTCGCCGGGCGGGAGAACTATCTGTTCAACGTTCTCTTCGAGTTTCACCTCATCGACGTCGCGGGGATCGGTCTCCAGAGTCTCCAAGAGCAACTTCTCGAGCACGCTCTGGTAGTCACGGTCCCACCCGAACTGGGAGTCGGCGAAGATCTGCACCATGGTCATGGCGAAGATGGTGATCCCGCGCGTGAAGGCCGCGCTCTCGGTGCTCGTCTCGTCGAACGTGCGGTCCAAGTACTCGTGAATGAATGGCTCGACCTCTTCGTGCACGGTTGGAATCCGTCGCGAGGTCAGAAGCAGATGGACGCACGCGACGTCCGCGGGCGTCGCCGCACGAATGAAGTCGAAAATGGTCCCGACGGTGGAGGTGTTGGGGTCATCGGCGGCGCTCATGCACAGTTCGAACATCGTGACCGCCCGGTCAGAGAGAACGGAATTCCAGAGGTCAACGAGGAGCTCATCAACGTCTTCGTACCGGGCGTAGGTGGCCCCGTGGGTGAGACCGGCTTCGTGACCGACGTCACGAAGTGAGACGTGGTCGACGCCCACTCGTAACACTTCGCTCACCGCGGCGTCACGAATGGCCGTGTCGTTGGCGACGGCACGGGCGCTGCGCGTGCGCTGGGTTCTTGGCATAGACAATCGTACCTAAGGAGTTCGCATGATTTCTTGGCCAACGTGCTCGGCTCGCCGGATTCAGGGGTTTGGGCGACGTGCCAGATTAGATGGGTGGATTCCTCATTATGAACAGTGTGCTCGCAGCCCTCACGACCACGACGACGGTCGTCAACGTGCACCGGGGTGCCGTCCTGCCCGAAGGTCGATTCGTCGTCCTCGCGGTGCCCGCCCTGGCGCTGCTTTTCTACCTCCTCGTCGTGCGACGGCGACGAGAACCCTGAGACCGTGAGCACCTCCTTTCCCTACGTGCCGCTCGATCACCGGGGTTGGCGACTCGCCATGGGACTGCGCCCGCTCGATCCCGCAAAGTGGCTGGAATTCGACCAGCACTGCGACGAGGAGCTCTCACTCAAGGCCCAACTGCTCGAGAGTGACTACGACGTCGTCGTCGCGACGAACCTCGAAGGCGACGAGGCCAGCCTCGAACTGCTCGTCGAACTCAAGCAGTTCTTGCACGACGTCCACCCCGACCGTTCCATCGAGACCAGTGAGAGCGAGCACCCTATCGTCCAAGCCAGCCGACTCGTCCAAGAGGATCTCTGCGTGATGGTGAAGGAGGATACGTGGCGCCTGCGCGCGGCGTGCGTCTGTTTTCCGTCCCGTTGGGACCTCGCGAGCAAAATCGGCACCACGCTCGACGACATCCATTCGCCCGTGCCGCTGTATGACCAAGAGCTCGCGCGTCCGACCAACGCCTTCTTCGATCGTCTCACGCCCGAGAAGTCGTTCTGGCGACTGAACTGGACGCTCGTCGACAGTCCCGTGTTGCACCAACGCGCGAGGACGCGTCTCTCGCCGCACAGCGACTTATCCGATTGGTACTTTCGCGTTGAGCGTCAAACGCTTCGCCAACTTCCGATGACGCGGGCCATCGTCTTCACCATTCGCACGTACGTCGCGTCGGCCGCTTCGTTACGCGCCCACGACGAGGAGTTCGTCCACGCGCTCCTTCACGGGCTCGACACCGCGCCGGCCTCGGTGCAGGACTACAAGGGCTGGACGGGCGTCGCGGCGCGACTGCGCGATGAGCTCTAGTCGCGGATGAGGTCCTTCGCGATGGCGATCACCTGCATCTCGTCGGTGCCCGCGTAGATGCGCAAGACACGAGCGTCACGACTCAGCTGTTCGACGCGGTACTCGGTGACGTAGCCGTTGCCCCCGAGTATCTGGATGGCGTCGTCGGCGACTTGGCACGCGGCCTGGGCCGCGTAGAGCTTCATCGCCGACGCCTCGGCGAGCGTGGGGACGGCACCGGCGTTGGAGCGCTCCACGTACGTGAAGACGAGGTTGCGCACGTTGACGCGCGCGACTTCCATCTGCGCGAGTTTGAGTTGGATGAGTTGATACTCGCCAATGGGCGTTCCCCAGAGCATTCGGTGCTTCGCGTACTCAATCGCGATGCGCGTGCACTCTTCGATGACGCCGAGCGCCATGGCGGCGACACCGGCGCGCTCCGCGACGAAGTTGTCCTTTGCGCTCTGTCGCCCACCACCTCTGGTCTCTTCACTTTCGCCGAGCAACCGGTCACGACCAACGACGACGTCGCTCAAGAAGACGTCGCCCGTCGGCGAGGCGTGCTGGCCCATCTTTCGCATGGGTGGGGACTGTTCAAGCCCTGGCATTCCCTTATCCAGCACGAAGGTGAGGACCTTTCGCTGTCGGATGTCGTCACCGTTGCCGTCGTCGAGTTTGGCGTACAGCACGATCGTGTCCGCGTAGGGACCGTTCGTGATCCACGTCTTCTGGCCGTTCAAGACGTATCCGTCACCGTCGCGGCGCGCGCTGGTGCGCATGCCGCCGAGCGCGTCCGAACCCGAGTCGGGTTCGGTGATCGCCCAGGCGCCGATCTTGTCGAGTGTCATGAGATCGAGCCCCCAGCGCTCCATTTGGCGAGGCGTCCCGAGCTTGTTGATGGTCCCAGCGGCGAGACCGGTCGACACACCGAGCGAGGTGACGAGTCCGGGGCTCACTCGACAGAGTTCGATCGTCGGAATGAGCGTGAGTGCGGGGTCACGTTGGCGATCGCTGGGCGCGTCGCCGCCCGCAAGCTTTCGCTCGAGCTGGCGTCGAAAGGACTCGGCGGCCATCGATCGCAGTCCAAAGACGTCGAACATCTTTCGCAAGATCTCGTACGGTGGCACGCCGTTGTGTTCGAGGTCGTCGAGGTGGGGTCGGATCTCTTCGTCAACGAAACGGCGGACGACGTCGATGATCGCCTGGTGCTCGTCGGACCATTCGTACATCTCCACCCCCATGGGCGGCGCCGCGTGACGACGCCCGAGTCATCCTACGAGAGCCGCGAACCAGGGCCCCTCGACGTCGGCGTGCGCTGCTAACGCGGCGCGGGCACGCTGAGCAGGGTCGTGACGCCAATAGCTGCGCACCGTTTCGTCCCGCAGGCCACGCTGAGCAGTGGTGTCGGTACGTAACGAAGTGACGCGTTGCTCGCGGTGCCCCCGTGCAGCGTTGCGAGCCACGGCGTGGCGTTCGCGAGCTGGCCCACGACGACACACGACGTCAACGTCGTGCAGGCGAGTGCGTTCGATTCTTGTTTCAGCGACGCGCTCGTCCACGACTTTCCCAGGTTGGTGGACCGGACGAGTTTCGACGAACTCGAGGAGTTGGCGAGGGCCACGCAGCGAAGGTTGGCGCACGAGATTGACGTCAGCGTAGTCCACGTCGTGGGCGTGACGCGCTGCGTCCACGTCGTGCCGCCGTCTCGTGTCGCGTACAGGGAAACGAGGTGATGAGGCGTGAGCGCGCTCACGACGCAGTCGAAGACCGCGACGCACGCGAGCGACGTGACGGCTTCGCCACTGGCCCAGCGCATGGCGACGGGGTCGGTCCAGGTGAGCCCACCGTCGGCACTCAGGCTGAGGCGTGGCGTCGCGCCGACGGCGCCGGTGTCGACGAGCGCGCAGTTGAGTTCATCGCAGGTGAGAGCGTCGATACCGATCCCACCCGGCGGCGGGGTCGCGACGGCGATCGTGTGTCCGATAGCGCTGAAGCGCCACAGGAGATCGTGCCCGGGTTGCGAACCACCCACCAAGCACTCCGTGTTCGTACAAGCCGTCGAGGTGACGAGTGGCGAGACCGTAGCGGGCGGGGCGAGGGGGAACCAGTGACCGCTCGGCGTGACGAACTCCAACACCGACGTCGGTCCAACGCTTGCGCTCGACGTGCCGACGGCGAGGCAGAAGTCGTTCAGTGTGCAGCCCACGTTCGTCAGGGGCACCGAGATGCTGCGTGCTGGCGTGCCGTTCACTGTTTGGACCGTCGTCACGTTCGCGGTGCCACAACTGGCCAGGATGAGCGCCGCGACGCCGAACGTCGCCGCCAGCCGCCAACGAGTCGGTACGCGAGTAGGGGCAGCGCTCATGAGTCCTCTGTGATCAACGCGTTGGCGTTGGCGAAAACTACTGAACGGAACGAACGGCGTCACCCAAGACGCCGAGGCCGTCAGCCAGTTGTTCGTCGCTGATGATGAGTGGTGGCAAGAGGCGGATGACGTTGCCGTACGTTCCACAGGGCAGCGCCACCACGCCGTGCTGTTGACAGTACGAGATGATCGCCTTCGCCGCCGCCGCGTTGGGATTCTTGGTGCCGGGCTCAATGAGCTCGAAGGCGACCATCGCGCCGCGACCTCGCACGTCACCGATGATCGCGACGTCTTGTTGAAGGGAACGCAGGTTCGCCAACAACGTGTCGCCGATCTCTCTCGCGCGCGCCACGAGGTTGCGGTCACGCAGCGTCTTGATGGTGGCGAGAGCGGCGACGGCGGCGACGGGATTGCCCCCGTACGTGCCGCCGAGACCACCCTCGTGCACCGCGTTCATCAGCTCCGCTCGTCCTGTCACGGCCGCGAGCGGCATGCCACCCGCGAGGCCCTTCGCGGTCGTCACGATGTCGGGTACGACGCCCTCGTGGTCAACGGCGAACCAGTCACCCGTGCGACAGAAGCCGGTTTGGATCTCGTCGGCGATGAAGACGACGCCGTGGTCGGTGGTCCACTTGGACAGCGCGGGGAGGAACCCCTCGGCCGGTACGACGAAGCCGCCCTCGCCCTGGATGGGCTCGATGAGCAGGGCCGCGACGTTCTCCGCCCCGACGTCGGATTCGATGATCCTGATGGCGTTCGCCGCGGCTTCGGCGCCGTTCAATCCGTCGCGGTAGGGGTAACTCATGGGCACGCGATAGACCTCGGGCGCGAAGGGTCCGAAGTGATCCTTGTAGGGCATGTTCTTCGCCGTCAGCGCCATAGTCAAGTTGGTGCGACCGTGGTACGCGTGCTCGAAGACGATGATGGCGCTGCGTCCCGTGGCGAGGCGCGCGACCTTGACCGCGTTTTCGATGGCTTCGGCGCCGGAGTTGAAAAGCGCCGACGTCTTCGCGTGCGAACCCGGCGTGAGGTCGGCGAGCTCTTCACAGACCTCGACGTAGCTCTCGTACGGCGTCACCATGAAACAGGTGTGGGTGAAACTCGCGACTTGGCGTGACACGGCGTCCACGAGTTCGGGCACGGCGTGGCCAATGCCCGTCACGGCGATGCCCGAACCGAGGTCGAGCAGTTGATTGCCGTCGACGTCGACGAGGATCGCACCCTGCGCGCGTTCGATGTACACGGGAAAACCGACGGTGAGTCCGGCACTCACGACGGCCTTTCGACGTTGGTGGAGTGCCTGGGACTTCGGTCCGGGCAGTTCGGTCACCACCTTGCGCTCGGTGCCGATCGACGATTCAAGTGAGGAAACCATAGTGTGCTCCTGGGAAAGTTCTACCTACGTCAGACGTTCTAAGAGTACTGGCACGACTCAGGTACGTCGCCTGAGCAAAGAAACGGGTGACCGAAGTCACCCGTTTCACGCTGGCGGAGGAGGTGGGATTTGAACCCACGGTGCCCGTAGACACAGCAGTTTTCGAGACTGCCCGATTCGGCCGCTCTCGCACCCCTCCGT